>Ga0082335_1001128_pt1 | contig 60445 bp, 57 predicted proteins | sample Subgrocontami58m_FD_72375 | JGI IMG/M metagenome (GOLD analysis project Ga0082335, IMG submission 72375) | Subsurface groundwater microbial communities from S. Glens Falls, New York, USA - GMW37 contaminated, 5.8 m (SPADES assembly) (version 2) ... | reverse complement strand
ACTATTTGAAGTTCGAGTCCATGCGGGGCAATTAAGCTTTTAATGAGACAAAGTGAACAGAACACTTTGTCTCATTCACTCTAAACATGCAGAAAAAATATTCAATAGAAGTCCCGATATATTCCAGCTCAATTGAACATTTGGCCAAACTTAACCGGCTGGATGATGTTGAGATAGTCCTGTATGGAGGGGCACCAAACTCTCCATTGAACGGCGGCAGGTTTAATTATTCCTTAGATGGGCTTTTTCTCTGGAATAAGCTTTTCTTCTCTTTGGCCAAAGGCCAACTTGCAAGGGTTTCGGCCAAATTTTATGAAACTTTGACAAAGGCGAACCAAAGCGGTATTTCTTTCCGTTTGGCTTGGACAAATATATTTGTGGCCAAAGAGGAATTAACTGAAGAGAACTTATATCCGGTCAAATGGCTGGTCGAGTCTTATCAAAAATACGGGGTCAAGAACGGTATCATCATTAACAATAAGCTTCTTGAAGGCCATATCCGCCAGCTGTATGGCGACAAACTTGTTTTTGTGAGCTCTTGCACAAAGTATGTCTCGTCGCATAAATTGCTTACGCCCGCAGAGACCCTTAGCATGTATCGCCAGGACAGCGGTAAATATGACTTTGTTTGCCTGACTCCTCAGGATTCGCGCAGAGCCGGCCTTATTAAAGATGTGTTGCGCGGTGCTAAAAGCGGCATTATCGCTATCTGTAATTCGTATTGCGCCGACAAATGCAATTCTTATTATCATTATGCCTACATGTCAGAAGCGAACAAGAAGTCTCTTCTTTCCACCGGGGCTATAGATAATATATTGGGCACGTTTAAGTTTATTTTGCCGAGGGTGACGACATGTTCATTATTTCGTCAATCGTTCTCCAGGATGGATATTAATAAGATCACACAGATGCAGCTAAACGCTGGAATCGTCAATTTCAAATTAGGCCGAGGTCTTGGGGCCAATTTCATTGACAGGCTTATTTCACTTATTCGCAGCTTTGATGATGAGGGTCAGTTTGCGTAAATTTAGATAATTCTTGCAATACACGCATAACAATGTTTTACTAATACTCAGCGCAGTATTTATTTTAAGGAGATATTTAATGAAAGCAGCGGTGCCTGGCGTAAAAGATGTGTTAAAGACCGGTAGATTTTTGATACCCTACAGGGTATACGAAAATAACGGCCCACAGCTTATATTTATTAACGGCGTTCAACAGTCTATGGCGATGTGGCAGACGTTTATCGCCCGTTTCGCGCGCGATTATAAGATAATCCTTTTTGATTTTCCCAATCAAGGCAAAGCCAAGGTTCTTTTCGGGCCATCACAGGTAACGCTGGACGAACAGGTAGAGATCTTATCTGCTATGGTTGATAAGACGCAATTAAGCCGGGATGCTACGATATGCGCCGCATCGTGGGGCGGTGTCATTGCGGTGGCATTCGCTGCAAAATATCGCGATAGGGTAAAAAGGCTGATATTGGCAAGCCTGGGGACAAAACCCAACAAGAAAATGGTAGAGACCATTAAACAGGGTTCTAGCGCAGACTTAACTGACCGTGACCAAATGGCTCAGACATTGATAAAAAGTTTCGGAGAGACGCTGCCAGAACGGTTTAAACAGAATATCGTCAACCAATTCCGCGCGATGAAAGCAGAAAGCGTGCAGGCTTTTTATGAGCATGGTTTATTTGTCATCTCTTCAAAGCAGTTAGGCGACATAGTCAACCTGAAAGCGATAAAAGCCAAGACGATCCTGCTCAACGGAGAAAAAGACACCATCATTGACCTAGATGATGTCAAGTTCCTCGCCTCTCAGATCCCGGATTGTGAATTAAGGATAGTCAAAGGCGTGGGGCATTTTTTGCATATGGAACGCGAAGATGTCTTAGACATCTACGAAAACATCCTCCGATCTTGAACATCCTTCACTTTCTTATTAAAGACATATTCCGGAAAAAGACCCGCGCCATCCTTACGATCCTTGGCATAAGCATAGGCGTATGCGTATGCATAATTATGCTAGGCGTCGGCGAGAGCATAAAAAACTCATTTAAGGATGTATATGGCAAGCGCCAGATAGATATCGTAATCCAGGAGAAAGATCAGCTTAGTATTTTATTAAGCAGGCTGGACGCCGGCATTGCCGCGGATGTAAAGAAGATCCCGTCCGTCAGCGACGCGACAGCGACACTTCTTTATATCCATAAGATCAAAGCATCTGCCGTGCCCGTCTTTGGATGGGAACAGGAGAGCTTCTTGTTTGATGTCGTAGAACTCGTAAGCGGCAGAAGGCCTGTAGCCGGAAAAAAAGAAGTCATGGCAGGAGAAGCGCTTTTCAGGAGCCTTAAAAAAGACAAAGAACAACAGATAAAAATAAAGGGCGTTATATTCAACGTCGTTGGAGCCTATAAAAGCACGAGCCCTTTTGAACAGTATGCGGCGGTCATGCCTCTTTCAGACCTGCAGGCAGCAATACGCGAGCCGGGCAAGGCAAGTTTTATTAACGTAAGATTAAAGCCCGAGTATCGGGCTGAAACCATGATCGAAAATATTACAAAAGAGATGGAGATCAGTTTTCCTCTTACCGCGGCAATGAGGTCTGACGCGTTCATATCAGAAAAGACAAAATTTATAGTGGTGGGCGAACAATTCTCTTTTCTCGTGAGCCTTATCACTATTATCGCAGTGGCCCTGGGCCTTGCAAATACCATGGTCACATCTACCTTTGAAAAAAGAAAATTTCTTGCGATCCTTCTTGCCTTAGGGTGGCAGAAGATAGAGATAGCCGCCCTTTTTGTGTTTGAGGCTCTCATCGTGGCGGCAGTAGGAGGCGCTATAGGTATCTTCCTGGGCTTTAAAGGCACAGGATATATTTTCGGCCTAACTGATATTCAGGCGTTTGTCCCGGAATTGAACGCCATTTTTGTGCTAAAGATAGTGGGGATGATCTTAGGTAGCGCTGTTTTTGCCGCTATTGTGCCTATGTGGATGACGTTGAATTCCGACCCTGTGGAGACCATAAGAAGTGAATGACACTGCTTCCAAAAACAATATTTTTCACACGCGCAACTTACGAAAATTTTATCAGCCTACGCAGACATTTGCTCTTCGCGACGTAAGCCTGGATGTCCCTGAAGGCGAATTCCTGGGGATAAGAGGCCCGAGCGGCAGTGGGAAGAGCACGTTACTTTATCTTTTGGCAGGCTTACTTACGCCGACCAGCGGCGAGATCTATTTTCGGGGCGAGCCGCTGCTCCTTTTAAAGAACAAGGCCATTTACCGCAGAAAAAACATAGGTTTTGTGTTTCAGGATTTTTATCTTTATCCCAGATTTACCGTTTTAGAGAACATGCTCTTTTCCTGCCTGCACAGGTTTATCATACCCAAGGCTACGATCAAGAAGGCAGAGGCGCAGCTGGAATATTTGAATATGTTAAAGAAAAAGAATATGCCTGTAGAGGTGTTATCAGCCGGAGAGCGCCAGCGGGTATGTATCGCGCGCGCTTTATTATACGAGCCGCAATGTATATTGGCGGATGAACCTACGGGTAATTTGGACAGTGAGAACGCGAAGAATATCATGGAAGCGCTCTGGAAGATAAACAAAGAATACAAGACCACAATACTTTTGGTCACGCATGATGAAATGGTGTCTGGATACGCGCATCGCATTGTGCGTATAATCGATGGGAATCTACATACATGATGGAAAACACACAACCAGCTAAAAATTTTATCCGGGATATTATTGACCAGGATCTGGCAGGCGGCAAGAATAAAGGCACAGTGCATACACGTTTCCCGCCGGAACCCAATGGTTATCTTCACATCGGCCACGCCAAGAGCATATGCCTTAACTTCGGTATAGCTCGCGATTATAAAGGCCTTTGTAATCTTCGTTTTGACGATACAAATCCCGAGACAGAAGACATTGAATACGTCAATTCTATACAAGAGGACCTCCGGTGGCTCGGATTTGACTGGCAAGAGAGGCTTTATTACGCGTCTGACTATTTTGAAAAGATATATGGATACGCGGCCGAACTTATTAAAAAAGGCAAAGCATATGTCTGTGACCAGAGCTTGGATGATATGCGAAAGGCCCGAGGTACTATAACCGAGCCGGGTGTTGATAGCCCATATCGCAGCCGTAGTGTTGAGGAGAACCTTGATCTGTTCAGCCGCATGAGGGCCGGTGAGTTCGCCGAAGGTACAAAGGTGCTGCGCGGAAAAATAGATATGGCAAACCCTAATCTATTGATGCGCGACCCTGTTTTTTACCGTATCAGAAAGGTTTCCCACCACAGGACAAAAGACAAATGGTGTATTTATCCGACGTATGATTTTACGCACGGCATATGCGACTCTATTGAAGGCATAACGCACTCTATCTGCACGCTGGAATTTGAAGTGCATAGGCCTTTATATGATTGGATATTGGCCCAACTGGGCATACATCATCCTCAACAGATAGAATTCGCGCGCCTTAATTTGAGCCATACGCTTTTAAGCAAACGAAAGCTTCTTGAGCTGGTGCAAAAAAAATTAGTAAGCGGCTGGGATGACCCGCGGATGCCTACGCTTTCAGGTTTCAGGCGCCGTGGTTATACGCCAGGGTCCATCAGGCGGTTTTGCGAGCAGATCGGAGTGTCCAAGGTGGATAGCATAATCGATCTAAACGTGCTTGAAAATTCCATCCGTGGAGAATTGAACAAGACGGCGCCGCGCGTCATGGCCGTGCTTAAGCCTCTTAAGGTGGTCATTGATAATTATCCGCCGAGCCAGGCCGAAGAAATGGACGCGGTAAACAATCCAGAAGACCCATCAGCAGGAACGCGCAAGATCCCTTTTTCGCGCGAGCTTTATATAGAGGAAGATGATTTTCGCGAGGATCCCCCTAAACAATTTTTCCGCATGAGCCTCGGCCGTGAAGTAAGGCTGCGTTACGCGTATTTTATTAAGTGCGTTGGCGTTGTTAAAGATGATGCAACGGGAAAAATAAAAGAGATACACTGTACATATGACCCGGCTACGCGCGGCGGCGATTCGCCTGACGGCCGCAAGGTCAAGGCTACCATACACTGGGTCTCGGCTCGACATGCCATAAAAGCTGAAGCGCGTTTATATGATACACTTTTTACAAAACGCGATCCCAATGATGTTGCCGAGGGTGTTGATTTTACCTCAAACTTGAACCCTAAGTCTCTTGAGATATTATCGTCATGCGCTCTTGAGCCGTGCCTTAAGAACGCGCTTCCTGGAAGCCGCTACCAATTTGAGAGGATGGGGTATTTTGTGTTGGATGGCGCCAGGTCAGAAAAACCTGTTTTTAACCGCATTGTCACTCTTCGCGACACCTGGGCCAAGATAGAACGCAAACTATAATCCCCGCGACTAAGAGTATGTTTGACAAAAGACGGTAATATGGTATAATCAACCCAATACAAAAGATTAGAACTCTTGAAGCCGTAAAGGAGGACAACTAACCTTTACGGCGTTTTATCGTAGAAAACGATACACCGGCGCAATCCAGAAAGGATGGGCCTTCCTAATTCCATATTAAGGAAGGGCCCAATACCATTAAGCGCCGGGTGTATAGTAGAAAGCGGCACACCGGCCCATCCTATTGGGCCGGGTGTTATCGCAGGAACGTGCACTCCTTGCCTAAACGCTAGTAAATTTTAAGTTATTCCACTTATAATTTACTAGCAGGCTGCGGAGTTAATTTTGTAGGGAAAAATACCTGCAATAGGCAAAATCAAGGAGGAACTATCAAAAAGGTAAAGACTTCATCTAAGGGAAGAAAATGTAAATTCCCGCACTGTAAACATATCTTAAGTATCTACAATCACGAGACTTACTGTCATGTTCATCTTGGCCGAGTGCCTCCGGAACATAGGCTAGAAGTGGCTGGTGTAGCATGATCCAAAAACCAAACAATCCTAATAATACTGCGCCTGAGCGTCCTGCTGAGAGTAAAGATTTTTTTGGCCTTGGTATAGCGCCTAAGATCCTTGAGATCCTGGCTCAACTGAAATTCAAGGTACCTACCCCCATACAGTTAAAGACCATTCCCCTGGCTATTGAAGGAAAAGATATTATAGGTATAGCCCAGACCGGCACAGGCAAGACCCATTCTTTTGCTATTCCGATAGTCCAGCGCCTTGTGCCTATAAAAGGCATAGGCCTTGTGCTTGCGCCAACACGTGAACTTGCTATCCAGATAGATGAGGCGTTTGCTCATATCGCCAGGCCGTTCGGCATGAAGACCGCCTGCCTTATTGGCGGCGCTCCAATGCCACCCCAGATACAGGCTTTGCGCAGGAATCCCAGAGTTGTAATTGCCACACCAGGCAGGCTCTTAGACCATATGCGGCAGTGGAATATTATATTAGATGATACGCGCATTTTGGTGCTTGATGAGGCAGACCGCATGTTAGACATGGGGTTTGCTCCGCAAATAGAGAAGATCTTACGATACGTTCCTAAAGATAGGCAGACCATGCTTTTCTCTGCCACCATACCTAAAGAGATCATGCAGATGGCTGCCCAACACATGAAACTGCCTCTTTGCGTAGAGATAGCTCCGTCGGGCACAGCAGCCGAACACGTCACGCATGAATTGTTCATAGTCAAAAGGGACGCTAAGATGCGGCTTTTAAGTAAATTATTGCCGCAATACCACGGTTCTATCCTTTTGTTTTCGCGCACCAAACATAACGCTCGCAAGATAGCGCGTTCCATAAGAGACCTTGGTTACAGGTCGGTTGAAATGCATTCCGACCGTTCTTTAACTCAGCGCAGAGAAGCGCTGGAAGGTTTTAAATCAGGTAAGTATAAGATTTTAGTCGCGACTGATATTGCGGCTCGAGGCATAGATGTCGTGGGCATTGAACTCGTAGTTAATTATGACCTCCCGGAAGACGCGCAAAATTACGTGCACCGTATAGGCCGCACAGGCAGGGCAGGGCATAAAGGGCACGCGATATCGTTTGCCGCGCCTGACCAGAGCAAAGAGGTCCGTGATATAGAAAAACTTATGAGGGTGCATCTGCCTATAGCGCGGCATCCGGAATTTCCCAGCGAACAATTCGTTGCATCTTCAGAGCACAAGCCATCAGGACGTCCTCCCTTTAAACGTAACTTTGGCCAAAGGCGTCAAAAATACCGCCATTCATGAAATCAAGCGTTGATACGCAAAAGTGGCGAGATTATTTTGGTTACGATGTAAATCAGGCTGCTTCTGAATTTTGCGACCAGCCCCCCGAAGAAGCTGCTGAGATCTTAAGTGTTTTAGGAATTGATTTTTTTTCTGATGTAGTCTCGCGCATCGGGACAGACGCTGCAGCTAGTTTATTACAGATCCTTCCAGAAATCTCCGCTCAAGAAATTTTATACCGCTTGCCCGATGACAAATCAGGTTTGCTTCGGGAAATTTTATCTTATGCCCCGGGTACAGCCGGAGCGCTTATGGCCAAGGAAGTCCTGTCTGTACCTGCGGATTCAAACATTGGCTCTGCTATAGTCTATCTTCAATCATTGGCTCAGGATAAAAAAGGCAAGGTCTCTTATATCTATGTCGTAGATAAGAACAGACGGCTTGGAGGTGTTATACAGGTCAGGGACCTTATTTTTTATTCTCCTGAAACGCCGGTAAAGGATATTATAAAAAGCCCTGTTGTCCAGGTTGAGACTGAGATGTCTCAACTTGACGTAGCGCGCCTTCTACAGAGGCATCGTTATTTAGGTTTGCCCGTTGTTGATAAAGACCAAAGGCTTGTAGGTATTATAAGCGCCGATACGGCGATGAAGGTCTTTGAGAGTGAGGCCGTAGATGATCTCTCTAAGGTCGTGGGCACCAGCGCCGAAGAATTTAAGACACTTTCTGTAAGGAAGATCGTATCCCTGCGGTTGCCGTGGCTTTTTGTCAATATTGTAAGCGGCCTGATATGCGCTTATATCGTAGGGTTATTTCATAGAGATTTTCAGACTGTGGCCACACTTTTTCTTTTTGTGCCTGTAATATTAGGGCTCTCTGAAAGCATGGGTATCCAGGGGGCTACCATAGTCGTAAGAAATATTGCTATGGGCCGGGTTTCGTTCAAGCATCTTGGCGAGCTTTTTGTCAGGGAGGCCATGGCCGGAGTTTTTATAGGCTGTGTCTGCGGCATGATCGTGGGGTCCATAGCGTCTTTCTGGAAAGCAGACCGTTTAATAGGCGTGGCCATGACAATATCTATGGCGGCTGCCATAATCGTCTCGGCATTGCTGGGTTTAGCACTACCAATGTTGTTCAAACGTATTAAAATTGACCCGGCCATCGCGTCAGGCCCGTTAGTATTGGCTATTTGTGATATCCAGACCCTGGCTATTTATTTCAGTATTTCCAGCGCCATACTCAGGTTTGGGCTATAAACCATTGACAGGCTGGCCTAAATGTCCTTGACAGGGCATTAGTTTAGCTTTAGAATGTTTGAAATTTTTTCAGGGACGAAAAATAAAGTTACCCCTTGTCTATTCGCCGGTAAAATTTCAGCCCGGCATACCCGGGCATGAAATTTTCCTCGGCAGACTTCGGGGTTAACTTTGCAAGGAATAGATACCTATAATATACAAAGCTAAGGAGGAGTAAGATGTGGAGTATGACGCAAGCTACTTTTTTTGAGACGGTCTCTATATGGAGCGTCTTGGGTATTGCTATCCTGGGTCTAGGGTATGCCTTTTTACTGCGCTCTCAGATAATGCGCCAGGATAAGGGTACGAAAGAGATGCAGGATGTCTGGAACGCTATCCGCATGGGAGCTGACACATATTTAAGCCGTCAGTTAAAGACCATCCTACCATTGATCATTTTGCTTACCGGAGTTTTGTTTTTCTCAGTCTATATCATACCCCCTACAGAAGAAGCTATGCAGCGTTTCCAGGGCTTAAGCCCTGACAGGGTGCGTTTTATAGTAGGTATCGGCCGCGCCGCTGCTTTTGTAATGGGTTCTATTTTTTCTCTTATAGTAGGGCAGTTTGGCATGCGCATGGCAGTTGAAGGCAATGTCCGTGTTGCATCAGCAGCTCGCAGGAGTTTTTCAGATTCTTTAAAGATAGCTTATCGCACAGGCACTATAACCGGCATGTTGACTGACGGGTTAGGGCTTTTGGGCGGCACTATGATATTTATTATTTTCGGCGTAGCTTCGCCAGATGTACTTTTAGGTTTTGGTTTCGGCGGCACGCTACTTGCCCTTTTCATGCGTGTTGGCGGCGGTATTTATACAAAAGCAGCGGATGTGGGCGCGGATCTCGTAGGTAAGGTTGAAAAGAATATTCCTGAGGATGACCCTCGTAACGCGGCAGTGATCGCGGACCTTGTAGGAGACAATGTAGGCGATTGCGCCGGTATGGCAGCGGATATTTTTGAATCTTACGAAGTCACTATAGTTTCCGGACTTATATTAGGCTTAGCGCTTGTGGGTATAACAGGCGAACTAAAGTGGATAATATTTCCTTTATTGGTACGCGGTATAGGAGTGCTTTCTTCTATTATCGGCACTTACCTCGTTAAGGGGAACAAAGACGAAAAAAAGAATGACGCCTTTGCAGCCATCAACAAAGGGTTTTATACATCCGCGGCTATTTCCATTGTTTCGTTCATGTTCTTGGCTCACTATTACATGCATGAATGGCGGGCATTTTTCTCCGTAGGTATGGGTATTGTTTTGGCAATAGTCATTGATGAAGTTACCAAGTATTTTACTCATACAGCGCATGCCCCTGTTAAAGAGATAGCTGCTTCTTCGCAAACGGGTTCGGCGACACTTCTTTTAAAAGGCCTTGCTGTAGGGTTTGAGGCAACGGTCTGGCAGGTCATTGTTATAGCTATGACCATTATGGCAGCAGTTATTATATATTGGGGCCAGCCGGTTGTTTTCGTGCTTTATGGAGTTGCTATGACAGGCATAGGTATGTTGACCCTGACAGGCAATAATGTCGCAATGGATTCTTTTGGGCCCATTGCTGATAATGCCAATGGTATCGGCGAGATGGCACATCTTGAACCAAAAGCGCGCCAGATCATGGCAGATCTTGATGCTGTAGGTAATACCACTAAAGCTATAACCAAAGGCGTTGCCATAGGCTCAGCTGTTATCGCGGCTGTATCGCTTTTTGGTTCTTTTATGACTGACGCGGCAAAGGTCCAGGCCCAGATGGGAGTGGCTGAGGCTTTAAGGCTTGCTACTACCGGCATACGCGTTTCTGAACCCGTGGTATTTATCGGCCTTTTGATAGGCGCTGCTGTTCCATGGCTCTTTTCTTCCCTAACCATTAACGCTGTGACTCGCGCCGCTTCTTTGATCGTTGAAGAGGTGCGCAGGCAATTCCGTATACCCGGCCTTATGGAAGGAAAGGTTAAGCCGGATTATAAAAAGGCGGTTGATATCTGCACAGTAGCCGCGCAAAAAGAACTTGTCAGCCTTGCGTTGATAGCAATATTAAGCCCGCTACTTATAGGTATGTTATTAAAAGTTGAAGGCCTTGGAGGATTTCTTGCAGGCGTAATTGTTTCCGGCCAGTTATTAGCAGTGTTTATGGCTACTACCGGCGGAGCCTGGGATAACGCAAAAAAGACCATAGAAGACGGACTTTACGGTGGTAAAGGTTCAGAAGCACACAAGGCCGCTGTTGTCGGCGATACAGTAGGCGATCCGCTGAAAGATACCGCGGGCCCGGCGCTAAACCCAATGATAAAGGTCATGAACCTTGTTTCTCTTCTGGCAGCGCCCATACTTATCCAGTATAGCAATACTGATATGCGTGTCATCGCGGCTATCATCGTTTGTCTTGTTTTGATAACCGGCTCTATACTTTATTCAAAGCACGGTTCTCTTAAGTTCGGAAAATAGTAATGGATACGAACCACAAGCCATCTTTCTTTAAGCAGGTTAAGAACGTTGTCGTAGGGAAGCCTCATGATTTAGGCGACAAGAAGATATTCCACAGGCTTACTCTTATAGCGTTTTTCGCCTGGGTCGGCCTTGGCGCGGACGGCCTATCCTCATCCTGTTACGGTCCCCAAGAAGCATTCCTCACATTAGGCAAGCACACATTTTTAAGCATTTTTGTTGCACTAGGTACGGTCGCGACTATTTTTATCATAGCCGCGGCTTATTCCCAGATAGTAGAATTATTTCCTCATGGCGGCGGAGGTTATTTAGTCGCAAGCAAACTGCTATCGCCGGCCGTTGGCATGGTTTCAGGATGTGCCCTCCTAATTGACTACGTACTAACGATCACTATTTCCATTGCAAGCGGCGCAGATGCAATATTCAGCTTACTGCCGTTATCATGGCATCCTCTTAAACTGCCCGTAGCTATCTTAGCTGTCTTTATTATGATCTTATTGAATATGAGGGGCGTAAAGGAATCTATTTTACCCCTTATCCCGATATTTATGATCTTTGTCGTCACCCACGTTTTTATTATTCTTTATGCTTTGGTGACGCATCTTTCAAGCGCCACGGTTGTGGTAGCCCAGACAGCCACGGATATGCGTAGCGCTGTCTCAGAGTTGGGAATGATGGGTATGGTATTTTTAGTCTTGCGCGCCTACGGTATGGGAGCAGGTACTTATACTGGCATAGAGGCTGTCAGTAACGGTATCCCTGTTTTACGGGAGCCAAAGGTCCAGACCGCTAAACACACCATGACCTATATGGCTGTTTCACTGGCTTTTGTCGTTTTAGGGTTGATGCTTGCTTACCTCTTTTATAACGTCTCGCTTGCTCCAGGAAAGACTTTAAACGCGGTCCTTTTTGAAGGCGTTACCAGGAGTTGGGGAGCCACGCCGGCATACACCTTTGTTCTTATTACGCTTATTTCAGAAGCAGCTATTCTTTTTGTGGCGGCGCAGGCGGGTTTCTTAGACGGGCCGCGTGTTTTAGGCAATATGGCTACTGACAGGTGGTTCCCTACGAAGTTTTCCATGTTAAGCGATAGATTAGTCATGCAAAACGGTATTCTTATAATGGGCGGACTTGCGTTGGCGATGATGATCCTGACGCGGGGCTCGGTGCGTTACCTGGTCGTCCTTTACAGTATCAACGTCTTTATTACATTTGTTCTTTCTCAGCTTGGCATGGTTCGGCATTGGTGGAGCCATCGTTTTATAGTTAAGAAGTGGTTTACCAAATTACTCGTTAACGGCGTGGGATTGCTTCTGACGGGCTTTATTCTTCTTTTCATGATCATTTTTAAATTCTTTGAAGGAGGCTGGATCACGCTCTTGGTCACAGGGGCTTTAGTGGCTCTTGCATTTGCCGTCAAGCGTCATTACCTATATACCGCGAAACTCCTGCATCGCTTGAATAGCCTGGTTGCAGCTGTTGAGTCATCTGATTCCGATATTATTCCCGGACTTACACAGGTAGGGCATGAGCCTAAGCGCGACCTCAAAGCAAAGACAGCCGTATTATTAGTGCACGGTTTCAACGGAATGGGCCTGCATACGCTATTTGGCGTCATACGGACCTTTGGCGCTACTTTCAAGAATTTTGTATTTGTTGAAATAGGGGTAGTGGATGCCGGTAATTTTAAGGGCGCTGAGGAGATGGGGCATCTTCAGACGTTTGTAAAGGAGGACCTCAACAAATATGTGGCATTTATGAATAAACACGGATTTTATGCTGAAGGCATCCAGGCTATGAGTGTTGACGTCATAGATGAGATAAGCACTATGGCGCCCGATATCGCAAAGCGTTTTCCAGGATCCGTTTTTTTTGGAGGCCAGTTGATATTCCCGGTTGATTCTTTTATGCTAAGGTTATTGCATAACCACACCGTATTTACCCTTCAGAAAAAACTCTATTATCAGGGCATACCTTTTGTCATCCTGCCCATCCGTGTGTAAGGGCTGTCAGTCTTGACAAAGTGCCACCCATATGTTAAACTTTTTTACGTTTTCAATCATCCCAAATCTATCAGCCACGGATATTTTCTTTACAGGTGGCTTTTTTATTCCAGACTTAATAAAAACTTTAAAAATGTCCGCAGTAATAAGAGGAGGGAAGTGATGTTTGACGTTATTCAAAGCAAGCGTCGCAAGGGTTTTTTAAAGTCAGTTTCTTTTCTTATAGCAGCCTCATTTATCTTCACATCCGTTATTGGGCCGCAGGCAATGGCTTCGCCCATAACACTTCCTGCTCCTACGGCAATAGTGCCTTTATCACAAAGCTATTCTTTTCCTGTATTAAAAGGTTTAAAGTTTGACCCGGCTGATCCATTTAACATTGAATTTATAATTGATACCGCAGACCAGAGGAAGGTCACTCAAGAAGAGGCTTCAAGGCTGATCAAATATTTTCTGGCAGGCCTCACCATACCTGAAAAAGATGTGTGGGTCAACCTTTCGCCGTATGAACAGGGAAAGATCATAAATGATAATGTCGGCGAGACAGACTTAGGCAGCGATCTCTTATCACAGGATTATATCTTAAAACAATTGTCTTCTTCTTTGACCTATCCTGAATCAGATTCAGGTAAGGACTATTGGACCCAGGTATATTCAAAGGTAGTTGAAATAGCCCATACGACAAACATCCCCGTAAATACCTTTAATAAGGTATGGATTACCCCTGACAAGGCTGAAGTATATGAAAACGGCAATTCTGTTTTTATAACAGAGGCCACTCTTAAGACCATAATGGAAGAGGATTACCTGGCCTTAAAAGAAAATGTCTCAGATATTCAAAGCCAGTCAAAAAGGTTGACGAAGTCGACTTCGTCAACCTTAAAAGAGGATCTGATAAATCAGATAAATAAGGTCTCATCCTCTGTTATGCGCGATCTGATCCTGCCTAAGATAAACCAGGAAGTCAATTCAGGCAAGAACTTCGCCACCCTTCGTCAGATCTATCACTCTCTTATATTAGGTATATGGTTCAAGCAGAAATTCCAGGATTCTATTTATAAGGCATATATCAACCAGGCAAAGATAACCGGTATTGATGTAAACGATCCTGACGCTAGGAATAAGGTATACAACCTTTACGTTGAGGCTTTTCAAAAGGGTGTTTATAACTATATAAAACAGGATACAGAACCGGTAACTAATAAGAAGATCAAGCGCCAGTATATCTCAGGTGGATTTTCATTATTGCCGCCAATGCCTAATGGCCAAGTCTCAAGCAGCCTGACCTTTACACATGCTACTCAAGGGCGTTATGAGAGTATTGTAAAAAACATTATGCAAAGCACGGTTAGTGGTGGCAGCAGGGCTTCAAGTGCCATAGTGAATTTTAGCCCCATAGGCAATGATCTTGCGGGTATAAGCAGGATCGCCAGTTCTCCGATGCAGGTAGCCGCAAGGATCAAGCAAATAGATAAAATCCTGCCGCTCATCAACCAGGCAATTGCCGATCCGGCCAAAGCGCCAGCGTTGCCTACATATGCGGTTATTTCTGATTATCACGGCGAGATCAGGGCTTTTCTGGATTTTGTGGCAGATGCCGTATCACAGAAGGCCGGCAAAAAAGTCACTTTAAGCCATCAGGATTTCCCGGCTGTTTCCATAAAGCAGCAGTTCTTGGATCAGGGTGTTGATATTGCGAATATGACTGGCCTAAAGTTTATGCTATTAGGGGACTTTTTAGATAGAGGGTCATTTGGCATAAAGTGTTTCCGCGCTGCTGAAGAATTGATGTCTTTACGCAAAGCAGAATACATTTCAGATGTTCAGGATGAAGCAGATCTTACAGATATGACAAATGCCTCAGATATTGCAAATTATACTACAGGCAACCATGACCTTTGGGCTTTCTTGAATGTCATGGCGTTCCATTTGCCTGTTTATAAAGGTTATAATTTTTATGGCAATACTGGTTCGGAAAAACTCGTTAATGACCACTGGGATGACGTTGATATAGCGCTAGACCGGGCCTCTTGGTGGACGGCCAAACTTGCGGATTATAATAAGGCGCAGGATACATTACAAAAAGGGTCTTTACGTATCGCAGGCCAGGATACAGATGTTAAAAAGATACGCGAGGAGTTAAAGGCCACATTTTTAAATATAGAAAAGCAACTTTCCGACGACGAGCTGGACGTATGGAAAGACATGGTAGGATGGTATTTTGGCAATACCGACGTTTATACAGGTTTTAACGGCATTGGCAAGATGTCTGTTAAGTGGTGGCAGGATAGGCTTGGAAAGATCAAAGGTTTTCAGGCCCAGGAACGGGATGAAAACGCCCGCGTTGTTTGGAATAAGCTTTTAGAATATACGCAAGAAGCCACCAATGTTGTCAATCAACAGCTAAACGACTCGTTAAGAGATGGCCAGTGGTGGTGGCAGGTATTCAATGATATCAACCACCAGAATTACACGTCTGTTGAATGGTGGGGGCTTGATTGGTCAAGCCATAAGGGATGGGGGACTAGCGTTATTGATGAACTAAACAAGCTTGACGGCGAAAAGAAATGGAGCCAGGCTAATTATATCAATAACCCGCACTTGAAAGCCCTGGCAGAGTTCTACCGCAAGAACTTCACGTTATTTTTGAAAGATTCCTATGGAAATTATTATACCCATGGTTTCCTGCCAGTTGAAAAGGACGGCAATGTCCGCTTTGCTTACAAAGGCAAAAATTATGAAGGTAAGCTGGTCTGGGAGGGCTTAGAGGCGATACAGAGCGATATCCGCGATATGTCAAAGCCATTATCCGAACTATCAGAGGCCCTGCATCTGGTCAATTCCTGGTATGCAGATAAAACTACAAGGATCAAGCCAGCCAACATAAAGAAATATATAAATGAAATAGGCCTTGAGAAGATATCCGGAAATCTGGGTGTTGGAACGTGGGTCATGGGGCACAATCCTATAAATACAATGCTAGAAAAGGCAGGAATTGGTTTTATTACCCAACAGGGTGACTATACCCTTGTAATAAGCGACAAAGGGATGAGTTGGGAAAAGTTTAAAGACTTGGGAGGATATACGGTCGTAGGCCCGGAGGGAATAAAGTTGCGTGGTTATGATTCTCTTAGTTTTGATACCATTGTTGACAATCCGCTTATTGCAAAATTAGACCAGGATAAGATAAGTAAAGATTTTTCCGTCAAAAAAACCTGGGAACCAGGCTCTATCGCGCCTACGGATTTCCTGAACCTGGCGAGAAAACAAATAGAGATAGAAAGAACCGGCCTTTCCTCTATCCCACCGATCACGTCACCAGGCACTACCAGTTCACCGATACTTCCTATGCCGATGACTAACCCGGGCGGTATTGACCTGAATGGTATAAATGTAAAGACCGCGCCTTCATCAACACCTATTGCCATACCGGCCATAGACATTGATAATTTCCAGGGCCTGACGTTTACGATCGTCAAGCTGGAAGAGATAAAAGAGACGCAAGAGCTGGCGCTTGCCAGATAACATAGATGTCGAGGTCGGACCTCGTTGTTCGGGACCGAGGTCGGACCTCGGTGGACTTGCTCGGTGGATAACTTTTGAGCGATAATACCCTGTCCGCTATTTAACAGATGGCGGATGGGGTTTTTCATTTATTTTATTGACAAAGTTTTGATTTTTGATATCATTATTTCTTCATGACTCCAGAAAATATACTATTAAGTATCGTTTTGTTACCCGTGGTAGGGGCGTTTGTCCTGCCTTTGCTTGGGAAGGTCTCTGAAAAGCTCAGGAACGCGTTGGCTCTGCTTGTCATCACGGCCTCGTTTGTCCTCTCCTTGTCGCTTATACCTGGGTCTATGGCAGGGCATATCGTAACTATTTTTAAGCCAATGGGTTTGGGCTGTAATTTCAGCCTTGTAGCTGACCCGCTGGCTGTTTTTATGGCCTGTGTATCTTCGCTTATCAGCGCGGTCATAATCCTCTATTCCTTTGGCTATATATCCCATTACGAAAATAGGAACGAATATTATACTATGGTCGTTCTGTTCGTCGGTTCCATGATGGGCCTGATATTTTCAGCAAACCTCATCCTGCTTTATGTCTTCTGGGAAGTGACTGCAATAACCAGTTGGCGCCTCATAGGTTTCTTCAGGGAGAAAAAACACGTGGCGCGCGCTGACAAGGCGTTCCTTGTCACTGTATTCGGCGCGCTGCTCATGCTGCTGGGTTTTATTACCTTATATCAGGAGACCGGTTCTTTTGATCTCGCAGTCATAAAAGATTTCTTAAAGACCAATCAGCTTTCAAACCTTACAGTCGCGTTAATACTGGCTGGCATACTTTCAAAATCAGCGACTTTGCCTTTTCATACCTGGCTTCCTGACGCAGGTGTTGCACCCTCTCCTGTCACAGCATTGCTGCACGCAGCCGTGCTTGTTAAAATAGGCGTGTATGTATTTGCAAGATTGTTTGTGGCTACATTTCCTTTGGCTGTGCTTTGGCAGACAGTAGTGCCTGTAATAGCGGCATTAAGCGCGATAGTTGCCGCCGGAGCAGCGCTTGTGGAAACTGATCTAAAGAGGCTCATTGCTTATTCCACTGTCAGCCAAATAGGCTTTATATTTTTCGGGCTTTGCATTGGCAATACATTAGGCCTCATAGGTGGACTTCTATATATTTTAATGCATGGTTTGGCTAAGGCAGGGCTGTTCCTTTGCGCTGGTATAGTTGAACAGAAGGCCAAAAATAAAGATATCACAAAACTTGGGGGCTTATTTGCCACCATGCCTGTAACAGGTATCGCGTTCTTGTTTTGCGCGCTTTCTGTGATGGGTGTTCCGCCTTTCGGCGGATTTTTCTCAAAATATATGGTCTTTGCAGGAGCTATACAAAAAGGCCAGTTGTGGATGACTACCGCGTTCCTGGCTTGCGCGGTTTTGACCATTCTTTATCTTTTCCGCGCTTTTAATCTTGTCTTCTTAGGTGAAGCCCATGGACCGACAGCCAAAGAGGCTAGCCCAGGATGGGCTGGCCACGTTATGGTATTTTCAGTCGCTCTTTTTGCTTTGCTTTCGCTTCTCGGAGGTATTTTTATTAACTATCCTTATCAATTTGTTCAGGCAATAGTCAATTTTACTATTGGAGCCGCGCAATGACGGACAAGATCCTTCTTTTACCTATATTAGTGCCTTTTATAGCAGGCGTGTTCTCATTTCTTATCCCGGATAGGCTGCGGACTTTGCGGGGGTCGTTCGTTTTTATAGCTGCATTATTTAATCTTCTTTTAGCCTGCGCGTTATTCAATGCCAACATTACTTATATCCGGCCCTGGTTTGGTGTAGGTTTTGAGTTTTCACTTAGGATATATCACTTCAGCGCGTTTTCGTTATTGGCAGTAGCTTGTTTTGGTTTTCTGACAACCCTGTATTGCCTGGCGTTCCTCAAGACAAAGAGTTACAGCCGGCTTTTTTACGGATATCTTTTTCTAACGCTCGCCTTGGTCAACGGCGCGTTCCTCGCGGACAATCTTTTGGTCATGTTGTTTTTCTGGGAGGGCACTCTTGCTACTCTCTTTGGCATGATCGCCATAGGCCAAAAGTCAGCTTTTAAGACGGCGAGCAAGGCATTTATTATTGTTGGTATCGCCGACTTGTGCATGATGGCAGGCATAGCTTTGACCGGGCATTTGGCAGGGACGCTTAACATGTCGGTTATTAATCTACCCTTGACCCAGTGGGGTGGGTTGGCATTCGTTCTTTTAATGATAGGCGCTATTGCCAAGGCAGGGTCAATGCCGTTCCATAGCTGGATACCTGACGCGGCGGTTGACGCGCCTCTTCCTTTTATGGGATTTTTACCAGCGGCAGTTGAGAAGCTTCTGGGTATTTATTTTCTTGCAAGGATATCGCTGGACCTGTTTATATTGACTCCCGGCTCATGGGTCTCATATATGTTAATGATAATAGGCGCTCTTACCATAATCCTTGCGGTCATGATGGCGCTTGTCCAAAAAGATTATAAGAGGCTGCTTTCATACCATGCTATAAGCCAGGCAGGATACATGATCTTAGGTATTGGCACTGCTGTGCCCGCCGGTATTGTCGGTGGGCTTTTTCATATGATAAACAACGCGATGTATAAAAGTTGCCTATTTTTCACAGGCGGCTCGGTTGAGAGACAGGCAGGGACCACTGACCTTGAAAAGCTAGGCGGCTTAGGTAAAAAAATGCCTATTACGTTCGCCTGTTTTCTTATTACAGCCATATCCATATCCGGTGTGCCGCCTTTTAACGGTTTCTTTTCAAAAGAACTCGTTTATGACGGCGCGTTAGAGAGAGGCACAATATTTTATATCGCAGCTTTAGTTGGGTCTTTCCTGACAGCCGCGTCATTCCTAAAGCTTGGGCACGCGGCATTCCTTGGCCGCGTTTCCGACGATAACAAAAAAGTAAAAGAGGCGCCTGTTGCTATGCTTTTACCTATGATAGTCATTGCCGCAGGATGCGCGCTTTTTGGGTTATACAACGCCCTGCCCATCCAAAAGCTTATACAGCCTATTTTAGGCGAGGCGAGATTAGAAGGGCATGATTATTCAGGCATGCCTACAAATATGAAGCTTGTTATTGTCACTGTTATTGTTCTGGTGGCCGCTATTTTGAACCATCTTTGGGGGGTAAGAAAAACAGGCTCTGGCCTTAAAGCAGTGGACCACATCCATTACGCGCCGGTTTTGTCTGGCATATACATAAAGGCAGAAAAAAGATATTTTGATCCTTACAACTTAGGGATGAAACTCGTCAAAGGCGTTTCAAAGTTCGCTGTGGCTTTGGATAGAGCCACAGATTGGGTCTATGATACCCTGGCTGTTAAATTAACTATGACGCTGTCACAGGCCATACGAAGAGAGCATACGGGCAATTACTCCGCGTATTTAGGGTGGTCTCTTTTAGGAGCGGTCGTAACAGTTATTTACATGATCATGGCTATAAAAATATGAATTCCTCATTAATAATAATGCCGTTTTTAGGAGTGGTGCTGTTGAACCTCTTGTATAAGACGGCGTTCAAAAAAATCGCTTTAGGCATAGGTTTGGCGCTGTCGTTTTACCAGGCGTTATTGTGCGTTCTGCCGGGGTATTTCACGTGGGCAAATCGCCTGGATGTATTTGGCGAGCTTTTCAGGTTTAACCTTGTAGTGGACCCGCTGACAGTTGTCATGTTATTGTGCATCGGTATCGTTTCTTTTGTAACGCTTTTAGCAGGCAACGCTCTTATAGAAGACAAAGAGCAAAGGTTTAATTTTGCCAATCTCTTGCTCATAGCCCTTGCGGGGATGAATGGTATTGTCATGGTTCAGGATGTCTTCTCGCTTTATATATTTCTTGAGATAACGGCCATCGCTTCTTTTGTCTTGATCGCTTTTGATAAGGGCATAGCGTCTTTGGAGGGCGCGTTCAAATACATCGTTCTATCATCCGTTGCTACGGTTCTTATGCTTTCGTCTATAGCGTTATTTTTAGTCATCTCAGGATCAACTAGTTTTGCGGCGATCGCAGGCTCACTTAAAGTTTCACCCGACGTATACCTTGCGATGTTCGCCATAGCTATTTTTCTTTGCGGCCTTTTTATTAAGGGTGGGCTAATGCCTTTCCACGGCTGGCTTCCCGACGCGTATTCCTGTGCCTCTGGGCCGGTATCAATATTGTTGGCAGGCATAATAACTAAGACCGTAGGTATTTATACAATTGTCAGGATAGTGAGCGGAGTCTTTGGTTTTGGAGCGTCTTTAAAACAGGTCCTTATGCTGGTGGGAGCTTTTTCTATAGTCTTGGGCGCTTTCGCGGCCATGACGCAGAAAGACCTTAAAAGGATGCTGGCGTATTCTTCCATTAGCCAGGTCGGTTATATTGTTTTAGGTTTTGGCTGCGGCACTACACTTGGTATTGCTGGAGCTGTCTTTCACATTTTTAACCACGCTATATTTAAGTCGCTGCTTTTTGTTAATGCCGCGGCGGTAGAAAAACAGACGGGCTTAAAAGATATGGACAATATGTCAGGCTTAGCGGCTCACATGCCTTTGACAGGCACGTCTTCCATTGTGGCAAGCCTTTCAGCTGCAGGCATTCCGCCGCTAGCGGGCTTCTGGAGCAAGTTTATGATAATAACCGCTCTTTGGATGTCGCGCTATTATAGTTACGCGACTATCGCGATATTGGCCAGTGTTGTAACGTTGGGCTATCTACTTACCATGCAACGAAAGATATTTTTCGGCAAACCTGATGCGTCAAGCAGTTCTGTAAAAGAAGCGGCTTTTTCTCTTAGCCTGTCAGCAGTTGTTCTTTCAGCAATCATCATAGGCACAGGCCTGTTTTTCCCGTATATACTGAAGACTTTTATTTTTCCTGCAGCTTATGTTTTAGGCGCGGCCATAGGGGTCCAATAAGATGAATATTTTTATATTGATAGTCTTGATAGCCGCGGCATTATGGACGATGATGACAAGGAGCTTGCTTCGTTCGGCAATAGGCTTGGCGTTGACAAGCGCTCTTTTAACAGTCCTTATGTTCAGGTTCCAGGCCCCGCTTGCCGCTGTTTTTGAATTGTCAGTTTGCGCGGGCCTTATCTCTGTTCTTTTTATAGCTACTATCAGCCTGACCCAGCCTTTATCAAAGCAGGAGGCCCTGGAGTATATGAAGGAGAGGATATCGCGTTTCTGGTATTTGCCGGTTATCGTAGTTTTGGCTGGAATAGCTTTAAGCCTTTTACCCATGAAGTTAGAATTGACCATGCCTTCGCCCGAGATAGAAAAAGACGTGCGTATGGTCTTATGGAATTTAAGGCAGTTTGACATTTTTGGCCAGATCATCGTCATACTCGCCGGCGTTTTCGGCGTCGTGATATTATTGAAAGAGAGGCAATAGGATGCCTAATGAAATGTTGCAACTTTTCTGGACCTGTGGCATTTTTGCCGTCCTTATTTTTATTATCGGGTTCTATTGTTTGTTGGCCACGTATAACCTGATAAGGGCCCTTATAGGTGTTGAATTGCTTATTAAGGCTGTCACGCTTTTGATCGTGGTCGCAGGTTTCGTCAGCGGGCATATGGCGCTAGCGCAGGCTTTGGTCATAACGCTTATAGTAATTGAAGTTGTTGTCATGACCGTTGCCGCAGGGGTCATTTTGAACGTGTATATGCATAACAAGTCCCTGGATGTCCGGGAGCTAAGGAATTTGAAAGGTTGAGGCAAAATTAATGGATAGATTGTTGCTTATGCCGCCTGTAGCTTTCACAATAATCTTTATTGCTGTCTGGCTATTGACGCGTTTGGCTGCAGCGCTGGCATTACATGTATCAAAAAAAGATAATGGCTCAAAGAAATCTTACGCGTGCGGAGAGGACACTTTTAATAATTTCGCTCAGCCGGACTATAGCGCTTTCTTTGCTTTTGCTTTTTTCTTTACGTTGGCGCACGTGGCTACATTGGTCATGACCACGATACCCAAAGAGACATTCGCTTCTTTTGCCATGGCGCTTGTCTATGTGCTCGGAGCTGTTTTGGGATTGTCTATTTTATTGAGGAAATAACATGAGTATAGTAAAAAAAATAGTGACGTGGGCGCGTATTAAGTCGCCGTGGATAATCCATTTTAATACCGGCGCGTGCAATGCCTGCGATATTGAGATCATAGCTGCTTTAACACCTCGCTATGATATAGAGCGTTTTGGCATAGTGCTTAAAGGCACACCGCGGCACGCTGATGTACTTGTTTGCTCAGGCCCTGTGACTAAACAGGTCCAGGACCGCCTTGTGCGCGTTTACGAGCAAATGGCAGAGCCGAAATTCGTCATTGCGGTAGGCACATGTTCTTGTTCAGGAGGGGTTTTTAAAGGCTGCTATAATGTCAGATCAGGCATAGACCAGGTCATTCCAGTATCAGCATATATCCCGGGTTGTCCGGCAGGCCCAAAGGCAATAATGGATGCCGTAGTCAAACTGTTGAAAAGCTTAGAGGGCTAAAATGGTAAGTGAAGGATCTATTAAGCAGGGCTTAGAGAGCGAATTCGAGCACTTAAAAGGCAAGATAGTCGTCACGCGGCCCAGGCGTATTTTTATGGAAGTTGACCGCGCTCATTTTGTGAAAGTTTTTGAATATATCGTGGCCAAACAGGAGTTTGCCCATTTGTGCACTATAACAGGGCTTGACGAGGGAGAGAATTTAAGTTTTATTTATCATTTGGCGCACACAGGAGGCATTATATTGAACATAAAAGTTAGTGTGCCTAAGAATAACCCCGTTATTAAAACCATAACGCCGATATTTCCCGGAGCTGAGTGTTATGAAAGAGAGCTAATAGACCTGTTGGGCGCAAAGGTAGAGGGGTTGCCCGCTGGCAATCGTTATCCTTTGACGGATGATTGGCCCACTGACGAATTTCCTCTGCGAAAAGACTGGAAACCAAAGGAGTAAATCATGCCTGATAAAAATAAATTTAAAATACCGATAGGCCCACAGCACCCGGCTTTAAAAGAGCCTGAAGGTTTTAGCTTAGCTCTTAAAGGCGAAAAGATAATGGGCGTAGACATTAGGCTCGGGTATAACCACCGCGGCATAGAAAAGGCCTGCGAAGAGAGGACCTACATTCAGGACCTCTATCTTATTGAGCGCGTATGCGGTATCTGTTCTCATTCCCACTCTACCTGTTTTGTCCAGGCAGTGGAAGAGATAGCCGGTTTAGATATTCCAAAGCGCGCGCGTTATATCCGCACACTTATTGGAGAATTAGAGCGCGTGCATAGCCATTTACTCTGGCTTGGAGTCGCGGGCCATGAAATAGGTTTTGATACATTACTTATGTACACGTGGCGGGACCGTGAAGTCGTTATGGATATTTTAGCAGCACTCACAGGCAACCGCGTAAATTACGGAATAAATACGATCGGCGGAGTCAGGCGCGACATTACCCCAGATCAGTGCAAAGACGTATTAGCCGCAATGGATATTCTGGAAGAGAGGACAAAGTATTATATTGAAGTAGGCACTCAGGAGACGACTATTGTTAAGAGGTTGTCCGGCGTAGGCGTCTTATCAAAAGAGGCCGCGTTAAAGCTTGATGCTGTAGGGCCGACAGCGCGCGCTTCAGGCGTTGATTATGACGTCCGGCGCGATGATCCTTACGCGGCTTACGGGGAACTTTCTTTTGATGTTATTACCGACGACCATTGCGATGTGTATGGCCGCACTGTTGTGCGATTAAAAGAGCTTATGGAGTCTTATAAGATCATCCGTCAGGCCGTTAAAAATATGCCTGATGGCCCTGTGACCGTCCGGGCCCCGCGCAAGATACCGGCAGGCGAGGCATTGGGCCGTTATGAGGCGCCGCGCGGAGAGGACGTGCACTTTGTAAAATCCAATGGCACTGAGAAACCTGAAAGAGTAAAGGTAAGGGCCCCGACTTTAGCCAATGTCCAGGCTGTGAAGCATATGTTAAAAGACAGGTTTTTAGCGGATATGCCAATAGTGGTCGCGGCAATTGACCCTTGTTTTTCATGTACAGACAGGGCTATTTCATTGCGCCATACCGATAAAAATAAAAAAGAGATCATTGACTGGCCTACGCTACGAACATATGGAATATCGTGGTATAAGAGCCAGGGCATTGATTTTGCAGGGCTCAATAAACAGCTTTTAGAGAGGATAAAACAGTGATAGGGGAGCAGCTTTTTCTGATACTTATATTCCCTGGCTTTTTGTTTGTCAGCATTTTTGGATTAGCCACCCAGTTCATGGACCGCAAGATCTACGCCCGCCTGCAGAACAGAGTAGGGCCGCCGTGGTTCCAGCCGCTGGCTGATCTTATCAAGCTGCTGGCAAAAGAGGACATAGTCCCATGCGATGCTAACCGCGCTATGTTTACGGCAACTCCGCTTTTCGCGTTGACGGCAGTCGTGTCAGCTTTTCTTTATCTCCCGCTATGGACGCCGCATTCGCTTTATTCTTTCAGCGGCGACATTATCGTGGTTCTATACCTTTTGACAATTCCTACACTTGCGTTCTTTATCGGCGGATGGTATTCAACTTCTTTGTTCGCGAGGCTTGGTTCAGTGCGCTGCCTGACCCAGATGTTCGCTTACGAAGTGCCGTTGTTTATGGGTATTTTGTCTGCCGCGGTTTTGGCAAATACCTGGTCTTTGGCTGATATGGTGCATTTTTACGGAGCACATCCATGGTATTGGATGTTCAATATACCGGGTTTCGCGGTCGCGTTGGTAGCGCTTTTAGGAAAATTGGAAAAAGTGCCTTTTGACATACCGGAGGCCGAGACTGAAATAGTGGCTGGCGTGTTCACTGAATACAGCGGAAGATTATTGGCAATTTTAAAGCTTACTTTGGATATTGAAATGGTCGTTGGCGCTGCTTTACTTGCCTGCGTATTCTTTCCATTCGGCATGGAGTTAGGCTCTTCGCCATTGGCCTTTGTCGTATTTGTTTTAAAAGTGCTGGCGATCATAGCCATGTTGTCATTGTGCCGCACTATTGTGGCTCGCTTGCGCATTGACCAGATGATCAATTTTTGCTGGAAGTATTTAGTGCCGCTGGCTATTTTACAGCTTCTTTTAAACCTCATCCTTAAGGGAGTGCTTACGCCATGAGAATAGGTAAAATGACACGTGAGGTATTGCGTAATTTTTTTAAGAAGCCTGCTACTGTGCTTTATCCTGTTGAGAAACTGGATATGCCAAAGAACTTCAGGGGAAAACTTATTTTCCATTCTGCAAAATGCGTTGGCTGCAAATTGTGCATGAAAGACTGCCCGACCGGAGCAATTGAGATACGCCCTGTAGGCCCGGCAGCTGACAGAAAGTTTGAATGCGAAATAAACCTATCACGTTGTATATATTGCGCGCAGTGCGTGGATTCATGCCTTAAAAAGGCCCTTGAAGCCACAACTGACGTGGAACTCGCCCAATTGGACATAAAGTCGCTAAAGATCATTTATGGCCCAGACCTTGGAAATAACCCTAAGAAATAAGTTAAACACTACAAAGCCGGCAAAGCGCACGAAGCGCGCAGGGCGAGTGGTTCTTCTCGGCGTAGGCTCTGATCTCAGGGGAGATGATGCTGCAGGCATGCTTGTTGCCTCTAGCCTTCAGAAAATCGTCTCAAGCCCGGGTTTAAAGCGGCGGCTGAAGGTCTTATTCGGCGCGACCGCTCCTGAAAACCTCACATCAGAGATCAGGCGTTTTAAGGCGACGCACGTCATTATTGTTGACGCGGCACTTATGGGCGCAAAACCAGGCGCGGTAGAAGTTATAGAGCCTGACAGAATAGAGGGCGTTACATTTACAACCCACCAGCTTCCCATGAGCATCATTGCGCGATATCTTGTTCATGAGGTCGGCTGTGAAGTCATATTTATAGGTATCCAGCCCAAGATACTTAAGTTCGGCAAACCCGTATCGCGCGAGCTAAGATCATCCGCCCCTAAGCTCGCGCGCCTCATCAAAAAGGTCCTGTCTTAAATTCTGTTGTTTCATCAGCTGCTATGGTTTACAATATAACAATGGAAGAAAGCACAAGGCAGGACCTGATAAAAAAGTATCAATTAGCCGGTAAGATCAGGTTCTTGAGCTTCACGATACTTTTTCTTTTTCTTCTGCTGATGAAAGTAGTAGGCGGTTACTCCTACCTTAATTTCGCCGTCATAAGCCTTATCTTTGTGGAAGCTGTCTTAAACCGGCCGTACTTTTTTTTGCTTAAAAGGGTCGATCTCTACAGGTTCCAGTTCTACCAGATGGTCACGGACATCATCTCCATCTCGTGGGTGCTTTATTACATGGGCGGTATTGAAGCGCCGTTGATAAACCTTGCTTATTATGTCGTCATACTCTGGGCGGGCGTTGTATCTGATACGCTCGCTGTTTTTTTCGCGGTAGTCGTATCAGCCATCCTATTTACAGCGGTCGTAGTGCTTGGCCATTTCGGCGTTTTGCCTCATATCACCTATTTTGATTACCATATGCCCACGCCGCAAATGTATAGCATTCTACTGGGCAATATATCTTTTATTTTCGCGTTTGGTTATTTCAGCGCGCGCTCCTCTGACCTTACAAAACAACTTGAAAGAAAGAAACAGGAAGACCTGCTTCGCCACAGGAGAAAATTCCTTGCTGCCGGTTATCTCGTAGGCGCGATAGCCCATGACATCATAAATCACCTTATTACCATAAGGGCTTATGTTAAGATACTTCTTGAAAAGGCAGATAGGCTCCAAGACGGCGCCAAAGAGCGGCTGACTGATTCTGAGGGGCTCAAAAGGATAGAAGAGGCTGAAAAGAGCAGCGCGGAATTGCTGGGTAAGCTCATGCAATTTTCCCAGAACCCGAAAGAAAAATTCAGGCCCACAGACATTAACGTTGTCATAGAAGACGCGCTCGGCCTTACTCAGCCTATGATGAAGATGTCCGATGTAAAGATAGAACGCGCCTTTGGCGAAAATCTTTCTCCCATATTGGCGGACAAAGACCAGCTGCAAGAGGTGTTCGTTGCGCTTATTTTGAACGCTATTGACGCCATTACAAAAAAAGGAAAGATCACAGTGAAGACCCAACAGGGAGTGGGATTTGTTGAAGTGGATGTTTCAGACACAGGCATCGGCATCAAGCGCGAAAATTTAGCGAAGGTTGGCGAGCCGTTCTTTTCCACAAAGAGCCCTGAGAAAGGCTTAGGGCTTGGCTTAACAATAGCAAATGAGATAATAACGCGCCATAAAGGCAAGATCGAAGTAAAAAGCGCGGCAGGCCAAGGCACTACTTTTACCATGAGATTTCCCGTCGTGCAAATAGAGAACGCATGAGCAAAAAGGTATTGGTAATAGAGGATTTTAGAAGGGTCAGGGAAGTCCTGGATATTTTTCTTATCAAGGCAGGTTTCAGTGTTTTTTCCGCGGCAAACGGTAAGGATGGGCTTGTTTTAGCAGAGCGCGAAAAACCCGACCTCATGCTAATAGACTCGCAACTGCCGGACCTTGATGGCATGGAGGTAATAAAGCGTATCAGGGCTTATGATAAAGGCGTAAAGTTATTTTTGGTCTCCGGGCTTTATGCCGAAGACCTGGAAAAAGAAGCATTGGATAATGGGGCCACTGGTTTTTTAAGCAAGAGTTTAGGGGTTGAAGCTATTGTCAAAGCGGTCTGTGATATTTTAGCTTAGGGTAACCCAGAAAGGGCAGGCCATGAAAAAGATCCTTATAACAGTTATTTTTGCAGCGTGTTTTTTTATTTCAGTTGGTCGGCTTGCTTATGCAGATGAAATATCGGAACTGAAAGCCCAGATAAAAACGCTTCAGGCAACAATTAATGCTTTAAGCGATAAAGTTACTTCGCTTGAGCAGAAACAGAAAGTGCAGGAAGAAAAAGTAGATGAGCTGAAAACAAAACCTGCGGGTGGCCCTTTGGGTGGCCCTTCGGGCCTGCTTGATAACACGCATGTCGGTGGCCATTTAAAACTCTATATGTTTGACCGCTCATCCGGTAAACGTAACGGCGAAGAACAGCACAATAATATTTCCGGAGGTATAAATCACCTGTATCTTTATTTTACCAAAGAAATATCAGAGTGGCTTGGTATTAACGTTCAGACTGACACTCAGGTCACGGCGAGCGCGACACCCAGGCTTGGTTCCAATATCTCCAGGGCAACGACCGCCTCTACGAGCACGATCATTCACCAGGCTTTTATGACCGCGCGCCTCCCAAAGGAATATGAATTGAGGGTGGGTATATTTAACCCGCTTTTTAGCGAAGATTACGCCAAAGAGACATGGTGGGACCAGTTGTATCACCAGAATTACGGCTTGACTCAACTCCAGTCTTATCATGACTCAGGCATAGAACTTTATAAAAGTTTTGATTTTGACTCTTGGTCGCTGCCGACGTATTTCTATTATCTCAATGGAAACACCACGTCTCGTTACGTTGATAACAACGAAGGTAAGGCATTCCTTATCCATATAGCTCCGGAATTTTTTAACACGTCGCTAAGGCTTTTGGGGTCTTTTGGTTATGGTAACTGGGATGATGGTAATGACCATGGCCTGTATCGTTATGCCGCAGGAGTTGATTGGAAGCATAAAAAACTTAATATCCTGGGGGAATATCTTTATACGCGGCGCAATGATCTTCTTTTAAGTGGCGGCTTGCGTGAGGACGGCACCCGGGACGGATATCGCCTTAAGGCCATATATCGCTTTACGCCCAAGTGGCAGGGCTTGATAGATTATAGCCACGCAAACCTCTATAACTTAGATTCAACCTTTATGAGAAATGATACTTACGATGAGGTTACTTTTGGCTTGGATTATTTTCTTATGCCCAGCTCTACGATCATTGGGCAGTTTTCTTTAGGCGATGCCTCCAGGTCTGACGATTCTGAAAAATTGCAGTATAGGCGTTTTACCATAGGTTGGCGCACGACATTTTGAGCACTATAATGTACTAATCCAGCGAAATCCCCGCGGGTTCCGCGGGGGCTGAACACCACAATATGAAAAAATTAAATATTTTTTTCGCGGTTGTCCTTATTCTGGCGTTATGCGCGTGGTCTATAAGGAGCTATAATCTAAGCAAGAACAGGCTCCAGTCCCAGACGCGTTTTCTAATGGACACCTATGTTTCGGTCTATGTGGCCGCGCCTAAAAAAGAGGCGTTTATAGCCATGAACCGCGCTTTTGAGAGGATGAAAGAGGTAGCCTCTAAGTTCAATGCCTATGACGTTAAGAGTCCGCTGTATCTTTTTAATCAAAAAAATTTGCCGATCTCAGACCCTGAGGTCTTAAAAGTCATTCGCGCGGCTTTAGACGTAAGCGAGAAGACTGACGGCGCTTTTGACATTACGGTAATGCCTTTGACGCGTTTGTGGGGGTTTAGTACAGCTTCGGCAGCACCTCGCGTCCCATCTTTAGATGAGGTCAAAGAGGCCCTGAACAATATCGGCTTCCGACATCTTTCTTTTAAGGACGGCGCTCTTGTCAAGGACCAAGAGAATATCCAAATAGGATTAGGGGCTATCGCGAAAGGCTATGTTGTAGGCGAGGCTATCAAGGTTTTGAAAGAGAGTGGGATCGCTTCTGCCATTGTCGTCGCCGGCGGAGATGTTTACGCCATGGGCAAGAACAGGTCTGAATTCTGGAGAGTGGGCATCAAAAATCCCAGAGGAGACCAGCCCTTGGGATATCTGGAGGTAGAAGACAGGGCTGTTATGGGCTCAGGTGACTATGAGAGATTTTTTATAAAAGACAATGAAAGATACCATCATATTTTTGACCCGAAAACCGGATATCCGGCAAAAAAATGCCAAGGCACTTTTGTTATCTATTCCGACCCTATGTTAGCTGACGCGTGGGCAACAGCGCTTTTTGTCATGGGGCCGCAACAAGGATTGAAAATAATTAATGGGATCACGGGTATGGATAGCATCGTGATCGCGGCAAACGGAGACATGATCCTTTCAGAGGGTTTAAAAAATGCGATATAAGACGTTATTTGTACAAGCCATAACTGTTTTTATGTTCTTGTTCTTGGTTTCGCCATGTTTCGCGATGACGCTATTAACACAAAGAGAGGCCTTAAGGCTGGTATTTGGCGAAGATGCTCAAGTGACCAGTGAACAAAAAGTCATTCCGCAGGGCCGTCAAGATATCTTCAAAACAAAGGTAGGCAAATGTTTTAACGGCCAGAAAGAATATACTTTTTATTTCGGCGCAAAGGATGGCAAGCCTTTCAGGGCGGCTGTTATTCTTGAGGCTCCTGGGAAGTGGGGGCCTATACAATTCATTGTAGCTATTGGCCTTGATGCCAAGGTCACGGATGTAATTGTAATGAGATATACCGAGACAAGAGGCAGGCCAATAGCGCGCAAAAGTTTCCTAAAGCAGTTTATCGGCAAGACCGGCAAAGACGCTTTAGTCTTGAACAAGGATGTTGTGGCAATAAGCGGAGCGACCATTTCTTCGCAGGCTACGGCCTGTACGGTTAAAGAGGCTATCGCGCTGTATGAGGAGCTGTATCCATGATCACTAGATTCAGGGATTGGCGTATAGGCAGAAAACTTTTTACCGGTTTTGGCGTTATCGTATTTTTCCTGGTTAGCGTGGGCGGATACACCGTTCTTTCGCAGATATACATCAAAGATAAGGCAAGAGTAGTTGAGTCCAGGGACTTTTATTGCGTTAAATTAACAACGGCGCTTATGGAAATAGTCCTTAGGGTCTGCGGCGCCGTAGGAGATGTTTTCGCGACGGGTAAAGAAGGCGCGTTGGAAGAATTGAGTATTGATCAGGAAAAGTTCCATATCCTGGCATCCGAACTCAAAGGGCTTATCAGTAATGATGCCGAGCAATATGCCGCGCTGAAAGATGTTGAAAGAAAATTTGACGTATATTGTGATATCAGTAAACGCCTCGTAAATTCTTTTGACGGCGAAAAATTCGTAGATGGCAAAGACACCGCATTAGAATTTTATAGATTGGACCAAGAGCTAAGGCGTCAGTTGAACCCTCTTAGCGACGAATATATTGCGCGCTTTTCTCAGTCTCTGGGCAATATCTATGACCTGGCTGATAACGCCGAAAGGGTCAATCTTTTACTGGCTGTCGTTACGATCTTATTGGGCATGTTAATAGCCTGGAGAATGACCAGGTCCATCAATTCTTCCATAAAACAGCTTATTGTGGGTACAGAGAATTTTGCTAATGGCGAGCTCGGGTACCGTATCCACATTTTATCTAAAGATGAGTTAGGCCAGCTGTCTAATTCTTTTAATTGGATGGCAGAGAGTTTAGCGCAGAGCATTGACGATATAAAGGTAGCCGCAGACAAGTGGGAGACGGTTTTTATCAATTCATTCCAGGATTGGGTATTAATATGCGATAAATATTCTAAGATCATCAAGGCGAACAACGCTTTTCTTGATACTTTCAAAATAATGCCAAAGGCTGTTGCCGGCATGACTTATTGCGGTATAGTCCGCGGGTTACAGGCAGCCGATTGTTTATGCCCGGATGAAGAAGCTAAAAAGACCAAAAAAGAGACTGTCACTGAATTCTTTGAGGCCCGTTTGGGCCTTTATCTTGAAGCCGCTGTTTCGCCGATACTGGATAACTCTGGAGATATTGCAAAGATCGTGCTTATCATAAAGGATATCACGTCGCGTAAAGAAGTTGAAAAAGAGCAGCGCCTGACACAATTAGGCAGGTTGGTGTCAAATATAGCGCATGAAGTGAATAATCCGCTTATGATAATCTCCGGGCGGGCGCAGCTTGCGCTGTTAGAAGATCCAAAGGATGAAAACCTTAAGAAGAATTTTGAGATCATAATAAAAGAGTGCTTGAGGGCAAAGGGTTATATAGCTAACCTTCTACAGTTTTCCAGGCCCAGCAAAGGCGAGGTTGAGAGCACGGATATCAATAAGATGCTTGAAGATATTATTCTTTTGGTCGAGCATCAATTCGCTCTGGCGGGTATTGAGATAAATAAACATTTTACAAAAGGCCTGCCCTTTATTATGGTTGACGCAAAACAGATACAGGAGGTCTGCTTAAACCTTATTAATAATGCCCGCGACGCGGTATCCACGCAAAAAGGAAAGATAGATGTCGCCACGTCGCTGGAAAAGGGCTACATAAGGATAGATGTATCTGATTCAGGCCCGGGCTTGACGCAAGAAGTGATCAATCGCATGTTTGAGCCGTTCTATACTACAAAAAAAAACGGGACCGGGTTAGGCCTTTCAATATCTTATGGTATTATCAAGGCTCATAAAGGAGAATTAAAAGCTGATAGCGCTATCGGTAAAGGGACTATGATCACGATACTATTGCCCATTGATAGGGACAAGGAGAATGATAATGGCTAAGATATTGGTCGTGGATGATGAAGTAGAGATCCTAAAGATATTTCAGCAATTTTTGGCCATGTCAGGCTTTGATGTCATTCTGGCATCAGGCGGGAGGGAAGCCGTCAAGATCATTAAATCAGGAGTGGCAATAGACCTTATGGTCTTAGACCTTGTAATGCCCGGCTATCCTGGGGTGGACGTATTAAATGAGATAAAAGACGCGGGTATAAAACTGCCATACATCATCCTAAGCGGCACTATGGAATTGCATGATTTTATTGATGACTTAAAAGCACTGGGTTGCCCAAGGCAGGATATTTACAGTAAGCCCATTGACCTTAAAGAACTTCTTGAGGTGGTGAAAAAGAAATTATCAGTATCTTCCTGATCTATTGAGGTTTTCTACAGTCGCCTTTGCGTTCATGTAGACCTTGACGAATACCTCGTCTGAGCCGGATGAACGCAGCCTATACGTCTGGAACCAGTAGTTTCCCTCAGAGGAGAGAGAAAGCTCAACCTGGTATAGATAGTATTGGGCGATGTCTACATTGGCCTGTTTTAGCGCCTCTTCAGCTATCGGTATAGATTCTTTTAAGCCCAGAGTCGGGACTTCATCAGCCCAGGCCCTGAAAGCGCACAGAGAAAGCCACAGGTACAGAAAAATCACAGCTAATGTTTTAATTCTTCTTTTCATATGAACCTCCAATCGGTATAATTATAACACTGTATGAGCGATATTAAAGAACTTCTTAAGATCATAGTTGCCAAGAACGCCAGCGACCTTCACTTGGATGTAGGGTTGCCTCCGATGATGCGTTCTAATGGTATTTTGGAAAAATTAGGTGACAGGCCCCTGGAACGCGAAGAAGTATGGGAGATGATAACGAAGATACTGCCGGAAGATAAAAAGAACTTAACACCCGGGCAGGAGATAGACTTAGGCATTGAGATAAAAAATATCGCGCGCTTCCGTGTCAATATATTCTACGACCAAAATGGCCTGTGCGCGGCTTTCCGTTTTGTCCCTACGGTTGTCAGGCCGCTTTCGGAGCTTGGCCTTCCGGATATTGTTTCCGGTGTGGCTGACATGAGGCGTGGCCTTGTGCTTGTGACCGGTGTAACGGGCAGCGGCAAATCAACCACGCTTGCCGCGATCATTGATATCATAAACTCCACCAGGCACGACCACATTATTACTATAGAAGATCCGATAGAGTTCGTCCATCATCACAAGAACTGTATTGTCAACCAACGTGAGATAGGCACACACGCTCATTCTTTTTCCGATGCCCTGCGTGCGGCCCTGCGTGAGGACCCTGATGTTATACTGGTGGGTGAAATGCGCGATCTTGAGACCATTGCTATGGCCATGACAGCGGCTGAGACAGGGCATCTTGTATTAGGGACTTTGCATACGAGGGGAGCAGCCCAGACAGTAGACAGGATCGTTGATATATTCCCGCCGCATCAGCAGGAACAGATACGCATACAATTGGCTGAGTCATTAGAGATGGTAATCTCTCAGGTGCTTCTTCCGTCGGCTGACGGCAAACGCAGGCTGCTTGCCAGCGAGGTCATGGTGTGCACGACAGCTATCCGTCAGCTCATACGCGGCAAAAAGACCCATCAGCTTCCTACGGAGATAGAGACAGGCGGCCAGCATGGTATGCAGACGCTTGAAAAATCGTTGAAAAATCTTGTTAATGCTGGTAAGATTTCTGCGGACGTAGCCCTTCCTTGGGTCCGTGACAAAAAATTATTTGAGAGTGATTAAAAGAAATACCGCCGGGATGGTGGAATTGGCAGACACATACGTTTGAGGGGCGTATGCCGTAAGGCGTAAGGGTTCGACCCCCTTTCCCGGCAGAAAAATTTAGCCAGGCTCTTTTGAGCCTGGCCTTAAATTTTTCTGCCTGGGACGGACAGGAACAGAAACCTAAAATCCCGTTGCCCGGCACTACTCGGGGCGGATGTCTGTTCGTTTATCCTTGATGTAGCTGGAGCGTTCAATGCGTTTGGCAGCTTCTTTGAGCTCGGCGCCGATCTCGCCTATTTGAGCTACGTGGGTAAGTTCTCTTTTCTCGTTGGTCACAACACCTATGGAAATAGATAGTAAAGCGAATTTCTGCTCTACGCCTTTCCTGTCTCGGCCTATGATAAAGCCGGCGGCCTTGTCCTCTTCGTTATAAAAAGTAGGCGCTATTTTTTCAAATTCAACGATGACCTTTTCACAGATGGCGTCTATTTTATCAGGCGTTGTCACCACGACGAAATCATCGCCGCCGATATGGCCTATAAAATCTTCCGCGTTTCCCAGCTCTTGCGTTGAGCGTATCAATAACCTAGCCGTATCGCGGATGACCTCATCTCCGTGCCTGAAGCCGTACTTATCGTTATAGACCTTGAATTTATCCAGGTCTATGTAGGCTACTGCGAACTTCATTTTTTTTTCTATGCGGTTCTGCAGTTCGTTTAAAATAGATACGTTGCCGGGCAGCCTTGTTAGAGGGTTTGCTTCAAGGTCCCGCTGAGTCCGTCGCAATATCATTTTTATACGGGCAAGCAGTTCCTGTGGTTCAAAGGGCTTGACCATATAGTCGTCGGCGCCGGCGTTTATTCCTGAGACCTTGTCAACTATTTCGCTTTTGCCCGTAAGCATGATGATGGGTAAGTGTGACATAAGGATGTCTTTCTTGACTATTCCGGTAAGTGTAGGCCCGTTCATTCTGGGCATATTGTAGTCTACGATGACAAGGTCGGGAGACTTACCTTTAATGAGGTTTAAGCCCTCTTCGCCATCTTGTGCTTGCAGGACTTCATAGTCTTCCTGGGTCAGTGTCAGGGCCAGGACGTCGCGAATATCGGGGTCATCATCAATTACGATGATCCTATACTTTGGCATTAAAAGCCCCTTTGATCTCCTTGGCTAAGTCATCCGCTGAGAAGGGTTTGGTAAGATATTTGGCGACTCCGAGGGTAAGGCCGTGTTTTTTATCGTCCTCTGAAATATATGTACCGGTCAATACGACAATAGGTATGTCGCAGGTCTTTTTATCCGATTTCAATTGTTTTATGACCTCAAATCCGTTCATCCCAGGCATATTTATGTCAAGGAGGATGAGGTCAATATTTTTGGTTTTTATTTTTTCCAGGGCGTCCTGGCCGTTGTAGGCTTTTTCCGGCACGATGTTATTGTCTTTAAGGCATATGGCGATGATATCAACGATGTCGGGGTCGTCGTCAACGATAAGGACCGATTTTTTACTAGATCTCCCGTCTACTTTTTCAAAGACTTTTTTTATAATGTCCACGAGTTCCTCCTGACGGAATGGTTTTGAAATATAGTCCAAAATACCGTGCCTGTATTGAGAATCTTGAGCTAAGACAGAGAGAATGACAATGGGGATATCGTGCGTGTTGGGATCGTCCTTTAAATGTTTCGCGACTTCAAAACCATTGATGCCGGGCATCATGATATCAAGGACGATCAGGTCGGGTCGTTCCCGTTGGGCAGTTAAGATGCCATCTTGCCCGTTCTCCGCCTCTACTATGTCAAATCCTTCTTCAGCCAGATAGAGCCGCACTATCTCTCGTATATCAGCCTCGTCGTCAATTATTAAGATCTTCCGTTTCATTGAGTCTCCTTAATGTTGCATATTGTAGGTTTTTATTCTTTACAATATTAATCCCGCTGCCAGCGTAGTCAATATTAAGTGTCTGCGCTTAATATTGACAAGCGATATGGCAAGGGATGTATGCAAATAGTTTATCATATTTTTTATGCTTTGGGCAGGGTGAACGAGAACGTGGACCCTTTGCCAGGTAAACTTGAAATTGTCAGTTTTCCTTTGTGGGCCGCGATGATAGATTTGACTAAGGAGAGCCCAAGGCCGGTGCCTTTTACTTTCGCGTTGACGTCATTATCTATTCTAAAGAATTCCTCTCCGAGTTTTGCTAAGTCTTTTTCTGGAATGCCGATGCCGTTGTCAGACACAGAGACCTGAATGGTCTCAGGGTCAAGTGTTTTGGCCTTTATGGTGATGCGCCCGCTTGTGGGCACGAATTTAATGGCGTTGCCTACGAGATTGATGAAAACTCGCTCTATCTGTGTCTTATCACCCTTTACAAGCGGCGAACCCGGCGGCAGATCCACCAGGAATTCTATTGATTTTTCTTTCATCGCGGGCGCTAGCATGTCTGTCAGTCCGTCGGTCAAGGTCTTTAAGTTCAACGATTCAAGCTTTAGCTCTACGCGCCCTGATTCTATCCGGGATATATCCAGCAGGTTATTGATAAGTTGCGAAAGATTGTCTGAGTGTTTATTTATTTTCTCTACTCTTTCTTTGGCCTCCGGAGGCAATTCACCGAGCTTTCCTAAAGCTAAAATGGAGGCGTATCCTTTTATGGATGTCAGCGGCGTGCGCAATTCATGTGAAACCGCGGATATAAAGTCGGATTTTCTTTTGCTTATTATTTTTATCTCTTCAAGCGCTGCTGATAATTCTTTGGTCCTCTGTTGTATCTTGGCTTCTAATTCCTGATGCGATCGCCATGTCTCTTCAAATAACTTGGCGTTTTCCAAAGCCTGCCCAATTTGCGTAGCCAGGATATATACAAGGTCTTTGTCGCCCTCGGTCAGATGCGTGTAAGGAGATTCGCATCCCAAAATAAGGGCGCCTATTGCGCCGTCTTTTTTCATCATTGGCGCGCAAACGAATGACGATATGTCCAGAAGTTTGATAAGGTCGGGTATTTCTTTGCCGGCCTTGTCCGTATCTATCGACGAGAATACTTTGTTCTTATCCAGCACTTTATCTAAGATGAGCGGGTGGTTGAGAAGTTCTTTTAGGATGTTATAGGCTTCTTCCATCGTATAGCCGATAGAGATACGCACGCGAAAAACGTTAGTATCGTCTTTGGAAAAAGCAATGGCGCGGTCAAAACCGAGTTCGGTTATATGCTTTTCTTCAAGTTTTTTAAATATCTCTTCTTCATCTAAGGTCGTGGAGATCAGGCGCGTGAGTTTTTGTAATGTGACGAGCCCTGCTACCTTTTTGTCTAATTCTTCCTGGGCGCGGTGGAGCTCTAAGTCTGTCTGGACGATAAGTTTGGCCTGGCCGTCTAGTTCATCAAAGGCCCGCTTGAGCTTGGCTAACTGTGCCTGAAGCTCTTTTATTTTTTCCATCTTAAAAACGAGGATGATGACAAGGACAATGACGGCGATGAGGCCTAACATCCCGGCGAAGTTTATGATGTTCTCTAATATTGTCGGTTCTCTAAACGAGCTTGTTAGCGGCATGGGATTCGCCTATAGTTAAGATAGCAACTGTTTCATTGTGGAAGTATGTCTGGCCGTAATGCTCAAGTGATTTTAACGGCGCCTGCTCTCCATATGTGCATATTCCCAGGATGGGCACGTCGCCCAATACTTCTTTTATACGCGATAACTCTTTTTCTGTCAACCGCCCAAGGAGTTTGTGGCGCGAGATGGATTCAAAGATGATAGCTCCCTTTATAGCCCTATCATGCAAAGCGTCTTTGGCTTCTTGTGCTGCCTGGGTCGCTGCTTCCAGTGCCCAGTCCTTAGTTCCCATCATGAGGCGCACGTCGCTTCCTTCTGAAGCGTCCCCTTGGCAGACCAGGCCGCCGTCTTCGTCTATGCGCAGGGCATTCCTTAAAAGGTATTCAGACTCTCCTGGCACATAAAGCCCAAGAGGATAATAAATGCTCACGCGTATGAGAGTGTTTTTTATCTCTTCTCTTGTTTTTCCAAAGTATTCTTCATAGATAGATACCGCCGGTTTACCCTCTATTTTTTTTATGACGTTGCCTTTGACCTCGGTTATGGCGTGAGGTTTGCCAAGAGGCTTCCAGCCGTGCCGTACGCCCATGCCAAAAAGATTCTCACCTGAAAAAATAGCTCCGATGAGGCTGTTGGTCAATAGCTCGTTGTTAAAATATTGGTATGTCTTAAAGAATCTTAAGTTGTCGGCGCTGGAGCCGCCGAAAATAGGAAAGCTGGAGCCTACGACGTCTTTGATGCCGCGTAGCAGGTCTGAGCCGTTCTCTACCAGCCCATCGGATAATATCAAAGCAAGGTCTCGTTGGGTCGTCCCTAAGTTTTTAAGGGCCTCGTGTGCGAATTCTTCGCCTGCCGCGCGCGGGCCTTTTGTATTGATCGGGCTCGAGGCTGCCAGGCCAAATCTTATTTTATCCGAATTTATGAGCATTACTCCGACGCCGTATTTAGAAACACCGTAAGATGAGATAAGGGACGCGCCGCTGCAACCAAGCAGTTTTATATTGCCTACGCTATAGGTTATGCCTTCCAATAGCCTTTTGTCAGCGAAGTGGGCTGTAGAGAAGAGAACGCCAAATGTGATCTCTCTGTGGTGAAGTTGATACAAGGCGAGCTTGGCAGCTTCAGAAGCTGCCAGGAAAGGGTCTTTCTTTTCGCTTACACCGATACCTACGAAGGTGCTCATCAAAGTAAAACATAACGCAAAACCTTAAATGAGTCAAGGAGTTATCTTAAACTTTCCTTGACAACAAGGGCTTTCATAGGTAAAATTTTGAGCACCAAAAATTTATTCAGCGAAATCCAGTCCCCATCGTCTAGTCTGGTCTAGGACACGAGCTTTTCAAGCTTGCGACACCGGTTCGAATCCGGTTGGGGACGTGAATTTTCCCGCCACATCTCCTTAAAATACAGTGAAAACAGTTGACTCTGCTTGTTTCTATATATAATATATAGTAATAAGTTACGTACTTTACTATGGGAGAGGTGTGCCATGAAGAAAAGCGCCGATATTTTAGTTATTGAAGATGAAAAAGAATCATCAGAAACATTAGGCCAAGTCCTTTACGCCTCAGGCCACAACGTGAGCATAGCTAGCTCAGCCAAAGAGGGTTTAAAGATGTTAAAGGACATTAAGTGCGCGGTGGTAATAGCAGAGCTCAGGATGCCGGACATGAGCGGTTCGGAGCTTGTACGCGCCATCAAGAACTTAGACTCTAAGATAAGCGTTGTAGTCATAACACCCTACCTATTTATCAACTCCGCTATTGAAGTAATGGAAGACGGCGCATTCGGGTACATCACCAAACCGTTCAATCCCAGTGAAATAAGGATCGTGGTAGAACACGCGGTGGAACGTTATTTTCTTATGGATGAGGCCAATAAGAAATCATATTATTATGACCTGTCCATTTTAGACGGCTTGACCGGAGTTTATAACCACCGCTATCTGCATGAAGTCCTGGACCGCGAAATAACGCGCGCCCGTCGCTATCCTCAGCATCTTTGCGTGATCATGACGGATGTGGACAATTTTAAAAAATACAATGACACGAACGGCCATATGGCAGGTGACGAACTCCTGCGCGGCCTGACGAACCTTTTCGTCCGTTCCATAAGGAACTTAGATATGGTCTTTAGATACGGCGGCGAAGAATTCGTTATCCTTATGATAGAAACTGACAAAAAAGGCGCGGCCCTGGCTGCTGAGAGAATGTTAAATCTCGTGCGCCTTAGTTTGCCTACCACTGTTAGTATGGGCATCGCTGATTATCCCGCGGACGCTACTGAAAAAGACGTCTTAATAGACAAAGCCGATAAGGCGCTATATCAGGCAAAGACCACCGGCAAGAACAAGGTCTGCCTTACCTAAAGGCTGATGAGAATATCTGTCCTGGATGCTCAACATACTATTTTTCAAGGCGCTGTCTGGGAGGCTGTATTGCCTGCCACCGACGGGGAACTCTCTATCTTAGATGACCACGAATCTATTTTTGTAGCATTGGGTAAAGGGCTCATCAGGCTTGTGCCTATGGGAAAAACTGGAACGCATAATTTAAAACCCATCCGCGTCCATAGAGGTTTGGCTAGGATGAGGAATAATGAACTGATAATTTTAGTCGAATAATATGCGGAATCTGACAATAGCTTTGGTCATGTTCATAAGCACTTTGGGGCCGTCACTCATAATCGCCTTGGTAGGGTATGCGGCTGTAAGGGCTTTGGGCAGGAATCCGGCGGCGTCGCCTAAGATCATGTTGGCTATGGGGTTTGCTTTTTTGTTCGCCGAGGGCATTGCTGTTATCGCTCTTGTAATGATATACAACCTGTTTAAATAAAATGGTCTGGTCTCTTATCCTAATTCAAGTCATCACTTTTGGTGTGATAATCGTTGTGCTGCGTTTTTTATTCGGCAGCCAACTCAAATTAGCCTTGAACAGGCTGCAGGTCCTTCATCAGGAGAGCCTGGAAAAAGAAGAGATATTGAACAAGGAATTAGAGAGGGTCAGGGTCCAATCCGAGAGTGAGATCGCGCGCAGTAAAGAGGAAGCTAAGCGTATTATTGAGAACGCGCGTCACAGCGCCGAGAAAATAACTTTGGAGGCATCTGAGCACGCCCAGCAACAGGCAAAAAAGACCGTTGTTGAAGCCCTTGAGAAAGCAAAGAAAGTTGAGGGCGAGATGATGGCGAGCGCCGAAGAGAAGGCCGTGGTGTTAGCGCAGGAACTTATAACCTGCGCGTTCTCTACCAAGGGCCAGGAGCTTTTGCACGCCCAGCTCATTGACGATCTTATTGAAGAATTAAGAAAAGTAGATAAAGCGAAACTGGCCGTAAAAGTAGACACAGTGGAGGTCTTAACGCCTCTTGCGCTTTCTTCGCAGGAAGAAACAAGGGTTAAAGAGATACTTGTTTCCAAGTTAGGTTTTGAATTTAAGATCTCTCAGAAAATAGAGCCGTCCCTTATCGTGGGCCTAGTAATAAAATTAGGCGGCCTTGTCATAGATGGAAGTTTAAAGAATAAAATGTCTAAAGCGATGAACGCGCTTAAGAATAGCAGGGCTTAAAGACACGTATGGGAAGAACCCCAGCCATAAAGATAGAACCGTTTGAGATAAAAGAGGTCGGTGTCGTTAGAGAGGTCAAACGCGGCATCGTTAAGATAGAGGGTTTGCCAAGCTGTATTTACGGCCAGATCGTAGAATTCAGCGATGTAAACCGCAAAGGCCTTGTCATTGATTTTAACGCGCGCGAGGTAATGGCCTTTATCTTGGGCGACGAGAAAGACATTAAGTTAGGTTCTACGGTATCAAGCCGCAACGAAGTATTCTCACTCCCAGTCGGAGAGAATTTTATAGGCCGCGTAATATCAAGCACAGGCGAGCCCCTTGACGATAAAAGCTACGCTATAGCAAGCGATACATTTGGCCCGGTGTTCCGCAAGGCGCCAGGCGTCCTTGACCGCGTGCCCATAACCGAACAGTTACAAACTGGCATCAAGATCTTAGACAGTATAATTCCCATAGGAAAAGGCCAGCGCGAATTGATAATAGGAGACCGCCAGACAGGCAAGTCAACTTTGGCGCTGGATACTATTATCAATCAAAAGGGCAAGAATGTTATCTGTGTTTATTGCTGGGTGGGCGGGTCTCACGCTTCTTTATTAAAGATCATCCATACTCTTGAGGAGATGGATGCCCTTGATTATACTATTGTCGTAGCTGCTTCTGCATCGGCATCGTCAGGAGAACAATATCTGGCGCCCTATGTGGCCGCCACCATGGCTGAGTATTTTATGTATTCAGGCCGCGATGCTTTTGTCGTATTTGACGATCTGACAAAACACGCGTGGATATACAGGGAGCTTTCTTTGCTTTTGGAGAGGTCTCCGGGTCGCGAGGCATATCCCGGGGATATATTTTACCTTCATTCACAATTAATGGAACGCGCTGGCCGGCTTAATTCCGAGATGGGCTCAGGGTCTATGACATTTTTTCCGATCGTTGAGACCCTGCAGGGAGATATCACCGGATACGTCCAGAGCAACCTCGTGTCTATGACCGACGGACAAGTGTATATTTCAAGCGGCCTTTTTCACGAAGGGTTCAAGCCCGCTATTGACCTTGGGCTATCTGTGTCGCGTATCGGCAGTAAGGTCCAGTCTGACGCGTTGCGCGAGGTCAGCGATACTCTGCGCTTAGATTACGCGCAATATAAAGATCTTATCAGGCTTATGCGCGTCAAAACAAAGTTATCCACGGAGATATCTGAGAAATTAAGAAGAGGAGAAGCGCTTTCGCTGTTATTAATGCAGAACGCCCATAAGCCGGTATCTGAATTGGACCTTATCATCCAGCTCTACGCTTTTAAGAGAAAGATACTTGAGATACTTTCGCCCGACGGCTTAAGCCTTTTCGGCCGCGAGATCATGGATTATTTAGAAGAACTTCATTCAGGGCTTCTCAAGGCCTTGCTTGAAAAGAAGATGTTATCACCCGAGATCAAAGAAGAGCTCGACCGCGCTTTTGTGGAGTTCTTCAGGGAGAAGAAGGTCGTATGATACCTTTGATCAAGCTTAGGGAAGACTTAAGATTTGCCAATGAGCTCCAGGATATGATAGAGGTCTTAAAAGGCGCCACAGCCAGCCAGTTCAGAAGTTTACAACGCCGCAGAAAAGGTTTTGAGGATTTCAAGACAAGGCTCGAGGAATTCTTGACACAAATAGACGCGCGTAATACCTCGCACCCTTTTTTGGCTGAGCGCTCCCAATTGCCCAAGGCGATCCTGATGATAACTTCCGACGAAGGATTTTTGGGCAGCCTCAACGCTTTGGTGATAAACGCGGGGCTCGAGCAGGCCACGTCCAGCGACGAATTGATAGTAATGGGGGAAAGAGGCGCGCGTTATTTGTCTGAGAGCCAAAGCGGGGCGTTCACGGTCCTGCCGGGCATAGGCGATGACATCACTTATTCCAGGGCTGTGGCTTTAAGGGATATGCTCGTCTCTAAATTCTTAAGCAAAAAGATAGGCAGCGTCATAGTTTCTTATCCGGTATTTTTGTCGTTGACCGCGCAGCGCATAGAGGCTACGCGCCTCTTGCCTTGCGGCAATATTTTCGGCCAAAAGAAGGATGTCAGGCGCAGGGAGACAAGACATATAGAGTTTTTAATGGAACCCTCTAAGGGAAGAGTAATTGATTTTATGGTGAGGTCATATCTTATGCAGAAGTTATACGATATGTTCTGGGAGGCCAAACTCTCTGAGTGCGCTGCGCGCATAATACACCTGGAAGGCAGCCACGAAGAGATCTTGAGCGCCAACAAGAAGCTTAAGTACGAGTATTTTAAACACCTTCACGAAAAGAGTGACAAGAACATAAGGGAGATATTTGCCAGCCGCCTGCGCTGGAGGCATACGGGCGCGTCAGTGCCCGAAGGCCCGTCAGGGCCCGCAGACGCGCCTGTAGGCGCGGGGGAAAAAGCATGAGAGAGGCAAAGCTTAATGAAAAGTCAACTTTGCCGGTAGGAAAAATATTGGCTGTGCGCGGCCCTGTAGTTGACGTAGTATTTGAGCGCGAAGAGGACTTGCCTTTTATCTATGAGATATTGAAGTCGACGACATACGATGCCCAGGAGGTAGTGCTGGAGGTAATAGAGCATCAGGCAGGTTCTATAGCCCGTTGCATTTCTTTGACTCCGACCTACGGTTTGGCAAGGAGCGCGCAAGTCCGCAGGACGGGAGATTCTCTTTCCATACCAAAAGGGGAGTCGGCCTTGGGCAGGGTATTGAACGTTTTAGGCGAGCCCATTGATAAGAAGGGCCCTGTAAATTCAAAGTTATTTTTTTCAACCCGCCGCGCGAGCGCTTCTAAAGAAAAGATAAGCCTGGGCGAAAAAGAAAAAGAAAGTTACGAGATCATAGAGACCGGTATAAAGATGATAGACCTTCTTTTCCCGCTTTTAAAAAATACAAAGACAGGCATTCTTGGGGGTGCCGCGTTAGGCAAGAGCTTGCTTACGCTTGAGATCATTCACAACATTATTAAAAAACAACAGTGGCTTTGCGTTTTCACAGGAGCCGGAGAGCGTATCCGCGAAGGCAACGAATTATATTTTGAATTTTTAAGAAGTGAGATCCTGCAGAAGTCTATTTTGGTCTTTGGCCAGATGGACGAATCTCCTGGAGCCAGGTTCGAGGTTGTTTCAACCGGCATAGCATTTGCCGAATCTCTGCAGGAGGATGGCCACAGCGTGTTATTCCTTATGGACAACGTATTCAGGTTCGCCCAGGCCGGCAGCGAATTGTCCGCTCTCTTAGGTAGAATACCGTCGGAGACAGGTTATCAGCCTACCTTGACTAGCGAAATAGGCGAGTTCCACGAGCGTATACGTTCCAGGCTGGGCGCTTCTATTACGGCTATTGAGGCGGTCTATGTTCCGGCAGATGACTTAACAGATCCCGCGGTCGTGTGCATATTTTCTCATTTGGATTCTATCCTTGTCTTGTCGCGCTCCAGGGTCCAACGCGGCCTGTATCCGGCTATTGACCCGCTTATGTCGTCCTCGGCGTATTTAAATCCTCGCGTTGTCGGCAAAAGGCATTTTGATGTTGCCCAGGACGTGATAAGACTCTTTCATAAATATGAAGAACTCCAGCGGTTAGTCGCTATAATCGGTATTGAGGAACTTTCAAAGAACGACCGCGTTATCTTTCACAGAGCGCGCAAACTTGATAATTTTCTGACCCAGCCGTTCTTTACGGCAGAGGTCTATACCAATAGGAAAGGCAAGTATGTGAGTCTGGAGGAGACGCTGTCTGGATGTGAGCGCATTATTTCAGGGCGCATGGATAGCGTGCCTGACGAGGATTTTTATATGATGGGGTCATTGACACCACAAACGCAATGAGACAAATCGTTCTGGACGATTTGTCTCATTAGTGAGGATCAAATATGCTGAAATTAGGCGAGTTGCTTATTAAAAAAGGCGTTGTAACGCAGGCGCAGCTAGAAGTCGCTCTGCGCGAACATACTAAGACCGGAGAGCTTTTGGGCAAGTCTTTAGTAAGGCTTGGCTTTATAACCGAAGAACAGCTTTTGATGACGCTCGCCGAACAGCTTTCTATCCAGTTCATACCCAGCCTTAAAGATAAGACCGTGCCTGATCAGGTTATTAAGGCTGTACCCGCGCGGTTCGTGTGGCATTATAAATTCATGCCTCTGGCTTTACGTGGAGACCTTTTGACGATCGCGATCTCTAACCCTCTTGATGTCTGGCCCACGGAAGATATAAAGTTCCATCTCGGGTTTGAAGTGGAAGTTGTCCTGGCGGTAGAGACCGAGATCATGGCCGCTATCAAGACGTATTATGGTTTGGGCGCGGCCATAGTTGAAGGCATACTTGATAAGAAAGACGAAGGGCCTAAAAAGCAGGACGAGAGCGTGACTGTCCTGGATTCTCCTGAAAAGATGGCGCAGGATGCTTCGGTGGTCAGGCTCGTCAACCAGCTTTTGGCAGAGGCTATACAGTCACGCGCGACAGATATTCATATAGAACCTTACCGCGACCGCGTCAAGGTGCGCTACAGGATAGACGGCATACTTTATGATGTGCCTGTTCCTGATACTATAAAACAACTTCATTTGGCTATTACTTCGCGTATCAAGATCATATCTAATATGGATATAGTAGAACGCAGGCTTCCGCAGGATGGCCGCGCCAAAGTCAAGTTAGGTGAGATGGATGTGGACTTGCGTATTTCCATTATCCCGACCCTATACGGAGAGAACCTTGTAATAAGGGTCTTGCCGACGCAAATGCTTTTTAGCATGGCTGACCTTGGGTTATCGCCGCAAGACCTGGAGATGATAGAAGAACTTATACAGAAACCCCATGGCATAATATTTCTTACGGGTCCGACAGGGTCTGGTAAGACCACAACACTTTATTCTTTTTTATCGCGGCTCAATAAGCCGGATGTAAAGATAATAACTGTAGAAGACCCGATTGAATATGACCTCACAGGTGTTACACAGCTCCAGGTCAATACTAAAATAGGCCTGACATTTGCCAGCGCCTTGCGCAATCTCTTGAGGCACGACCCTGATATCATGATGGTCGGCGAGGTAAGAGACCTAGAGACCGCGGAGCTCGCTATCAGGACAGCCCTTACAGGGCACCTTGTATTTTCTACATTGCATACCAATGATGCGTCATCAGGCGTGACAAGGCTTGTGGATATGGGCATGGAGCCGTATCTTGTCGCATCCAGCGTCCAGGCTTTTATTGCCCAGCGCTTGGTCAGGACCATATGCCCGGATTGCAAAGAGAAAGTCGCCCTCAAAGATGTGATGAAGGAAAAAGAAGACACTAAAGAACAGCTTGAGATAATAGAGAAACCAACGCACATCTACAAAGGCAAGGGTTGCGAGAATTGTAAATTCACCGGCTATAGGGGCAGAGTAGCTATCTATGAGATACTTCTTATGAATGAACAGCTCCGGCAGTTGGTCTTAGATAAAGCAACAGCGCACCAGATAAAGAAAAAAGCTATAGAGATGGGTTTAAGGACGCTTTTGCGCGAAGGCTGGGGCAAGATAAAAGACGGCCTTACAACGCCAGAGGAAGTCCTGCGCGTCACGGAGATGGGGTAAATTATGCCGACGTATACGTATCTTGCGAAAAAGAACCTCAATGAGACAGCCGAAGGTATTATCGTAGCTGACAGCCAGGATAACGCGGTGGACAAGCTTATTGAGATGGGCTTGTCTCCTGTAAAAGTATCGCCGCTGATCGAATCTGCAGCGGCGTCAAGATCTCAGGGTGAAACAGTGATGAAGGTGCTTACCGGCCGCAGGCTCACGCAGAAGGACCTTAATGTTTTTACAAGCCAGCTAAAAAGCCTTATGAAAGCAAGGGTGGATCTGCTTAAGTCGTTGAGCATACTTTACGGCCAGGCGGATAAAGATAAATTAAAGAACCTTATTTTTGACCTGCATTCATCCATTAAGAACGGCGCGACATTTTCCGATGCCTTAGGGCACCATAAGGCTTTTTTCCCAAGCATCTATATTAATCTTATCCGTTCAGGAGAGGCGTCCGGCCGTTTAGACGAGGTCTTGGAAGAACTTGATAGTTATTTGACCAAAGAAGAAGAGTTCAAAATGCATGTCAGGACAGCTATGGCATACCCGATCCTTATGGTATCTGTCGGCGTGTGCGTTATTTTCGTCCTTTTTAGTTTTGTTATCCCTAAGTTGAGCTCAATATTCACGGATTTTGACTACAAACTTCCCTTGCCTACTCAGATCATGTTGCAGGTCAGCGAATTTTTTAGAACATCGTGGTGGATGATATTAGCGGCAGTGGGCGTACTTATCGGGGTCATCATACAAATGTCAAAGACAGCCAGTGGCCGCGCGCAATTGGATTGGATAAAGCTCCATATCCCTATTATCGGAGGCCTCGCGTTAAAACAATCGTTATCGCGGTTTTGCAGGACGCTGTCGCTTTTAATAAGATCAGGCCTACCGGTGTTCCAGGCACTAGCGGTCGCCATACCGACCTTAGAAAATGCCGTATACATAAAAGACCTTGAGATAGTCAAGAAAGACGTCATGGAAGGCACATCTTTAGCCAGCAGCATGAAGAAGATCACTTTTTTCCCGCCGTTCCTTGTGCAGATGGTAGCTGTAGGCGAGGAAGGCGGCAAGCTTGACGGCGTATTGAACGAAGTCGCCAACATCTACACGCAGGAAACAGACGCGAAGCTCAAGGTCATTACTTCGTTATTAGAACCGATGATCATTTTAGTATTAGGATTGATACTTGGAGGTATTGTTTTGGCGATGCTTCTGCCGATATTCCAGATAAACATGCTTGTAAAATAACCCGATGAACGCGTCGCTTGTCCTAGAGATAGGGTCTCCCTGGCTGAAGATGGCGGTTTTTAAGTCCGCCATCAACGCCTATTATTTAAAATCGTTATCCGCGGTAAACATCAATAACCTTTCGGAAGACGCGACAGCCAAGGCTATCTCTGATTTCTTAGCGGGACTGAAAATAAAAAAGCCGCAGTCTATCATAGTCTCTTTTTCCCGTAATGCAGTAACCCTTCGCAACCTGCGTATACCATCCGCTAACCCCAATGAGATAGACGATATGATCAAGCTCCACGTTGGCCGCCAGGTCCCGTATGCCAAAGAGGAGATCGTAAGCGGTTACCGTATCTTAGGCAAGGATACGATGGGGTATTCCAAGGTCATGCTCGCTATCGTCCATAGGGAGAGCATACGTAAGGTCTTTCGCGTCTTAGAAATGGCCGGGCTCTATACCGATAGGATAGAGTTGAGTTCCGATGGGATACTCTCGTGGCTTTGTAAAGCGGCCAAGGTGGCCGATCTGAAAAATACGGAAGCTTTCATTATTCTGGATATTGACGCAGGTTTCACTGATTTTATCGTCTCTACATATGAGAACATACTTTTTTCGCGCGTCATGACTTCAGGCAGCGAACAGCTCGCGGATGAATCAAGGTGGCCTAAATTCATAGGTGAGATGAAGCAGACTATAGTGATATCGCAGGGCGAGGAAGTCCTGCAGAAACCTTCCAAGATATATATATCCGGAGCTGTGGAGAATTTCAAAAAATTAGCATCCATGATAGAGGTAGAGTTTAATCTTCCTGTCGCTGTATTGGGGCCTTTGGAAAACCTTAGCCTTGCCAAAGAGGTCGCTAAGTCGCCGGCCGATATATTCCAGAACGTTTCGTTGTCGGCGCTTTTGGGGCTGGGCCTGGACATGGTAAGGAAAAAAATAAATTTTGTTTTGCCCGAGGCCCAGATACGTAAGACCTTAAGAGAACGAAGCCGCGACATGCTGTTCCTTGCTTCAGGCATTATGTATTTTATCCTTATAGTCTGCGGCATCTATTTTGAGAAAACGCACAATAAAGAGGCGTATTTATCGCTTTTGAATACCAGGTACAAAAAAATATCCAAGGAGGCTGAGGGTTTAAACGAAAAGGTCGAAAGGATAAAAAGGATAAAATCAAAATTAGACACCAAGACAGCTGCCATAAATTATCTTTATGAGATATCAAAGCTTCTGCCGTCTGAAATAGTCTTGACCAACATGTCTTTCTTGAAAGACGAGAAGTTGGATGTTAAGGGCAGGACCAAAGAGATGTCGGATGTATTTAAATTCATTACGACACTGGAGAACTCGCAGTATTTTCAGGATGTGCAGACAAGGTATACGACTAAAAAGAAGGTCAAGGGGCAGGACACGAACGAATTTGACATTGTTTGCCCGGTTGAGTTAGAAAAAGGCGCAAAGAAGGCAAAGAAGTAAGACTCCCCGCCTATCGGCGGGATTTCGCTGGATAAGTAAGTTGGTGCTCAATGGAATTTAAAAGAAGAGAAATAATTTTGGGGTATGTTATAGGCGGGCTTTTTCTCTCCTGGCTCGTCGTAAAGGTCATCCTTGTGCCGTTCCAGCAAAAACTTTCCGGGCTTAACAAAGACGTGGTGGTCCAGGAGGCAAGGCTAAAAAAAGGGGTCAGCCTCATTGAGAAAAAAGATGCTATAGAAAAAGAATACGGGAAATATGCCAGTTATTTCTCAATGCAGGATTTTTCAGACGAGGAGGCTGTGGCAAACTTCTTAAAAGAGGTTGAGAAGATAAGCCGAGACGCGGGCCTTATCATACTCGACATGAAGCCGCAAAAGGAAGCAAAAGGCGATAAATTTTCCAAGCAGTATCAGATAAATATAAAGGCCGAAGCTAACATGCAAAAGCTCGTTACTTTTTTATACGCGCTTCATAATTCATCCGTGCTTTTTAGCGTAGAAAAACTTGTGTTGGTCCCGAAGGCCGAGGATTCTCCGGACCTTAACATAACAATGACCGTGGTAGGTGTGTCGTTCGTTTAAGGAATTAATTGTGCATAGGGAATCGGAAACAATAGAATTCAAGAGATCGACCGCAGAGCTTAAAGAAGCGGTCGTTGCGATCGTGGCTATGCTTAATAAGCATGGTCAGGGAGAGGTATATTTCGGGATCTCCGATGATGGGAAAGTCGTCGGTCAGGACATTGGGCGGATGACGATCAAGGATGTAACGCAGGCGGTGGTGGATAATATAGAGCCGAAAATTTATCCAAAGGTCGAAACACATCAGATCGAAGGAAAGAATTGTATTGTTATTGAGGCGCACGGGATCAATAGTCCATATTTCGCTTATGGCAGGGCGTATATCCGTGTTGGAGAATCGAATAAGGCGTTGAGTCCTCAAAAGATCGAAACGCTCATATTAGACAAGAAGAAACTTCTTTGGGAAAACGAGATCTCGGAGAAAAAATTAAAGGACGTTAATGCTCCGGCCATTAAAGAATATATGCGTAAGGCCAATGCCGCTAAACGTATTAATTTCAAATATACGAATGTTAAGCAAACTTTGAAAAAGTTGGGCCTACTTCATGGTGAGAAATTGACCAAAGCGGCGGAAGTTTTATTTTGTGATCCGTTTATGCTGGAGTTTCAGGCGGCTGTTTTCGCGGGAACGGACAAGGTTACCTTTTTGGATATCCGGAGCTTTAAGGGCAATATTTTTAGTCTGCGTGAGCAGGCAGAAAATTATGTAAAAGAACATATCAAGTGGCGGGCTGAGATCAAAAGCGGCCCGAGGAAGGAGATCCCTGAAATTCCGGTTGAGGCTATCCGTGAAGCCGTAGGTAATTCTTTATGCCATAGAGATTATGCCAATCCTAAGGGGAACGAAGTAGCCGTCTTTAAGGATAGAGTCGATATCTATAACCCAGGCACATTTCCTGATGAATTAGACCCGCAAGATTTCGTTGAAGGCGATGGATATTCCATATTGCGCAATCCTTTGATCGCGGAAACGATGTATAAGTCTGAAGACATTGAAAAATGGGCGAGCGGTCTTAAGAGAATTTATGATGAGTGTGCTGCCGTTGAAATTAAGGTTGAATTCAAGCGCGTTAAAACGGGATTTGTCGTTTCTTTCCATCGTCCTAGGTGGGAAGAAGGAGAGGGCCTTGAGCTTGGTGGTCATAAAACTGTGGAGAAAACTGTGGAGAAAACTGTGGAGAAAATATTTGGTTTGATCAAGGTCAACCCACAGATAACTCAGAAGCAAATCATGGATAAAACAGGGCTAACCCGTAGAGGTATTGAGTGGAATTTGAAGAAACTAAAAGATGAAAGACGTATAAAACGCGTCGGCCCTGATAAAGGCGGACACTGGGAGGTAATATGAAGAAGAAAGGTTTTACGCTTATTGAAATAATGCTAGTGGTCATCATCCTGGGCATCCTTGCGGCAATGGTCGTGCCGAAATTGACAGGCCGTTCTGATGAGGCCAGGCGCTCTGTTGCAAAGACCGACATTGAGTCTAACTTGGCACTTGCAATAGACCTTTATGAGGTAGATACAGGAGAATATCCGGCAAGCTTAGACGATCTTATAAAGTCGCCATCAGACGCGACAAACTGGAAGGGGCCTTATCTAAAGAAACAGCCTCTAGACCCATGGGGCCGGCCCTATGTGTACAAATATCCTGGAGAACATAATGAGGACGGATATGACTTGTATTCTATGGGCAAAAGCGGCGTTGAAAGCGGCAACGATATAGTAGCCAACTGGAATGAATCACAATAGAGCTAACAGGATAGGTTTTACTCTCGTAGAGTTAATGGCTGCTGTGGCAGTGATCGCGGTCGGTATGGTCTTTATACTGGGCGCTTTCAGCCAGTGCGTATCTTCTTTGACCACAGCTGAGCATAAGATAACAGCATGTTTTCTTCTTAACGCCAAGATCTGGGAAGAGGGCCTGGCAATAAAAGAGAACAACGGCAGCGAACCCGGCGAGTGGTCTGAGGCTTTTGAGCCTCCTTATGAACATTTTAACTGGACGCATATTGTGCGCGACGGTGTTTCCGCGGGGGATCTTGGCAACGAGAGCCTTTTTGTGCAGGAGAACTTGAACGAAGAGGAATCCCGGGTTTCCTGGACGCAGGGCAAGGCTGTTAAGGATGTCACTGTCACAAGGTACGTGAGAAAAAAGAAAACAGAATGAAACGAAGAAAGGGTTTTACATTCGTCGAGACCATGATAGTGCTGGCACTCTTCGGCATACTGGGTGTTGCTCTTTTTTCATCGTTTTCCATGGGCATGAGGGTTTGGAAGAGGGCTACGAGCGCGAATCTGTTAAAGCGCAAAGCTGTTTTGACAATTGAGAGGCTATCTATGGAACTGCGGCGCACCTTTAATTACGCGCCTATAGGTTTTATGGGAGAAAAGGCGCATATAGAATTCCCCGGCATTATCTCCGACAAAATATACAATATATCATATGATTTTTTTCCTGAAGAAAAGAACGTCAAGCGCTCGGCACAGCCGGTGGCTGGCCGTCAGGAGATGTTGGGTATGGAAGATGGAAATTTTTCCCGCATTGTTATATCCGGTGTTAAAGATTTTAATCTAAGCTATTACGGGCCGGATAACCAGAGCGGGAATTATACATTTTTGGAAAGTTGGAACAATACCGCCGCAGGAGTGCCTGCGGCGGTCAAAGTATCTGCTGTATTAGAGGATGGGACAGGCCTTGAGAAGATCATTACCATACCGGTCGCGCAATAGTTCAGGCGCCATACTTTTTGTGGCTGTAGGCGCTATAGCCGTTCTTTCTATTCTGGCTTTGGGCGCTACATCAAGCGTTTTGCAGGAATTGAAACTTGCTAAATTCGTTACTGAGACCGATACCTCGCCTTATCTGGCGCAGTCAGCAGTAGATATTATGAAAGTATTCTTAAGCAATGACGCCACACCCCAAGCTGTCACTCTTTACGACCTGCGCAAAAGAGAGATACCCCTTGGCGATAAAGTCCTATTGATAATGCCGCAAGATGAACAAAGCAAGATCAACCTAGACCTTGCCACTAAAGAAATATTGAACAGGATACCAGGATTGTCAGGACAGACACAGCTTATTGACGCTGTCTTTGGAGCAAATATCGCGCTCAAAGAAGAGCTTCTTTTGTTAGATGGGATGACCCAGGAGATATACGGCCAGCTTAAAGGCCTTACGACTGTTTTTGGGCTTGGCATGGTCAATATTAATACAGCGCAGCCGGATGTCTTAAGCGCGCAGGGCATGGACTCTGACCTCATAGAAAAGATCCAGGAATACAGGGCCGGAGACGACGCGACAGAGGCGACGGAGGATGACAAGCCATTTGCTAACCCACCTGAGATCATTACACAGTTGACAAATCTCGGGATAAATCCAGTCCAACAACAGGTGATCCAAAATCTGTTATCAACCATGCAGTTGGGCACAACGACCGACTGTGTCAGTTTTGACATAACAGTGTTGCAGGGAAAAAAGAATGTCAGGTTTTTTAAGGTTACGGTCAACCTCGTCAAGGGAACGATTGTCTTTTGGCACGAGGAGTGAGATAATGGTGGCAATATGAGCTATTTTAAGATACTCGGATTAGAAAAAGAGCCGTTTTCCACAAGCCCGGACCCTGAATTCTTTTATCAGTCGCGGGAACATCAGGCAGCGCTCACAAGGCTTATGATAGAGATCCGCCTGCGCCGCGGCCTAAGTGTTATTTTAGGCGACGTTGGCACGGGCAAGACTACGCTTTCGCGCAAGTTATTCCAGATGCTAAGGGCCCGCGAAGACACGATGTTCTTTATGATACTTGACCCGACGTATGAGACCGAAGAGGTATTCGTAGAGTCGTTATTACGGACCTTTCAGATACAGATAGATAAACCTCAGCCGTCACTCTTGGATATGAAAGAGGCGATAAAGAAATATCTCTTTGCCAAGGGAGTCCAGGAGAATAAGATCATCATCCTTCTTGTTGACGAGGCGCAGAAATTAAATCAGACATCTCTTGAAGTCTTGCGCGTCCTGTTGAATTATGAGACCAATGAATTTAAGCTCTTACAGCTTGTCCTTCTCGCCCAGCTTGAGCTTTTGCCAAAAATAAGAGAGATGAAGAATTTGATGGACAGGATAAGCATGAAATATATCATCAATCCCTTAGACGACATAGAAACAAAAGAGATGATAGAGTTCCGTATCCGCCAGGCCGGGTATCGCTCCAGCATACCTTTGTTCAAAGAAGACGCTATTGTCGAGATATATCAGGCTACTCAGGGTTATCCGAGGCGGATATCTATGTTAGCTCATAAGGCGCTAAAGTCGCTTGTCATGGAAAGTAAAATAGTAGTGGACCGTGATGTGGTTAGAAAGATAGTCTCCGAGGAAGTCGTATAGCCCAGAAAGGGCATCATCATATGCCAAACCCGAGCTTAACGCCGGAAGAAAAACTTTTAAGGATCATTGAGTCTCCTCCGGAAGCTGTCAGGGGCATGATGCGAACGCGTCGCATGCCCGATCTAAAGTTTGATCTTAAATTATTAAAAGAAAAATACTGCGAGAAACTCAAGGCCTTTTTAAACCTTAAAGCCGCGAGCGTTGTTTTGGTATTTCTATCTGGTATAGCTACGATGTATCTGGGCCTTGATTTTTGGCTGGGTTCGCCTAGGCTTACCAATGTCTGGCGCCTTGAGATGTTGGCAAGAAAGATGGAAGTAGGCGACATGACCTTAGGGCAACTGGATCCCCTATCTATGTATCTTCAGGAAATAACCCAGCGCAATATTTTTTCCCTGCCAGAGATCATTGAACAGGCAGGCGCGAAAAATGTTGAGTCCAAAGTCGCGCTGAAAAGTTTAGTAGACGGCTTAAAGGTAGTGGGCATCATATGGTCCGACGCGCCTCAGGCTATTATTGAAGATTCTAAGGATGGCAAGACACATCTTCTTAACAGGGGCAGTAAGATAAAAGACGCGCGCGTAAAAGATATCTTGAAGGACAGAGTTATATTGAGTTATGATAGTCAGGAAGTGGAGTTAATGTAAATGCGCATATCCAGAAAATATCTGATCGGGACATTCGCGGGCGTTTTTGTCCTGTCCGCTTTTGTTGCCGGGCTTTCCCATGTTTTGGCTCAGGCCCAGGCGCAAGGCGAGGCACTCCAACAGGAAGAAACTGCTTCAGCGGCTTCGGCTGAACCTGCTTCAGGCATGGCCGGGGCTACCATAACAGACGCGGGCCCAGGCAAGATATCTTTAGACCTGAAAGGCGTTGATATTGTTGAACTTTTGAAAATACTCGCGGTCAAGATGGACATAAATATCGTGCCCACCAAAGAAGTGACCGGCCGCGTCAATGTATTTTTAAACAATGTAACCTTTGAGGACGCGCTTGACATTATCCTCATCACTAATTCTCTTGCCGCCGTTAAAGAAAAGAACATCATCACAGTAATGACCATTGAAAAGTATACGCAGTTATACGGCAAAAAATATAAAGAGCCGCGCAAGGTCAGGATGTTCTCGCTTAAGCACGCTTCTCCTAAAGATATTGCCAACGCCCTTGGCCAATTGAAGACCGATATCGGCAAGGTCATTATTGACGAACCCACCGGGACTGTCATACTCGTTGATATTCCTGAAGCGCTGGACCTGATGGAGAAGACCACAAAGACCCTGGATTCTCCCAATGATACTGAGATCTTTAATCTTAAATACGCTAAGGCTGAAGATATGAAAGGCCAGCTTGCAGGTGTTTTTACTCCGGGTTCAAGCAATGTTGAATTGGACGCCAGAACCAATAAGATAGCAATAAGTGATCTGCCGGACAAAATGAAAAAGATAAAAAGGATGATAGATGCATTTGACGTTCCCACAAGGCAGGTCTTGATAGAAGCGCAGATAGTCCAGATATCTTTAAACGACAGGACGCAGTTTGGCATAGACTGGGAGAAATTTTTTAGGATGTCGGCATGGGGAAAGTTTGCCCCTGATTTTAAAGGAAAATTCCCGGTAACAGGCCTTGGTAATTACGGCCAGATAAGCGTCGGCACGCTGGATTCCAATAATTTTAACGCAGTCATACAGGCGTTAAATAGTATCGCCAAAACTAATATACTTTCCAGGCCCAGGATCGCTGTTGTGAATAACCAGGAGGCGAGCATCCTTATTGGTTCCAAGGAAGTCTATTTTTCGCAGACGCAAAGCCAGTCAAGTGTCACGACAACTACAGCCGAATCAGTCAACTACGTTGACGTAGGCGTCAAGCTTAATGTAACACCTACCATTACCGACGACGATTTCGTGATCATGAAGATAAGGCCTGAGGTCAGCACTGTCAGGGAGACCGCGGTCTCGCCGTTAGGCAGCAAGGTCCCTGTTGTAGAAACGTCCCAGGCAGAGACAATGGTCAAGGTCAAGGATAAGGCCATGGTCATGATAGCAGGGCTTATGAAAGAAGAACTGCGCGATACGCGCGCCGAGATGCCGGTCTTAAGAAAGATACCTGTGATCCGCTGGCTTTTCGGCAATAAGGACAACTCAAAAATAAAGACGGAATTAGCAATTTTTATTACACCCCACATTATCACCGGTGATATAGAAAAAGTTGATGCCGAAAAAGAGCAGGTCAAGGCTCGCGGAGTACTTACGAAAAAAGCCAAGACTTCTTTAGAATAATACCCGGGCTTGCCCGGCGGAGTTCAATATGATGAAATTTATCGCGATAGCTGTAAGCGGAGTCCTGGCAATAGCTGCTTTGTCAGCCGGCCTGCTTTATAAGAGCGAGTCTGACAAGAATAATCTATTGCGAACGGAAAACTTAAAGACCGCTGATGAGGCGCAGACGGAGATAAAAGAGTTAAAAGAGGATATCAAGAAAGAGCGCGATAAGAGTTTAGACGATAAACAAAAACTCCTTGATCAGATGAACCAGTTGTCCAAAGAGAAAGACCAGGCAGTAAAAGATGCCCAGGCTATAAAGAAGAGCGTGTTAAAGGAAAGGGAGTTATCACTTGTTACCGGAGACGACCTTGAAAAACTACGCAAAGAGGTCGCTGTTATAGCGCGTGAAGGCAAGGATAACATTAAACAGCTTGAGGAGAGCTTCAGGAAGAAACAGCAGAATTATGAAACGAGGATATTATCTTCTGAGGCCCAGCTTGCCAAGGCCAAGGCTAAGATAAATTCAGAGGCCGACAGATATCATTATAACCTTGGCGTTGTCTACACGCAGAACAAGGATTTTGATCCCGCGGTTAAGGAATTTAAGGCCGCGTTAGGATATAACCCTAAGAACGCGCTGGCGCACTACAACCTTGGCATCATCTATGACGATTACTTCAAGGACAGGGAGAATGCCAAATACCATTACCGCAATTATCTGGAACTCGCCCCTGACTCTGATGACGCTGACGCCGTCAAAGAGTGGCTCGCCAATTTAGATAAATAATCCTAATGCCAAGACGTATAACTATAGACTGGAGAATGGTGGCAGGTTTCATAGGCCTGCTTTTTTTGATCATTGCTATTGGGCTTATCGGCATACGGCAGATAGAGAATTTAAGCAAGGTGGTCAGCCATTTGGCAAAGACTGACATACCTATGCAGAACTCCGTGCTTGAGATGAAATCTTCAAACAGTAAATACGCGATGGGTATCCGCAGCTATATGTTCTGGAGAAGCGCTAAATATCTTGAAGCTGCCTCGGTCGCGCAGAAATTAGACCTCGTGCGTTTGGCCTCGGCGAATTTTGACAAACACCTCGCTTTTTACGTTTTGCACGCCGGGCTTTCTCAGGAGAAAGAATGGATCAAGACCGTGCGTGAAAGTGAGGCCCAGTTACGTAAGATCGGCGATACCATCATTGCCATGATAGATAAGGGCGAAGGCGACATAAATAAAAATCTGATGGATTTTGAAAGTAAACTTTTTGGGATAGACGCTTATTTAGATAATCCTCTACAGAAGTCAGTGCTAAGCGCGATAGATAATCAGTTGTCCATAGCTGAGGCAGGCAAGAGGCGCTCAGTTATCTTACTTTGGTGGTCTCTTTTTGTCGGCCTATTATTAGGCGCCCAGACCGCGTATCTTATTTACCGGCGCAGCAAAAGAGAACAAGAACACCGTGAATTATTATGGCGCCAGGTAATAAGGGTAGAAGAAGAACAGCGCAATAATCTCTCTCTCCAGATACACGACCAGATGGGCCAGGACTTAAGCGCTTTGAAGATATATTTAGGACTTTTAGAAAGAGACTTACCTGCCGAGATGATAGAGCAAAAAGAACGGATAGAAAAGACCAAAAGGATATTAGACGGCCTTATGGATAAGACGCATAACATTTCAGAGTTGCTCAGGCCCCCGGAATTAGATGATCTGGGGTTATCAGAGAGTATAGCTGCTCTTATCCTTCAACATAAAGAGATGACCGGCAACAATTATAATTATGAAAGGCTCGGAGAGGATGCGGCCCTCTCTCCGGAACACAGCCTTATCCTTTATCGCGTTGTCCAGGAGGCGTTGACCAATGTTGCTAAGTATTCCGAGGCAAAGAACGTGGAGGTTTTGCTTGAGAAAAAGAACGATACAGTCGCTCTTATTGTTTCTGACGACGGCAAAGGGTTTGATTATGACGAGTATTTAAGAAGGCCGGGCCGGCGCAAAGACGATAAAATAAAACTTGGGCTTCAAGGGCTTCGTGAAAGGATAGAACTTATCGGCGGAGTCCTTCGCGTTCATTCAAAGCCGGGCCAGGGCACAAAACTGGAAGTCACGCTACCCGTATGACACCTTATACCGTAATAATAGCAGACGACCATGATATCATTCGCGAGGGGATAAAGAATATCTTGCGTAATCAGAAAGATTACGAAGTCGTGGCTGAAGCCGCCGATGGTCAGGAGGCGCTTGATAAAGTAAGCGAATTAAAGCCCGATATCCTGTTACTTGATATCACTATGCCAAAAAAAAGCGGGCTTGAAATATTGGATCAGATCCAACGCGCGTCTAAAAAAACGAAGATTTTGATAATCAGCGTGCACAAAGCAGACGCCTATATAATGCGCGCGCTTAAGTCAGGGGTTAAGGGCTATTTAAACAAAGAGAACGCGGCTGACGATCTTTTGCCGGCCTTACGTAAAATAACTGCCGGCCAGGTCTATCTTAGCGCGCAGGCTTCATCCTATTTATTGGAAAAGGCATCCAAGGGGCCGCAGGATTTGGCAAAGGAAGACATTTTAAGCGGGCGTGAAACTGAAGTATTGCGTTTAGTGGCAGAAGGCAAGACAGCTAAAGAAATAGCAGAGAGCCTTTTTATAAGCGATAGGACCGTTGAGAATTACAAGAACAACCTCTTGAAAAAGCTTGGGCTTCACAAGTCAAGCGACCTCATCAAATACGCCATCAAGAATAAGATCGTCGACCTTGAATGAGACAAATCATTCTGTTTGATTTGTCTCACTTAATCTACAATTTTTATTTTTTTTACCTGTCCTTTAAAGGGATTTAATAAGTCATCCTTCAATTTATGTACAGAGGCTAGAATGCGGGATGGATCGTCATTGGAATTAGAATGTCCGTGCCATGTCCCTTCAGGCATCCAAGGCAGACAAAAGATATCTCCCTCGCTCCAGTCTATGGTGCTTGTTGGAGGAGAAGTACCGGATTTTCGGAAAGTTGTCGTGCCGCTGCCTTTTAGCACCAGGAAGATGGCTTCTCCTGAGTGTTTGTGCCCTATCTCTGTTGCTTTTGGCGGAAGGTCTTGGATGACGAACCAATTTAAGATCTTGCCTCCGAGTTCAATATGTGCGCTGTTCCATCCTTCAACTTTTCGCTCGGCGTGAACGCTCTGCAAAGTCTTGATCGTGTCAACATTGACTTTGGTTCCCCAGCGCGTCTTGTAAATCGCTAATCTTTCTAATTTTTTATCTTGT
>Ga0082335_1001127_pt1 | contig 60464 bp, 42 predicted proteins | sample Subgrocontami58m_FD_72375 | JGI IMG/M metagenome (GOLD analysis project Ga0082335, IMG submission 72375) | Subsurface groundwater microbial communities from S. Glens Falls, New York, USA - GMW37 contaminated, 5.8 m (SPADES assembly) (version 2) ... | reverse complement strand
CCCCAAACCCCGCGAGGGCTTCGCCCTTCGAACCCACCAGGGGCACGGCCCCTGGACCGCGATCAATAAATGGCATCCAAGGCCCAGCCTTGGTGGGGGTCGAGGGGGCAACGCCCCTCGCCGGGTCCAGGGCGGAGCCCCGGGGCTTGTCTTCCTTCCCCCGATTGCCCTGCCTTCCTGTATCCTTGGCTTGATCGGTTCCGTCCCATGACCCCGCTTGAGGCGGGGGAAGTGGGCCAGTGTCGATCGGACCCATAACGGACACCGTCCCGATGATCGACAAACTGGAAATGCTGCTGGCTCTGGCGCGCGAACAGCATTTCGGGCGCGCCGCCGACGCCTGTGGCGTCACCCAACCCACGCTCTCGGCTGGGCTGAAACAACTGGAGGAAAGCGTCGGCGTTCTGCTGGTGCAACGTCGCTCCCGCTTCATCGGCTTCACCCCGGAGGGCCTGCGCGTGCTGGACTGGGCGCGCCGCATCGTCGGCGACACCCGTGCCATGCGCGATGAGATCCGAGCCCTCAAGCGCGGCCTCGCCGGCCATCTGCGCATCGCCGCGGTGCCCACCGCGCTGCCGATCGTGGCCTCGCTGACCACACCCCTGCATGTCGGCCACCCCGAAATCGGCTTCACGATCCTGTCCCGCACCTCCATCGAGGTGCTGACCCTGCTCGACAACCTGGAAGTCGATGCGGGCCTCACCTATGTCGACAACGAACCCCTCGGCCGCGTCCGTTCCGTGCCCTTGTACCATGAGCACTACCGCCTGCTGATCTCCACCGATCGTACCCTGGGCGATCGCGAAACCGTGACCTGGGCCGAGGTCGGTCGGATCCCCCTGTGCCTGCTGACACCAGACATGCAGAACCGCCGCATCATCGACCGCCGCCTCCGCCAAGCCGGGGTGGAGCAGGCGGCGACCCTGCAATCCGACTCCATGGTCGTACTGTTCTCCCATGTCCGCACCGGGCGCTGGGCCAGTGTCATGCCGGCGGTGCTGGCCGAGACGATGGGAATTGCCGCCCCTATCCGCGCGATCCCGATCGAGGACCCGGAGCCGTCCCCAACCATCGGTCTGGTCTATCCGCAGCGTGAGCCCATGACACCTCTGACCGCCGCGCTGGTCGCGGAAGCCCATCGGCTCGGAGGGACCTGGATGGCGAGTGGTTGAGCGCCGGCCATAGACGGCGAGTTCGCCAACTGTGTCCGCGGAAACTGCCATAGGGGTGACGAAGCTGCTGCACCAGGTCCGCTATCCCCTGGCATCGCGGAACTCGACGGAGAACCGGTGAACGCTCGGTGCATCTTTGGTGCAACCCAGCGCCGCGCCGGATGCCGACCCTTTCGGGAAAACACAAGAATTATCTGGCGTTATGGCCGGAAGGGATGGTGCTGCTGGAGGGGATTGAACTCTCGACCTCTCCCTTACCAAGGGAGTGCTCTACCACTGAGCTACAGCAGCGCCGGACGCCTGCGGGCCGCGCGGTATAACCGTGGTTGCCGCCGGGATGCAAGCTGCATCGAGACAGCCACATCGAGACGGCTCGCAGCGACACCGGTTGGTCTTCGGCTGGACCGGTATTCGTATCGTTCGCAGCCCGGGTTAAGCCCCGCTTGACGGCGGCGGAGTGCGGCCGATCTTAAGGCCATGGCACAGCCACCGTCCGACTCGCCTCCACCGCCGCCGCGTCCGCCGGCCGCACCGCCAGTTACCGCCGCCCAGCAAGACCGCTTGCGGCGTGAGGCAGACGCGTTGCGTGCCAACCTGCGCAAACGCAAGGAGCAAGCGCGACGTCGTGCTGCCACGCCCGAACCTCCCCGGCAGGACTGACTATCGCGGACCGGACCAGCATTCACCACGGCCGAAATGTTACCGGCACCAACCTGACCCGCATCGGCCGGGACCGTCTGACCACCTCAAACTGCAGGGCAGACGCGTTACAGATCAGGACCTAAGCGCGGCGGCGGCAAAAGGCGGCACGGCCTTGTCCCGGTCCAGCCATCGGGCAAACAGCAACAGCGCGAAGCAGCCCGAGGTCAGCAGGATTGGGTCCAGCCACCACGTCATGGCCGGAAACAGACGGAAGGCAGCCGTGACGCCCCAGGCCAGAAACAGGCCCAGGCAGAAGATCTGCAGGCTGTAGCGTCCGCCGGTGGCAAGCCACCGCCCTACCACACCATGCATCCAAGGGCGCTCCCGAGGCACCAGGCATGACACCAGCCAGGCCAACGCCAGTGCATGCAGCAGACGCAACGGTGCCAGATCATTCTTGTTCCAAATGATCTCCAGGTCGGGCAGTGGCGCGCCCCATGGCAGGAACCCATGCCAACCCAGCCGCAGCCACAGCGCAAACAGCACCACGCCCAGGGCCGCCACCGTCAGCCAGCGCATCGCCGGCAACGCCCGACCCAACAGCAAGGTCCGCCGCCCCAGCCATGCGCCGAACATGAACAATATCTGCCAGGCGAAGGGGTTGAAACCCAACCCCATGTCCGGCGCCGGGCTCGGCAGCGCCAAGCCAAACAGCCAGACCGACGCGTAAAGGCCCCCCGGCACCGCCAGCGACCAGGCACCGTGGCGCGCCTCCAGCCAGGCAAACAATGGCAGTGCCGCCATGCACCAGACGAAGACCGGCAGGATGTTCACATACTGGGGTAGGTAGAGCGTGGCCAACGCGGCGGGAATGGCCCGCCCTGGATCGGCCAGCATGTAGGCCCAACCCAAACGTTGCATCTCGCCCGGGAGCAACCCGGTCTTGCAGGCGAGCACAACCATCACGCCGAACAGGCAGAACACCAGCAAATGGGTGCGATAAAGGTCCAACGCCCGCTTCAGCATATCCCGGCTCGCCGCCCACCACCCCTGAAGCAGCGATTTGCGGGCGAACACGCTGCCCAGCATATAACCGGAGAGGAACAGGAATTGCTCCGAGCTGTCGGACAACCCCCAGGCCTTGTGGATCAACCACGTTCCGATAAACGAGCCGTCGGCGTGGCTGGCAAAGATCGTCAGTTGCAGCATGCCTCGCACGATATCCACGCGGGTATCGCGCGGTGGGCGGGGCGGGATGGCCGGGGATGATGCCTGGGTCATGTCGGGTCCGTCACTGGCGGCGTGTCTGACGGGTCAGTCTCGGGCGGGACCCATGCGTTACAGCGGACGCGTTGATATAATTCGGCGCGAGATTGCCCGCGGTTACAGCAAATCTCATTTTGACTTTCTGCCTGGTATTCGGGGATTCTCACTCGACCGCCCGATTGGCCTGAGGATGGCTCGCGCCGCCGACTGATACCACGCCGCGTATCGGAAGCCTCACCGATGCCAAAACTATCAATATTTCAATGGATCAAGATCGACCAGGAGAGTCTTCCTTCACGCGAGTCGGTGTGACTCGCGAATATCACGCGGCTTCATAACCGTCTGGGAAAGCAATTTCCGTGGTTCCTTCCGGCGGCGATACACGGTTCACACACCCCGCGCCCATCCTGGATCGCCTGCGCACCGCGCCGCGCCCTTGTTGCCACGCCCAGCTTACACTCACAACCACCTGGTGTTCCCGTCCTGGGACCACCTGCTTGCGACGATCGCTCTTCCGCGGCCACCTCCGTTCGCCCCGCAGGCGGAGGATGGGGGGACCTGCGTCAGGCCACCATGAGAACCGCTGTGGTGTGCCAGAAGGGAGCCAGGCAACGGAATACCTCCGACACCGATCAGTCGTGCCTCGGTTTGACCACCGAGTCATGATAATGTGCCAAGCAATTGATTGCACACCATCTCCACGACCACGCACCGGTATGTCCCGCCCCACTCGCACCCTGCCCGCAACGCCTCTGACCGCGCCAGCCCACCGATTGGTGGGGGCTCGGACGCGTCCGGCCACGCAACCGGCGCGACCGAAACGGCGGGTGCTGCGGTGGCTGGTCAAATGGACCGTCATCCTGAGCATCTGGGCATCGGTTGCACTGGCTATGATGCTTCTGTGGTTCGCGCACGACCTGCCTCGTCCGGAAGCCGCCTTGGACAAGACCCGTCGCCCCAGCCTCACCTTGCAGGACCGATCGGGGCGGGTGTTTGCCACCTATGGCGATCTGATGGGGGAATCGCTGCGTCTGGCCGATCTTCCGGCGTGGCTGCCGGCCGCCGTGGTGGCCGTGGAGGATCGGCGCTTCTGGCACCATCCCGGCATCGATCCGATCGGCATCACCCGCGCCCTGTATGTAAACCTGACCGAGGGACGGGTCGTGCAAGGCGGCTCAACCCTGACCCAACAGGTGGCGAAGACGCTGTTCCTGAGCAATGAACGCACGCTGCGGCGCAAGGTGCAGGAATTGCTGCTGACGGTGTGGGTGGAACACAGCTTTACCAAACAACAGATCCTGGAGATCTACCTGAATCGCGTCTATCTGGGCGCCGGAGCCTGGGGTGTGGACGCCGGAGCAAAGATGTTCTTCGGCGTGTCAGCAAGGAAATTGTCTCTCTGGCAGTCGGCCGTCCTGGCCGGGTTGTCGCGCGCGCCGTCCCGCTTCAATCCAAACACCAATGCCGCGGCGGCGACGGCCCGCGCGAAAGATGTGCTGGCCGCGATGGTGGACACCGGCGCGATCACCGTGGCTCAAGCGCAGGCTGCGACCGCGCAGATCGCCTTCCCGCCGAGGCCCGCGACGGCGCCAGGTTGGTTCGCCGATTGGGTCGCGGATCGGGCACAATCGGTTCTGCCGGCAAACGCGGATGCCACGGTCCGCACCACACTCGACAACCGCATCCAGGCGGCTGCCGAAACGCGGCTTTCCGCATTACTGGACGGCGCCGGCACGGCCGCCAACGTGTCACAGGGCGCCGTTGTCGTGCTGGACAGCGTGACAGGGGCCGTTCGCGCCATGGTCGGCGGTCGCAACCACAAAGACAGCCAGTTCAACCGCGCCGTGCTGGCCCGCCGCCAGCCCGGCTCCGCCTTCAAGCCCTTCGTCTGGCTGGCCGCGCTGGAACGCGGCATGACCCCGGACGACACCGTTCTCGACGCGCCAATCCGCATCGGCACCTGGAGCCCGGCCAATTACGAGCACCAGTTCCGTGGCGAAATGACCGTGGAGGACGCTTTGGCCTACTCGGTCAACACCGCAGCGGTCCGCCTGCTGATGCAATCAGGTGGGCCGAAGGCCACCATCGCCCTTGCGTCCCGCCTCGGCATCGCCGGAAAACTGCCGAACGATGCCTCGATTGCGTTGGGGACCGGCGAGGTCGGCCTGCTGGAGCTGACCGCCGCCTATGCCGCGTTCTTCAACGGCGGCTGGCGTATCGTCCCACATGGGCTGGACGGATTCGGCAGGCCCGCATCGGTACAGGTGCTGGACCCGGGAACCGCCGCGATGATGTCCCGCATGCTGGCGACCGTCGTCTCACGCGGCACGGGACGTTCGGCCGCGGTGCCCGGCCAAACCGTCGCGGGCAAGACCGGCACGACCCAGGATTTCCGCGATGCCTGGTTCATCGGGACCGCGCATGGGTTGCTGATCGGGATCTGGCTCGGCAACGACGACAACACCCCAACCAAGGGTGTGTCTGGCAGCGGATTACCGTCGAAGCTGTTCAAGGACATCGCCGCCGCCATCCGGTGAGGACCTACAAGCCCCACCGCCGGATGAACCACAGCTTCACCACATGGGTCAGTGACGCGTACGCCAGCATCATCGCCATAACGCAAGCCCAATATAGCGGCGGCAACGGCACAAAACCCAGAGCAGACCCGATGGGCGTGTAAGGAATGACACCCCCCACCGCGACAATCACAATCGTCGTCAGAATCAAAGGCAAGCTCGCTCGGCTTTGCAGGAATGGCACCCGGGCGGTGCGAATGATGTGGATGATCAGGGTCTGCGTCATCAACGATTCGACAAACCAGCCCGTCTGGAACAACGGCACATTGTTCCAGCCGTCGAACACGTAAATCATCAACAGGAATGTTGCGACGTCAAAGATCGAGCTGACAGGTCCGATGCACAGCACGAACCGGGTCAGGTTGCCGATATCCCAACGCCGCGGCACCGCCAGATATTCCGCGTCAACATGATCTGTCGGGATCGTCGTTTGGGAGAAATCATACAGCAGGTTGTTCGTCAGCACCTGCAGCGGCGCCATCGGCAGGAACGGCAGAAAAATGCTGGCCCCCAGCACGCTGAACATGTTCCCGAAGTTGGAGCTGGCGCCCATCCGGATGTATTTCGTGATGTTTCCGAAGATCCGGCGCCCCTCCATCACGCCGTCATTCAGCACCAGCAGGCTTTTTTCCAACAGGATGATATCCGCCGACTCCTTGGCAATATCGACGGCTGTATCGACCGATATGCCGACATCGGCCGCCTTCAGCGCCGGTCCGTCATTGATGCCATCCCCCATGAAGCCCAGCACGTGGCCACGCTGGCGCAGCGCCGCGATGACGCGGGCCTTCTGGGCTGGGGCCAGCTTGGCGAAAACCGTTGTCGCTTCTGCCGCCTCCCCGAGTGCGCCGTGGGACATTGCCTCGACCTCCGAGCCCAACAGGATCCGTCCCGGCGGCAGTCCGACCTGGGTGCAGACGGTGCGGGTGATCACCTCGTTGTCACCGGTCAGGATCTTCACCGCGACCCCGGCCTTGTGCAGGGAGACAATGGCCGCAGCGGCGGTTTCCTTCGGTGGGTCCAGGAACGCGACATAGCCCAGCAGGGTCAGATCGGTCTCGTCGGCAACGGTATAGGCGGCGCGCGGCGGCGCGATCTCCTTGAAAGCGACCGCGACGACGCGGAAACCCTGCCGGTTGAGTTTTTCCATCTCCCGCTTGGCGTCGTCGAAATGGGTGGGGTCGAGCGGACCACCCGCCTCACCCAGCACATAATTGGTGCAGACGGCGAAAATCTCTTCCACCGCGCCCTTGGCGATCAGCAGATGCGTGCCGTCGCCGCGATCCAGCACGACCGACATGCGCCGACGCTGGAAGTCGAAGGGCATCTCGTCGATCTTGGTATGACTGGCGGCGAGTCTCGCATGTTCCTGAGCATGTTCGGGCCGGTTGGCGTGCGAGACGATCGCCTCGTCCAGCAGGTTGCGCAGGCCGGATTGGTAGTGGCTGTTCAGGAATGCATATTCCAGGACCCGGGCGGATTCCTCACCTTCGAAATCGAGGTGATACTGCAAGATGATGCGGTCCTGCGTCAGCGTGCCGGTCTTGTCGGTGCACAACACGTCCATCGCGCCGAGATTCTGGATGGCGCTCAGCCGCTTCACGATCACCCGCTTGGCGGCCATGGCCAGCGCGCCCTTGGCCAGGTTCATCGTCACGATCATCGGCAGCATTTCGGGCGTCAGCCCGACGGCAACTGCCATGGCAAACAGCAGGGCCTCCAGCCAATCTCCTTTCGTCAGCCCGTTGATCAGGAATACCGCCGGAACCATGACGGCGATGAAACGGATCATCAGCCAGGTGAACTGGCCGATACCCTTGTCAAAGTCGGTTGCGGGCCGAGCGCCGAGGACCGTATCGGCGAGGTGGCCGAAGACGGTGGCGGCACCTGTTCGCAGGACGACGCAGGTCGCACTGCCGCTGACCACATTGCTGCCCATGAAGCAGACATTCGGCAGGTCGAACGGGTCATCGATGGTCGTATCCGGCACGATCGGATGCTTTTCCACCGCCATCGCCTCGCCGGTCAGCGACGACTGGTTCACATGCAGGTCCTTGCCGGACAGCACACGCAGATCGGCCGGGATCAGGTCCCCGGCGGACAGGTTCACGATGTCGCCCGGCACCAGGGTGTTCACCGCGACGTCCACCCGCGCTGTTTCCTGACCCGAGCTCCGGTTGACGCTCGCGGTGTTGCGCACCAGGGCCCGCAGGCTGGCAGCGGCTCGGTTCGATCGGTGCTCCTGCACGAATGCCAGGGAAACACTCAGAACGATCATTACGATGATGACGATCGCGGCCCTCAGATCACCGGTCATCCAGGACATGATGGCGAGTGTGAGCAGAAGGGCATTTAGCGGATTGCGCGCCCGCCCGATCAACTCGCGCACCGGACCTTGCTGCTGTTCCCGGGCGATGGTGTTCGCACCCACGCGAGCCAAGCGGGTGGCAGCCTCGCTGGCGGTCAGGCCCGATTGTCGGGTTCCAAGTTCGGCCAGTAACGCGTCGGGCGGTATCCGGCTTTGGCGCAGGATGTCGTCGGTGCCGTCTCCGCCGGCGGGGACAGGCGCCTTATTACCGCGCCAAACGCGCGACAACCAGCCGACAGGTTGGATCATCGGCATTGGGTCGCGGGCGACGCCGGATCAAACGAACCCATCCGCCCGGTCCCGCGCCGACGCATCCGTGGTCCGCAGGGCCGGGTCGCCGTAACCGCCGCCACCACCGACCGCCAGAGTGACAATGTCGCCGATCTGCAAATCGACTTCCGTCTTCGATTCCAGCGGGATGGTCCGACCGTCCCGCAGAACCTCGCAGTATCCGGTCATGCCGGGAGCCCCCCCGAACAATCCCTCGGCCGGTCGACGGAAACGGTCGCTGTAGAGCGCCAGTTTGACGCCCTCCTTCAGCACTTCCATCCGGCGCAGGAAGCCCAGGCCGCCCCGATGCGTGCCGGCACCGGCGCTGCCGGGCCGCAGACTGTATTCCAACACCCGGAAATGGGAGAAATCCTGGTCCAGCGCCTCGATCGGCGTGTTGGAGCAGTTGGACAGCGGTCCATCCACCGCGTCGCAGCCGTCGGCGCCCGAGGACGCGCCGTAGCCACCGCCATAGATCTCCAAATAGACCGACCAGCCGGCCGGCCCCAGATGCGACAGCACACCCACCGTCGTCGTATCGAAGCCACACGCGATGGCGCGATCCGGAACCGCCTGGGCCAGCGCCTTCATGGTGGCGTTCCAGGCCCGGAAGCATGCCTCCATTCGTGCCCGCACCGGCGCCGGAGGATTGGGGTTCAGCAAACTGCCCTTTGGCGCCGTGACGATGACGGCCCGTGCCGCACCCGCGTTGAAGGGGATATCCGGGCTGGTCAGCACCGCCTTGATGCAGGACAGCGCCGCCGAAACAGTCGACGCAAAAGGCGCGTTCAGGTTGCGTCGGACCTGCGGCGCGGTGCCGGTGAAATCGACGGTCGCGCTGTCGCCCTGGATGGTCAAGGTCACGCGGACCGGAACCGGCCCGTCGGTGATGCCATCATCATCCAGCGCGTCCTCACCCGTATAGACACCGTCGGGGGCAGACCGAATACCGGCACGCATGCGGGCTTCCGAGTAGTCCTGCAACGCGGCCATCACCGCAGTCACCTTGTCGGCCCCGTACCGGGCGGCGAGTTCCCGAACCCGCGCCCCACCGATTGCATTGGCCGCCATCTGGGCATCGAAATCGCCCATTGTCTGATGCGGCACCCGGACATTGGCGCGCAGCAGGCGCTGGAACATGCCGCCGTTCCAGTCGCGCTGCATGTTCAGCTTCAACGGCGGAATGATCAGTCCTTCCGACCACACATCGGTGGCCAGCGGATGCAGGCCGGGGGCCCCTCCCCCCAGGTCCAGATGATGCGCGACCGAGGCGGAGAACCCGATCAGCCGCCCATCCGCAAAGATCGGATGGAAGAAGAACACGTCCTGTAGATGCTGCCCGCCCGAATACGGGTCGTTGATGGCGAAGAAATCGCCCTCCCGCAGGTCATCCAGAGAATAGATCGCCGCGCACGACTGAAAAATGAATCCAATCGTTCCCAGTTGCATCGGAATCAGCTCGGCCTGCGCCACGGTGTTGCCCTTGGCATCCAGCAACGCCGCCGATCCGTCTTTCGCTTCCCGCAGCACGGTGGAATAGGCGGAGCGGACCAACTTCGCTCCCATCTCGCGCGCCGCGGCGATCAGCGCCTGGCTGATGATCGCATAGTCGACCGGATCGAGTGTCATGCGCCCTCCCCTCGCCGCATCAGGATATTGCCCGCCGCATCGGCCACGGCGCGCCAGTTCGGCGGCACCCAGGTGGTGGAGCTGTAGCCCTCGATCATCGCCGGGCCATCGACCGGTTGGCCCGCCGTCAGGGAGGATGCCGCGACCAATCGCGCGGCGAGCGTGACCGTGCCAACGCGGACCGAAGTGTGGGAGCGGTCGGGCGACGAGGTCTCACGTTCCCGGAACGAATCCAGCGGCGCCTGGGGCCGGCGGATCCCGCAACGCAGGCCAACGATTTCAATCCGTCTGCCCGCCTCGCCCCCGTGCATATACACCCGTCTGTGCTCGGTGTCGAAACGTTCCGCCAGATCGGCAACCCCCAGATGGTCCAGCAGTACGGGATCGAGCGAGACTGGCACCTCGAACGCCTGCCCGACATAGCGCATGTCGACGCTGAGGGTGAACGTTCGCGCGCCATCGAGACCGAGCGCCTGGTACTCGGCCAAGGCGGCGGTGCGGAAGCGCGCGAAGTCGTCGCGCAACACGCCGGGCGCCGCCTCGTCCAACGGCACACGGCGGGTGATGCCCGTCACCTTCACATAATCGGCCGCGACGAGGCCCAGGGCGGAAATCACGCCGGGATTGGGCGGCACCAGGATTTCCGTGATGTTCAGTTCCTCGGCGATTTCAGCGGCCAGCAGGGGGCCGGCGCCGCCGAATGGCAGCAGCGCATAATCGCGCGGGTCGCGGCCGCGTTCCGTTGATACAAGCTGGATCGCGCGCACGATGTTGGCGACGGCCAGCCTGATCGCCGCCGCCGCGGCGCCTTCGATGTCAGTTCCCAACCGGCGCGCGATATCGGCGAAGGACGCGCGCGCCCGATCCGCGTCCAATGCCATCGCACCACCCAGAAACGCTTCCGGGCGGATCGTGCCGCGCACGACATGAGCGTCGGTGACCGTGGGCTCGGTGCCGCCCTTGCCGTAGCAGGCCGGCCCCGGCGTTGCGCCGGCACTGCGCGGACCCACCCGCAACATACCGCCATCATCGATCCAGACCAGACTGCCACCGCCGGCGCCGACCGAGACGATGTCCAGCACGGGCGTGCGAATGGGCAACCCGTCGATCTCGGTTTCCGCGGCAAGCGGCGGCTCCCCGCCCGTCACCAGGCTGACATCGGTGGAGGTGCCGCCCATGTCGAACGTGATCAAATTGCCGCGCCCGGATCGCGCGGCCTGCCGGGTGGCACCGACCACGCCCGCAGCGGGGCCCGAAAACAGGGCCGTAATCGCGTTGGAGCGCATGGCCGCGGCCGGCAATCGCCCGCCGTTGGACTGCATCACGCTGAACCGACCGGTGAAGCCCGCGCCGGCCAAGGTGGCCTCGAACCGATCCAAATAGCGGTCGATCACCGGCTGCACATAGGCGGACAGGACCGTTGTAGAGGCGCGTTCGAATTCCCGAAACTCCCGCGCCACCTGATGCGAACAGGCGATCCGCAAGCCTGGCAGCGCCGCCCGGATCAGTTCGGCCACGTGCATTTCATGGGCCGGGGCAACATAGGCGGACAGGAGACAGATCGCCACCGCATCGTAACCGCCCGCCGCCAGCGCCGGGACCAGATCCCGCGTAACGAAGGTCTCGTCCAGCGGGATGATGACCGTCCCGGCCGCATCCACGCGTTCGGCGATCTCGAAACAATCCCGGCGGGCCAGCGGCGGGTTCGGCTTGGCATAGCGCAGGTCGTAGATGTTCCGGCGATCGTGGCGTTGAAGAAACATGATGTCGCGAAAGCCGAGCGTGGTGAGGAAGGCGACGCGGGCGCCTTTGCGTTCGAGGATCGCGTTGGTCGCGACGGTGGACCCGTGCACCAGATCCTCGATCCCGGACGGGTCGATACGCCCCGCGCCCAATGCCGCGAATGCCCCGATATCCGGCGAGGCAGGCGTGCTGGGCACTTTCGCGACGGTCAGACGATCCCCGTCGGCGGCCACCAGGTCGGTGAACGTGCCACCGACCTCAATGCCAACGCGCATCACTGCGACCGGATTTCGGCCCAGGTCGCATCCAGCGCCTTGGTCAGGCGTGCGGCGATCAGATCGACTTCTTCTTCCGTGATGATCAACGGTGGCGAGAACGCGACGCGGTCACCGACGAAGCGGGCGATCAGGCCGTTGGCGCGGGCGTGCTTGTCGACGGTGGCGCCAACCTTGCGAGCCGGATCGAACTGTTCCCGGGTCTCCTTGTTGGCGACCATTTCGATCCCTGTCAGCAGACCGACACCGCGGACCTCACCCACCAGAGGATGGTCGGACAACGCGCCGATCGCCTGCTGGAGATAGGGACCGACGCGCTGGACATGGCCGATCATGTCCATTTCCTCGTAGATACGCAGCGTCTCCATCGCGACGGCCGTCGTCACCGGATGGCCGGCATAGGTGAAGCCATGGGCAAAATTGCCCAGCTTGCGGCTTTCGTCGAGCATCGCCTCGAACACACGCTGGTTGATCAAGGTGGCCGAAATCGGCTGCATCCCGGCGGACAGAGCTTTCGCGCAGGAGATCATGTCGGGTTGCAGGTCGTAGGTCTGGCTCCCCCACATGTTGCCGGTGCGGCCGAAGCCGCAGATCACCTCATCGGCGATGAACAGCATGTCGTATTTGCGGATGACCGCCTGCATCTTCTCCCAGTAGGTGCGCGGCGGCGTCAGCCCGCCCCCCGCGCCCATCACGGGTTCGGCGATGAAGGCCGCGACGGTATCGGGCCCCTCGCGCAGGATCAGTTGCTCGAACGCATCGGCGAGGCGGGTGGCGTATTGCTCCTCGCTCTCACCCTCATGGTGGTTGCGGTAGTAATGCGGGTATTCGGTGTGAAAGAAGCCGGCCAATGGCAGGCCGAAATCGGCATGCATGTCGAATTTCCCGGAGGCACTGATCGAGGCCGTGGTGCTGCCATGATAGCCCATCTGCCGGCCAATGATTTTTCTCTTGTTCGGCTTACCGATCGCGTGGTGGTAGTACCAAACCAGCTTCAGCGCGGTATCATTCGCCTCAGAGCCGGAGCATTGCAGGAGCACCTTGCTCATGGGCCCGTCATATGCCCTGGGGGCGATGGAGAGCAGTTTTTCGGCCAGATCGACGCCGGGTTCGTTCGTGGTGCCGCGATACAGGTGGTAGTAGCCCAATTTGCGCATCTGTTCGTAGGCGACGCGGGCGAGGCGTTCGGAGGCGTAGCCGAGGGAGGCGCACCACAATCCGGCGGCGGCGTCCAGGAACTCGGTGCCGCTGTCGTCGTAGACGAAGCAGCCCTGGCCGCGGCCGATGACGGTCGGGCCCAGTTCCATGTGCAGCGCCAGGTTGGTCTGCGGATGGACGATACTGGCGATGTCACGCGCCTGGACGGAATTCGGGGCGACATACGTCATGGGAGCGGCCTCCTGGTTGCTCAGTTCGGAGGATGGTAGTGCAAATCCACCGCGACTGGAAACGGTCAGCCTGGCAGGCCCTTTCGGCCGGGGTTCGCATTCGGCGCACCGACAGCAGGCATTTGCGGGTCTCCATCATGGCGGACGACGGATAACGGACGCGCTGATTGGACCGTCCTTGCCGATCTCAAGCCGCTCCTGTCGGGACCTGCCAATCGACACGCCGGTCCGGTGGCGACGGATGCCCACCCACCGACCGACGGTGTTGTTGTCCGGCCACGCACCACCCATGCACGCTGGCCGATATCGACTGCCGATACCTCTTGGACGACACGCACAAACTACCGCTTCCAGTGGGCGGCGGCGGCACGACAAATCGCCTCGCCCCAAGGGGAGGACGTGCCGCGAACTGGCGCGGGTGAGGGATCATGCGACGGCGCCGGCGCTTGGTGTGGTCGCACGACCCCCTCACCCGCCACGCTCCGCGTGACGACCTCTCCCGCCGTGCGGGAGAGGTGAGCCTCTCGCGGCGCCGTCCGGGAGTCAGTCTTGCAGCAGCTCTGCGCCAATGTCACCCGACTCGATCGTCTTTGCGCGTCGCCTTATTCAGTATGGCTCGCCCACGAAAATGAATGTCGTCCCCGTAACGATAGGCGCACTCGCCCCCACGAACGACACATTCGCACCCTTCACCTGCCGAGACCCGGCCCGGCCCGAGGCCTGTAACGCGCCCTCGATGATGTGCCACAACCCGTGGATACGCCCCGTGCCCAGGCTCCCCCCGAAGGTGTTCAGCGGCAGTTCCCCGTCCAACTCGATGCGGCCGTCCTGGATGAAATCGAGTGCCTCGCCTTCCTTGCAGAACCCATACGACTCAAGACCATAGATGACCGATGCCGAGAAACCGTCGTAGATCTGTGCCACATCGACATCCTTCGGGGTGAAGCCCGACCGCTCCCATGTCAGTTTCGCCGAACTGCTGCCGCCTTCCATGTAGCTGGACAGGCTGCCGATCCGACCCGCCACCTCAAAATGCAGCCGCTGGCCGTACCCGGCGATATAGGCCGGCTTGGGCTTCAGGTCGCGCGCCCGGTCCGCCGTCGTCAGCACGACGGCGACCGCGCCCTGCACCGGAATGTCGCAATCGAACAGGCAGAACGGATAGGCAACCATGCGCGAGGAGAAATAATCCTCCCGCGTCAAAGGAGTCCCGTAGAAATAGGCATGCGGATTGTGCTGCGTGTGCTTGCGTTGGGTCACGGCAAGCGTCGCCATCTTATCGCGGCTCTGGTTGTTCCGCTCCAGCCACCGTGTATAGGCAACCGCCATGCCCTGGCCCGGCCCGCCGAACCCATAGGGGGCCGTGAACTGAGTGGCACCGTGCGCATAGGCGCCGGGAAGGTTCTGATAGGTGCCGCGCGGGTTATGCATCGCCCGCCACACCACAGCGTATTTGCACACCCCCGCCAGCAACGCGTTCACCGCCTGCTGCAGGGCACCGCCGATATTGGTCGTGCCCACCTGGATGTGCCAGGTCAACGCCGGCAGCTTCAGCATCGCCATCATGCAGTTCACGGACACCACGGAGATCCCGTCCACCTCCGCATGGCCCGTCGCCGGCAATTCCGGATAGGTCGCCAGACCGTCGATATCCGACATCCGCAGCCCTGAATCGGCGACCGCGCCCTTCACCGCCTCCAGCGCATGCGCGGCGAGCGGAATGTCAGCCGAACGCGTGACCTTGGAATAGCCCACGCCGCTGATGGCGATTTTGCACCGGTTTTCCCACATGTCCCGTCTCCCCTTTATTCGGCCGAACCCGCGAGACGAAACTGCGGCAAGGTGATGTCGTCGTTCAACTTCTCGAAAATCACTTCCACCCGCCGCCCGACCTTTGCCTCGGTATACGGCACCCCCAGCAGGTTTCCGGCCATCAGCGCGCCCGGCGCGTCATCAAGCTCCACGACGATGCTGGCATAGGGCACGGCGGAGGCAAAACGCTTGTCGCCGGTGTGATACATGATGGTGTAGGCATAGATCGTCCCCTCGCCACGCACCGGTTCGAATTTCAGGTCGATCCCCATGCATTGGACGCAGGTCGCGTAGGGCGGATGCTGGATATTCCCGCAACCCTGGCAGCGTTGCAGTTCCAGGACGCCCCGATTGGCCGCGTCCCAGAATGGCTTGGTCCATTCATTCGGAACGGGGATGGGTCGAGTCACCTTGCTCCAGTCACTCATGGTCTTCGCCTTGTGCCTACGGTTCGATCTCCAGTCTAAGAGGAGGCTCCGACCGGGGATAGTGCCCCGGCCCGCATCCGCAGTTCTCATGATGGCCCGGAGCCATCACCCAGGCCCCCCCCAACGCTGACATGCCCGACCCGCCTCGAAAGCAGCCACCTGCCCAATCCGCATGCAATGATTAACGACAGGATTAACCGCATGGGACCGGAACAATACCCCCCGAGTCCCGCATTGTTTCGCAACGAACTCCCCCCTTATCCGCGCCTGACCGGAACGAATTACCAAAAATCCATACTTAAAGTGGAATCTTAAGAAGCCCGATAAATTCCGTTCTATCAGAGGCTAACAACCCAATCCGAAACTCGGATGTGAGCTTTGGTAAAAATCGCCAACAGTCAGTTTCGCACTCGATTAACCATTCTGGATTTTTGTTAACCATTGCCCAAAATCCAGGCAAAACACCGCCAATCCGAAGGTTTTGACCCCAAAAATCCGCATCTTACCGGCAAAATCCATTTTTGACTTGCCACCGACATCGCGCCCGGACTAGAACAAAAAGCAAACATTCAACCGATTCCCTTGCCCCAGGATCCCTGCTCCATCCCAATGCCTCCCGCTTCGAACATCAAAACCGCACACCCACAGTCGAAAACGGCGCGATGAAACCCGGGGCAAGGCCGAGTCTGGTGAGGAGAATACCTCGCTCGGCCGTAAAATGCCTCGCTCGGCCATAACGTGAATTGCTGGGCCCACAAGACATCCGGCACCAAGCCGGGATCGGGTGCCCCTCTCCACAAGGCTCCCCCTACCCTTGCAATCCCCCACCTCGCTGAGCCACCCTGCCCACCCATGAGCCCAGCCCGACCGCCCCCCGCCAGACCGCGCCGGCCCGCCAAGCCGGCGTCCGTGCTGCTGGACACCCTGCAGCCGCGGGAAGCCTTCGCGCCGCTCACCACCGAACGTCTGATCCTGCGTCCCCTGCTGCCCACCGATGCCGATTCGCTGCACCGGCTGATCAATGACTGGGAGGTCACGCGGACGTTGGCCGTGGTGCCATTCCCCTATCCGCGTCCACTGGCCGACGACTGGATCGCCTCCACCGCTCGGGAACTGGCCGATGGTACCGCTTGGCATCTGGCCATCACCGGCCATGAGGGCGAGCAGGAAGTCCTGGTCGGCGTCGTCAGTCTGCATCTGGACCAACCCAACCGCGCCGGGCGCATCGGCTACTGGGTCGGACGCCGCTTCTGGGGCCATGGCGTGGCAACCGAGGCCGCGGGTCGCGTGGTGCGCTGGGGCCTCGCCAATCTCGACATGAACCGAATCACCGCCGATGTTGCCACCGACAACCCGGCCTCGGCCGCGGTGCTGCGCCGGATCGGTTTCCGCCAAACCGGCGAAGGCATTGGCCACTCCGTCGCCCGCGGGGCCAAACACCCGATTTGGCTGTTCGAGGCCACGCGCGACGATATTTTCGGCCACCCCGAGGTCACCCAGGTCGAGCCGGGCACGAAACCGCTACTGCTGGTCGCCGCCTGCGCGCTGGTCGACATCGACGGCCGCGTACTGCTGGCGCGCCGGCCAGAGGGTAAGAAAATGGCCGGCCTGTGGGAGTTTCCCGGCGGGAAGCTGAACCCGGGCGAGACCCCGGAAGCAGCCCTGATTCGGGAACTGAAGGAAGAGATCGGCATCGATGTGGCCGCCGCCTGCCTGGCACCGTTTGCCTTTGCCTCGCACGACTATGACCGGTTCCACCTGCTGATGCCGCTGTTCCTGTGCCGCCGCTGGAAGGGAACCCCGACACCGCGCGAAAACCAGACCCTGGCCTGGGTGCGCGCCGCCAAACTGGCCGACTACGAGATGCCGCCCGCCGACAAGCCGCTCATCCCGCTGTTACGCGATTTTCTCTGAGGGACCGTCCATGCCCGCGAAAAACCCCACCGCCTGCCTGCTGGTGATCGGCAACGAGGTGCTGTCCGGCCGTACCCAGGACGCCAATATCCGCTTCCTCGCCACGAATTTGGGGGAACTCGGCATTCCACTGCGAGAGGTCCGGGTGATCCCCGACGTGCCGGAAACCATCATCGGCACGGTGAACGAGGTGAGGGCGAAGTTCGACTACGTGTTCACCACCGGCGGCATCGGTCCGACCCATGACGATATCACCAGCGAATGCATCGCCGCCGCCTTCGGCGTCCCGTGGGAGCCGCATCCGATCGCCTTTGCCCGTATGGAGAAATCCTACAGGCCCGGCGAATTCAACGCCGCGCGCCAGCGCATGGGCACAATGCCGCGCGGGGCTGTATTGATCGACAACGCGATGTCGGTGGCCCCAGGTTTCCAGATGGAGAACGTCTACGTGATGGCGGGCGTTCCCCGCGTCATGCAGTCGATGTTCGAGTGGCTGGCCCCGCGACTGACCGGCGGACAGAAGATCGAATCGCGGTCTGTCTATGTCGTCGGCCTGCCGGAAGGGCTGCTCGCCGAGGGATTGGGGGCAATTCAGGCGCGGCATCCCGACCTCGATATCGGCAGCTATCCGTTCTATCGACCCACCGGCAACGGCGTGACCCTGGTGGCCAAAGGCACCAGTGTTGCTGGTGCCGAAGCAGCGGTCAGGGAGATCACGTCAATGATCGTGGGTTTCGGGAAGACCCCGATCCCCGGTGAGCCGCCGGAATAAAGATCAGCCCGATGCCGGCCGGACGGACTCTGAAGGACGGACGCCGACGGGACAGGCACCGATCGGACGATGGAGCAATCTCCGTCGGGCGATGGGTCGCCCGACCGGAGTCAAGAAATACCGGCGGCCCACGGACCGCCGGAGAGGCATGTGTATCGCGGGTTAGGAAGCGGGCGGGCCGTTCGGGTCCGTCACCGGGCCGCGTGGTGCCTGCCGGCGTTCGGCCATGAACTGGTCGAACTCCGCCTTGTCCTTGGCGAAGCGCAACCGATCCAGAAAACCACTGAATTCCTGCTGTTCTTCCTCCAACCGGCGCAGGGTTTCGGCTCGATACTCGTCGAAGGCGCGGTTGCCGCTGCCTGGGGGCGCCGCATTGCCACTGGCCCAGTTCCGCCAGCCTCCCCATGAGCAGCCAGCCTCCTGCCCGGTACCGTTCGGCGCAGTTTCATGTCGTCCGCGTCCAAGAAAGCCCATCCGTCCACTCCATAACATGTAAATCAAGATCGCCAGTCCGACTGGCCAGAAGAGGATGAAGCCGAGGACCATCGCCACGATCGATCCCGCCTTGCCGATCGCGAACGGCCCGCACCGGGGCCCCTCCCACCCATTCGCCGCCCATCCGGGTCTGCCCCCTCCGCTCGGCCCCCAAGCCTGGGAAGGCCGCCAGGATGGCTGCCGGCCGGCGCCGAGCGGTGCGGAACCCCAGGCCGGGTTGCCGCCGTATTGGTTTGCCGAGCCCGTCATTGTTAGCCCCATGTGAATGTAAGACACATTTACATATGGGTGGCAACCGCCGCCGGTCAAGCACTTTCACCAAGCGTTACTGGAAATTTACGCCCGCCTTGGGGGTGCCCCACTTGGTGGATCGGCCGGCCGACCAACAGGACCACCGGCGAGGCCCAAACTTTGCAGGTAGACCAGCACCCCTGCCTCCAACAGATCCTCGGCGGACATCGGCAGCTTTCGCCGGGATGGGTCGGGGCGAACGAACAGGGTGGCAATGCCGTGCGCCAAGGCCCAGACATGCAAGGCCACCATCAGCGAAGGCGGGCGGCTTTCCCGCGGCAGACTCGAGGCCAGCCGCTCTGCCGCCTCACGCAGTACGCCAAAGGCCCGGTCGCCGGCGGCTTCCAGGGCGGGATAGCCGGCTCGATCGATCCGGGCCTCGAACATGGCCGCATAATAGGCGGGTTCCTCCCGTGCAAAGGTCAAATAGGCTCGCCCGAGTGCCTCGAAAGCGCGAACCGGATCCGTGGCGCCGGAAGTCCATGCTTGGGACAGACTGAGTTCGAAGCGCTCGAACCCGCGCAAGGCCACCTCGGCCAGAAGGGCCTCCGCGTCGCGGAAATGGCGATAGGGCGCAGCGGGACTGACACCGGCGAGGCGAGCGGCTTCCGCGATAGTGAAGCCGGCAGGGCCTTTTTCGGCGATCAAACTCAAGGCGGCCGCTAGCAGCGCCTCGCGGAGGTTGCCGTGGTGGTAGCCTCGACGCTCGCCGCCAGGCGGTCCGGGGTTGCGTGACCATGTCATGTGAAAAGGTTTTACATCATGCCGGGGCTTGGAACACAGAGACGAGCGATCCCGCTGGTGGCGCCTGCCGGCTGCCTGCGTCCTCGGACGCTTGCGATCGGTCGTCATACCCGTCCGAGTCAGTCGCTGGATCAGTCATACCGCCCTGTCAAATTGAACAGTGGGCGCAAGGGTATGGGGCGCGCGAAGCCTGACCGTCCATGGGATATCTCATGATGAGGGCTCGTTCCGGGCTGCTCCCCGTTGCGCTTCGGCCGACGGCCGGCCGTTGAGGCAGCTTCACCGACGCCCCTGTGCCAGTCACGACGTCCTCCAATCCGACCCGCCGGGGAGGTCACGGCCCGGTTTGGGTGCCTATTATTAGACCCGGACCACAATGACGCAGGGCATTAAGGCAGGGGAACGCGAGGTCACCGCGATCGCGGCCGCCACTCACTCCTTGGTCAGCAGTTCGACCAATTCCTCTCGCCGGAAGGGCTTCGGTAAAATATCCACCTGACCTCTTTGATGGAATTGGACCAAAGCTTCTCCCAGACGAAGCATGCTACCGCCATATCCAGACGTGAGAATGATTCTGGTGGGGATCTCTGTAAGCAGGACCTCATTCAACACATCGATCCCGTCAATCTCCGGCATGACGATGTCGAGAATCAGAATATCGGGGCGGTAGGACAGGAATGCCTCGGTCGCCTCCTCGGCGCGATTGACTGTCATGCAATCGAAACCCAACGTCTCCGCAACCGAGCGAATCGCCCTGGCCATTCCAGCCTGATCGTCGATAATCAAGATTTTTGTAGGCATTCTAGTACTTCCTGCTCCCGCCTGCTTGTCGGACGCTGCAACTTCCGCCCCTCCCGAGAGGGTTCTCCCTAACGCTTGCATTAAATACTCAATTTTCCAGCATGTCACGTATCACACGCGCGAGCGTGTCGAGATGGTACGGTTTGTTCAAAATTCGGTCTGGAGGAACCAAGTTACCAGTATCCACTTGTGTTTCAGAAAAACCGGAGGTTAGCGCTATCTTCGTCCCAGGCCAGCGGCCCAGGATTTCACGGGCGAGGGTAATCCCGTCCACCTCCCCCGGCATGACGACATCGGTCAAGACCGCATCGACGGTGTGTTCGGCGAGTATGCTGAGAGCACTGGGCGGATCCGCGGCGGCAAGCACACGGTAGTTCAAGCTGGTGAGTTGCCGCATGACAGACAGGCGCAGCAAGTCATGGTCCTCCACGACCAGAATGGTCTCACCGTTCCCATGCGCGGGCGGTGCCGGCAGAACTGGCGTTTCCTCTGTGGGCTTGATCATTGAACGCGGCAGGTAAAGGCGGAACGTGCTGCCCTTACCGGGCTCACTGTAGACCGTGATCAAGCCGTTCGATTGCCGCAGGAAACCGAAGACCATACTCAGACCCAGACCCGTACCACGCCCCCGCTCCTTCGTGGTATAGAATGGTTCGAAGATGCGGGTCCTTACCTCCTCGCTCATGCCCACGCCATTATCGCTGACCATGATCGTCGCATAATCGCCCGGCACCAGGCCGGGATGCGCATGAGCACAGTCAGCGTCGATATGCTTGTTCGCCGTGGCAATCCATAATTGCCCCCCACCGGGCATGGCATCGCGCGCGTTCGTCGCGAGATTGAGAATGCTCGCTTCAAGTTGCGCCGGATCGACATAAACAGGCCACGGATTGGCCGCAAGCTCGAGATGCACGACGATTTTCTCGCCAAGCGTACGGCGCATGAGAGCAACCATGCCCGCTACCTGGTCATTGATCGATACAAGGCTTGGACTGAGGATTTGCTGACGCGCAAATGCGAGGAGTCGATGTGTCAGATTCGCGCCACTGACGGCTGCCGCTAGACAGTCGGACACAAATGGTCGGGCCTTCTCATTGTCGCAGATCAGTATTTCCAAGCTGTCCAGATTCAGTAAGATAACCCCAAGAAGATTATTGAAATCGTGGGCGATTCCGCCGGTCAATTGGCCCAGCGTTTCCATCTTCTGGGATTGGCGAAGCTGTTCCTCCGTCGTTTTCCACCTGGTGATGTCGGCCGCGATGAACAGATAGCCGTTTGGATCGGCCGATAACGGCCCCAATTTGGCCACGTTGACCGCCACATCCACCACGCTTCCATCGCGGCGCTTGTATTGAATTTCTGACAAATCACGAGAATTGTTGTCTATCTTACTCCTAAGTTTCAAGTACGCCCTCTCATTTCCTCTCAGTAAATCGGCGATCGGCCGCCCCACGATCTCGGATGTCGACCAACCGAACAGCGTCGCGGCACCTGGGTTCCAGTTGGTAACGACATTGTTTCTATCTGTCGTACATAGAGCGAATGGCGAACATTGAATGATGGCCTCGAGCTTTTGATTGCTGTCAAGCAGGCCGGTCATGGTCCGTGTCAGGTCACGGCGCATGGCATTGATCGCCGAAGCCACGTAATCCAACAGATCCGGTCGGCACATCCCGGTGGTGGGTCGATTTAGGCGGAGATCTCCGGTCTCGGCGAGGTTCCCAGAGATTCTATGCAGGTAAGCGGAAATGGCCTCCAGATGCTGCCCCACCATGGCCTGGAAAATTGCCAACACGAACATGGCGACGAGAAACGTCTTGACGGCGTTACTGGCCAGAATGACGAGAAGCTTGGCCCAGAGGCGGGCCAACACGGTGTCGATGCTGGCCACGACATGCAGTTCGCCGATGGATACAATCTGATCGCGGTGTGGATGAACCAAGGGTATGACGTGTTCCAGACGGTGCGTGGACGCGCGAGCCCCTGCCGACCATGTCGCTTGGCCGTCGACGACGATTTCCGCCAGTTCGATATCAGTCAGGTTCAACAACCCTTCGAGTTGGGTCAGGATGTGTGTGCGTTCCGCGACCCACACGCTCTCGGTCAGGGAGGGCAGGAATATCTTGCGAATAGACTCGAAGCGCTCATCGATCAAACGAATATCGGTGCGATAGTCCATGTAGAGCTCGACAGCCGTAATGATCGTTGTAATGACCGAGCTGAACAATACCAGCGCCGCGATCAAACGCCGCGCGATGCCGTTATTCTGCGGCCAGGCCTTGCTCAGGAATCGGAGGCGCGATTGGCGCGCCGTCCTCATGGTTTATCCAACGGCCTCAGATAGGCGTCGTAGAGTGACTGATAGGTCCCGTCCGCCTTCATCGCGGCAAGCGCTTCAGCGACCCTGGGCACCAGTGCGGCGTGTTTCTTGTTGAGGTACATGAACATCTCGAATCGCGCCAAAGGCGGTTCTATACGGTGAACCTTGTAGCCGCCCTGGTGCACGATCCATTGCCCCTGCCAGCGATCCAATAACACCACATCGGCGCGCCCATTGGCGAGGAGTGGCAATAGCTCGTGGATCGAAGGGGTCCTGGTGAGTTGCCGAACCCCGACCACATTCCGCTCGAACGGTTTCCAGCCGGTCGCGAAGGCTACCGAGTAGGGTTTCAGGTCCGCCCAGGTTCGAATCTGAATGTCGGCACTCATGGAATATGCGACGAATTCGTTGTCCAGGGTCTTCTCGGGAATTCGTATCAGATTTGGATAGTCCTTCTCGACGCCAGCCACACGGAAGATGTCGCCGTCGTCCAGACCGGCATTCACGTTGATCAGCGACCGTTCCGTGGGAACCGCCGTCACGTCGACGTCCACACCGACGCGCTTGAACGCGATCCGAGCCAACTGATCGATAAACCCGGGATGCCCGGGGGAGGCGGTGATGGGCGGGAGCGCGCCGGTGGTCAGTGAGAGCCTCGTGGTCTGCGCCTGACAGGATTGATGGACAGCCAATATCGTCAGTGCCCAAACGGCGAGCCAGATCACGCGCCGACGTGCCCCTCCGGGTTCCGTCAAGCCAGATGACCCCCCATCAGTTGGCAGGGCTCTGATGGATTTGACATCGGTCGATCGGATACCACGATATCGCCAGGAAACAGGTGTCCCTCCCGCGGTCAGCCGATACGTTAGTCGTCCAGTCCTCGTACTCTGCTGGTGGAAGCAGTCTTATGGCGACCTCCAATCCGTGTCAACCGACGATCGACATCAGTTCTCCCAGGGCACGACCCTCGGTTGAAAACCTGGTTGGGCTGGCGCGCATCGGTTGGCGGGCATCGCACACCGGACAGCCGGTTGGTCGTTGTGCCAGATCAAACCTGCCCAACCAGCGTTCCCATCGCGACCGATGGGTCTGGCTCGTCGCGCGACCCAGAACCCCAGAAGAGAAATTCGCGGCCACCCGTCGCTCGGCTGAGCCTCAATCCGTGCAAGCTTCGATCCGCTGTCCGGGTGCCGTTCGGTGGGCCGGACGAGTCTTGCCCCAATTTGTCAGGCGCTATGCTTCCGCGGCGTCATCCGAGACAGGGCGATCCCAGGACCGGCGCGATCTCTTATCGTCGCGTGACTGTTCCGCGTCGCGTGAGCAAGCTCCGGCCCCGCTCTTTTGCGCCGGTGATAACCTTCGAAACCTATCGTTCCGTGGACCCGGCCATGGACTCTCGATAGTACCCGGTTCGTCCCGCCTGCCGGCCCGCGCTTCGGTGCGGCTGCCGTCGTCCCAGGATCCTGCCGCCATGCCCGGCCTCCGGGGAGTGGTGCATGGGTACGGCCCCTCGCATCGACCTCATGACGCGAAGGACGTGGGACCGGGCAACGCCCTAGGGGCCTCCCTGTGGCGGTTCAGGCCAAGCAGACCAGACAGAGATTGTCGCGAGCCGACGGCCCGACACCAAGCCCCCCGCCCAACCCAATCACCCCCGCAACACCTCGATCATCGTGCTGCCCAGCGCCGCCGGGCTGTCGGCGACATGGACACCGGCGACACGCAACGCTTCCATCTTGGCAGCGGCCGTATCCATGCCACCGCTGATGACCGCGCCGGCATGGCCCATCCGTCGACCGGGCGGCGCGGTGGCCCCGGCGATGAAGCCGACCGTCGGCTTCTTCACCGGGTTACGAGCAAGAAACTCCGCCGCCTCGATCTCGCTCTGGCCGCCGATCTCCCCGATCATGACGATCTGCTTCGTGAGTGGATCGGCCAGGAACATCTCCAGGATTTCGATGAAATCCGTGCCCTTCACCGGATCGCCACCGATCCCCACGCAACTGCTCTGCCCAAGCCCGACCATGGTGGTTTGCGCCACCGCCTCATAGGTCAAGGTGCCCGAGCGCGAGACGATCCCAACCGATCCCAGCCGGTGGATATGGCCGGGCATGATACCGATCTTGCAGGCATCGGGCGTAATGACCCCCGGGCAGTTCGGCCCGATCAGGCGAGATCGGGAGCAGGAGAGCGCGCGCTTGACCCGCACCATGTCCAGCACCGGTATGCCATCGGTGATGCAGATGATCAGCGGAATGCCGGCGTCGATCGCCTCCAGGATGGCATCGGCAGCAAAAGGCGGCGGCACATAAATGCCCGTCGCATCGACCCGGTGCGCCTGGCATGCCTGCCAGACCGTGTCGTAAACGGGCAGGTCCAGATGTCTTGTCCCACCTTTCCCCGGCGTCACGCCACCCACGACCTTGGTGCCATAGGCGATGGCCTGCTCGGTGTGGAAAGTGCCCTGCGCCCCGGTGAATCCCTGGGTGATGACCTGGGTGTTCGCGTCAACGAGAATGGCCATGTCAGGCAGCCTCCCGCACCGCTGTTACGATCTTCTCCGCCGCATCTGCCAGGTTGTCGGCGGCAATGATCGGCAGGTTGGACCGGGCCAGGATCGCCTTGCCCAGATCGACATTCGTGCCTTCCAGCCGCACCACCAGCGGGACCGACAACTGCACCTCCCGCGCCGCCGAAACCACGCCATCGGCGATGACATCGCAGCGCATGATGCCGCCAAAGATATTGACCAGGATGCCTTCCACGTTCGGGTCCGACAGGATTATCCTGAACGCCGCCATCACCCGTTCCTTCGTGGCCCCGCCCCCGACATCGAGGAAATTCGCCGGTGCCATGCCGAACAGTTTGATGATGTCCATCGTCGCCATGGCCAGCCCGGCGCCATTCACCATGCAGCCGATGTTCCCGTCCAGGGCCACATAGTTCAGGCTGTGCTTTTCCGCTTCCAGCTCCTTTGGATCTTCCTCGGCCTCATCGCGGAGTTTTTCCAAGTCCGCGTGGCGGAACAACGCATTGTCGTCGAACGCAATCTTGGCATCCAACGCGATGATCTCCCCGGCCCCGGTGACGACCATGGGGTTGATCTCCACGACCGAGCAATCCAGTCCGACGAACGCCGCGTACATGGCCGTAACGAACTTGCCGAACGACACTGCCTGCCGGCCTGTCAAGCCCAGACCCCCGGCGAGACGGCGGCCATGGAAGCCCGAAATGCCCGTCGCCGGATCGACCGACACTCGTAGGATCTTCTCGGGGTTGCTGGCTGCGACGGTCTCGATCTCCATGCCGCCCTCGTTCGAGGCGACCAAGGTCACGCAGCCAGACGAGCGGTCGACCAGCAGGGACAGATACAGCTCGCGGGCGATATCGCAGCCTGCCTCGACATAGACGCGATGGACCGTCTTGCCGGCGGGCCCGGTCTGCTTGGTGACCAGGACATGTCCGATCATCGCCTCGGCTGCCTGTTTCACTTCGGCGGCGGAACGCGCGATGCGCACGCCGCCCTTGCCATCGGGATCGTCGGCAAAATGGCCAGCGCCGCGGCCTCCGGCGTGGATCTGAGATTTGACCACATAGATCGGGCCGGGGAGCTTGGCCGCCGCGGCTTCCGCCTCATCCGGCGTCCAGGCGATGTAACCGTCCAGGACCGCCACACCGTAGCGTTTCAGCAGATCCTTGGCCTGGTATTCATGAATGTTCACGCCACAGGACCGGGCGGACTGACGCGGGTTGGGGACGAAACCATGTCGGGACTCCCTGCCAGCGCACGCGCGCTTGGTTGCTGGACAGCATACCACCCCAGATAGGTTAAGCTGGGGTTATTATCCCCAGTTCCACCGTGCTTCGCCCCGATCCAATGTCCCATCGACATTGGATCGGGAATTCACCCAGGTCGACGCTGCGTCAGCCGACCAGTTTCTTGGCCGCTTCCACCAATTCCCGCACCGCGGTGCATGATTTGTCGAAAGCCGCCTTCTCGGTCGCGTTCATGTTGATCTCGACAATCCGTTCGACGCCCCCCGCACCGATGACGACCGGAACGCCAACATACAGGTCATTGATGCCATATTGCCCGGTCAGCAAGGCCGCGCAGGGCAGAACCCGCTTCTTGTCCTTCAGAAAGGCCTCGGCCATGGCGATTGCGGAGGCAGCGGGAGCATAAAACGCCGAACCACGTTCCAGCAGCTTGACGATTTCGCCGCCGCCATTGGCCGTACGCTCGACAATCGCGTCGATCTTGGCCTGCGTGGTCCAGCCCATCGCGATCAGGTCCGGCACCGGGATGCCGGCGACGGTGGAATAGCGGGTCAGCGGCACCATCGTGTCGCCATGTCCCCCCAGCACGAAAGCGGTAACGTCCTCAACGGAGACGCCGAATTCCTGTGCCAGAAAGAGCTGGAAGCGAGAACTGTCGAGCACGCCGGCCATGCCGACGACGCGATTGGCGGGCAGGCCGGATTTCTCCTTCATCACCCATACCATCGCGTCCAACGGGTTGGTGATGCAGATGACAAACGCATCGGGGCAATGGGTCTTGATGCCCTCGGCCACCTGGGCGATCACGCCAGCGTTCTTGCCGATCAGGTCGTCGCGCGACATGCCGGGGGTGCGCGGGAAGCCCGCGGTGACGATCACCACGTCGGAACCGGCGATGGCGCTGTAGTCGGAGCCGCCCGACATGTTGGCATCGAACCCGTCGACCGGGCCGGATTGCATGATGTCCAGCGCCTTGCCGGCGGCGACGCCGCCGAACACGTCGAACAGGACGACATCGCCCAGTTCCTTGAGACCGATCAGGTGGGCGAGCGTGCCGCCAATGTTGCCGGCGCCGATGAGGGCGATCTTATTGCGGGCCATGAGCCGAAGTCCTTCCGAGGCGCACGGTATGGCGCCGGTCTGATACGAAAGAGGCCCGCCGGGCAGGTAGTCACGAAATAGGGCGGCCCGGAAGGCGAGGTGTTGCTAGCCTATCGGCTTGGCGCCGGCAAGACAGTGGGGTTTCCCAGTCAGGGCAATCAGCGGCACGATCCGTTGGCGAATCGGTTAAGATGCCGCCATGCCCAAACTCGGATTACGGCTGACACCTCATGGACGCTTGGTCGTCGAGGACCGGGATGATGCACCGGAGATCGACGCCGCACCCTCGGCCCGCCTGACCGAGGCGTTTGCCCGGGGAACCGGGCATGGTCTTGTGCAACTGGGCGCCGCCGAAGTCGGGCAGGCCCTGCCCCCGATGTTTGTCTGGTGGCGCGGCTTCGCGGCCCAATACATTGGGGCGTTGTGTCTGCACGCGCCCGGCACGGAAGAAGGCCCCAAACTTCCGGTGGTGCCCGCGCCAACCGAGGCGGAACTCGCGTCCCTGGTGCTAACCGCGCCGATGATGGCCGGGGCGGAATATCTGACCTCGGAGGTCTTGCTGACGTTGTGGGGGGAGATGGCGGCCGCATTCGCCGCCGCCGCCGCAGCCTCCGGGACCGGGTTGCAGGCTTTCCTGACCACGTTGAATCCGGCCTGGAACCTGGTCGGGCGCGTCCATTTCAACCTGGCGGAAAACCGCCGCGATCCCGACCAACCCTTTGCCTTCATGGCGACCTACACCACCCGCCTATCCGCTCAGGCGAGGGCACAGCACGTCCCCCTGGGCCAGGCCCTGCGCGAATATGCCGGGGCGGCAAACCGGGACAAGCTGCTGTCCCTGCTGCTGCCGGTGCAACGCGCCGCGGAACATTGTGGCTGGCTCAAACCGATGATTGATGCGGGGGATATCTTCCACCCCCTGCGCTGGGGGCCCGCGGAAGCCTCACGCTTTCTCCATAGCGTCCCGGACCTGGAAAGCGCCGGGGTCGTCGTGCGCATGCCCGCCACCTGGCGCGCCAATCGCCCGGCTCGCCCGCAAGTCACCGCAACCGTTGGCACCCGAACCCCGTCGGCCGTCGGGTTAGAGGGGGTGCTGGATTTCCAGATGGACGTCACACTGGACGGAGAACCGCTGACCGAGGCCGAGGTCGCGACCCTGCTGGCCGGCACCGAGAACCTCGTGCTGCTGCGCGGACAATGGGTCGAAGTCGATCACGCTCGCCTGGAACGCACGATGCAACGCTTCCAGGCGGCCGAGGCCCTCGCCGCCCGCGATGGCCTCAGCTTCGCGGACGCGATGCGGATGCTGGCTGGTGCTACGGTGACCGACGACGATCCGGCTGCATCCGACACCGACTGGGCACGGGTGACCGCCGGCCCCTGGCTGGAGGCAACCCTGAAGACGTTGCGCGCGCCGGACGGCGATAGTGTCGATCCCGGTCCGGCGCTGCACGGGACCTTGCGTCCCTACCAGAAGGCCGGAACGCAATGGCTGCATCTGTTGTCCGGCCTCGGACTCGGGGCGTGCCTGGCCGACGACATGGGCCTCGGCAAGACGATCCAGGTGCTGTCGCTGCTGCTGGTGGACCAGGCCGGCGGGGCCAGGCCGCGTCCAAGCCTGCTGGTGGCGCCAGCATCGTTGCTGGGCAACTGGGCGTCGGAAATCGAGAAATTCGCCCCCAGTCTGAAGGCGGTGATCGTGCATCCCTCGGCGATGACGGCCGACCAGGTGAAGACGTTCGCGGCCGAAGACGCGGAAAACTGCGATCTGGCGATCACCAGCTATGGTTCGCTGCTGCGCAACAAGATGTTCGCCGAGACGCATTGGCGGTTTGTCATCCTGGACGAGGCTCAGGCGATCAAGAATCCAAATGCCCGCCAGACCAAAGCCGCCAAGGCTCTGAAGGCAAGAGCGCGGATTGCCCTGACCGGAACGCCGGTTGAGAACCACCTGGGCGACCTGTGGTCGATCTTCGATTTCATCAACCCGGGCCTGTTGGGCAACGCCAAACAATTCGCCCGCTATACCAAGGGTCTGGCCGAGCGGATGCATAATCCGTACGGTCCGCTGCGCGAGTTGGTGCGCCCATACATCCTACGCCGGATGAAGACCGACAAGTCGATCATCGCCGACCTGCCTGACAAGACCGAGATCAAGGCGTTGTGCGGGCTGTCTCGTCGGCAGGCCGCACTGTATGGCCAGGCGGTCGAGGACCTGGCCAGAAGCCTTGAAGAATCCGAAGGCATTCAACGCAAGGGCATCGTCCTGGCGATGCTGATGCGGCTCAAGCAGATCTGCAACCATCCCTCCCAATGGCTGAACGACGCTGTCTGGGCGGAGGAAGACAGCGGCAAATGGGCCCGCCTGCGGGAGATCGCCGAGGTCGTCGCTGCTCGTCAGGAAAAAATGTTGGTGTTCACTCAGTTCCGCGAGATGACCGGCCCGCTGGCGGCCTTCCTGGGACAGATTTTCGGCCGGACCGGGTTGGTGCTGCATGGCGAGACCGCGGTGAAGAACCGCAAGGCCCTGGTTCAGCGCTTCCAGGACGATGAGACCGTGCCGTTCTTCGTGCTGTCGCTGAAGGCGGGTGGTTCCGGCCTGACCCTGACCGCGGCATCCCACGTGGTGCATGTCGATCGCTGGTGGAATCCGGCCGTGGAGAACCAGGCCACCGATCGGGCGTTCCGCATCGGCCAGAAGAAAAACGTCCTGGTGCACAAATTTATCTGCCGCGGCACGGTGGAAGAGAAGATCGACGCCTTGATCGACTCGAAGAAAGGCCTGTCAGATGAGCTATTGGTGGGCGGCGACGAGATCAACCTGACCGAGATGACGAATGACGACATCATGCGGATGGTCAACCTGGATATCCACGCCGCGATGAAGGAGTGACGGTCATGTCGCGCTACCATGGAGGATGGGCGCCCTATGTGCCGGTGGCCGAACGGCGGCGCAAAGCCGAACGGGAAATGAAGAAGCTTCGCAAGAAGGGCGCGGTGGTCTCGCCGGTGAAGATTGAAGGGCGGCAGATCGCCACGACCTTCTGGGGCAAGGCGTGGTGCGACAACCTGGAGAGCTACCGTGATTATGAGAACCGGTTGCCGCGCGGCCGCACCTATGTGCGCAACGGGTCGGTGGTCGATCTGCAAATAGCGCCGCGAGAGGTCACGGCAACAGTCAGCGGTTCCGAACTTTACAAGGTCAAGGTCAGCATCGGCGACGTGGCAAACCCCCGTTGGAAGACACTTTGCAAGGATTGTTCGGGAGGGATCGACTCCCTGGTGGAACTGCTGCAGGGCCGGTTTTCCAAAGGGGTGATGGAGCGGATCTGCCGTCAGGACACCGGCCTGTTCCCGCGCCCATCCGAAATTCGCTTCGCGTGCAGTTGCCCGGATTCCGCGTCGATGTGCAAACATATCGCGGCGGTCCTCTATGGCGTCGGCGCGCGATTGGACCAGAGTCCGGAGTTGCTGTTCCGGTTGCGCGCGGTGGACGAGACCGAGTTGCTATCCGACCTGGGCACCGCCCTGCCAGACACACGAACGGAGCGGGACGCGGCAAAGACGCTGGTGGGCGACGATCTTGCCGCCCTGTTCGGCCTGGACATGGCGGACGGTGAGGCTCCGGCCACTTCCGCGCCAGCCGACATCGCGTCAGACAGAGCCCGGAAGAAATCCCGCAGGAGTGTGGTCGCGAAGCCCGTTCCTGTTGCGGCTTCGTCAACCGTAACCAAGGCGAATGCGGCGAAGCCCGCCAAAGGCAGCGCAACACACCCGCCGACGCCAGCAGGGAAGCGGCCGGCCACTTCAACCATTCGGACCAAGGCGGCAAAACCTGCCCCGAAAAGCGCGGTGACACCCACCCGGTCGGCACCGACAAAGATAGTTGCCACGCCGACGGAGACCAGGTCCAGGCCAGCAACGGCGGCGTCCATCACCGCCAGCCGCAAGGCACCAGCCAAGTCCCCGACATCCCCTCGTCGTCGATCCAATTCTGTCCCACTCACCGAGCCCGCTGCGCCCGTCCGCGAACGTCAACCTCGAAGAACCGTCAGAACCGTCCCGCCCAAGTCCGCCACACCCATGGCACGGCCTCGCCGCCAGGGAGAGGCCTGACCCGTCAATCGCTGACCCGCCATCTTTCACTCACCGGAGGACCATGCCGTGGCAGATGTCAAAGCCGTCGTTGTCGACCCCGCCAGCAATGAGCGGCTGGCCATCAAATCGGTGCCACTCGCCCCCGCGTATCGCGATGAGGTCACGGTCAGGGTCCGCGCCATCTCGCTCAACCGAGGCGAGGTCAACCGCGCCGTCCGCTCGGCCGAACCCGGTTGGCGCCCCGGTTGGGACTTCGCCGGCACCATTGAAGAGACCGCCCCCGATGGTGGCGGGCCGGTAAAGGGCACTCGGGTGGTTGGCATTCTTCCATCCGGCGCCTGGGCTGAAATGATCCGCGTTCCGAAGGAGTCCGTCGCCGCTTTGCCGGATAGCGTTTCGGACGCCCAGGCCGCGACCTTGCCGGTGGCCGGGCTGACGGCACTGCATGCGTTGCGGCAGGGCGGGATGCTGCTGGGACGCAAGGTGCTGATCGACGGGGCATCAGGCGGCGTCGGTCACCTGGCCTGCCAACTCGCCGCCGCCTCGGGCGCGATCGTGTATGGGCATGTGCGCAACAAGGCATTTCAGGCGATGGTCGCCGAATGGTGCGGAGAACACACGATCGTCGCGCCGGACCTAAGCGCGGCAGCGTCTTCCGGCCCCTATCACCTGATCCTCGACTCCGTCGGCGGGTCTGCCCTGGGTTCGGCGCTGGCCATGCTGCGCCCGGACGGAACCTGCGTGACATTTGGTGTATCGGAGGCCCCGAAAGCGACGTTCGACAGCGGCGCCTTCTTCCGCGCCGGCGGCTCGCGGCTCTACGGGCTGGTGCTGTTTCCCGAGCTCCGCAAAGGCGAGCCGGCGTCGGAAGGACTGGCAATTCTTGCCAATATGATCGCGCGTGGGACGCTGAAACCGCGTATCGAGATCGAGGCAAGCTGGACCGACATCGGTGCCGTCGCCCGCCAATTGCTGGACCGCAGCTTCATGGGCAAGGCAGTGCTGCACCTGGTTTGATCGATGAGAACCACGCCGTATGGGCCTTGATTGGCGACAGCGCATCGAGGCGACACGCCCGCCTCGCTGGGGAGCCACGGTGCCGCGACAGCGCTGCGGATGAAGGCCGTCGGGCTGCTTCGAAACAGCAATTCTCATCATGGGCGAGCGAGGCATGCTGCTCGTCAGACGCGGCCTTGGCCCGGGGTTCATCGCGCCGTTTTCGACCGTGGGTGTGCGGTTTTGATGTTCGAAGCGGGACGTCATTGGGATGGAGCAGGGATCCTGGGGCAAGGGAATCGGTTGACTGTTTGCTTTTTGTTCTAAGCCGAGCGCGGTATCGGTGGCAAGTTAAAAGTGGATATTGGTGGTGGGATGTGGGTTTTTGGGGTCAAAATCTTCGGATTGCCCTCGGGTTTGTGGTGTTTTGCCTGCATTTTGGGCGATGGTTAACAAAAACCCCGAATGGTTAATTTCGCGCGAAACGAGCTGTTGGCGATTTTCACCAAAGTTCACATCCGAGTTTAGGATCGGGTTGTTAGTCTCTGATAGAACGGAATTTATCGGGATTCTTAAGATTCTACTTTAAGTATGAATTTCCGGTAATCCATTCCGGTCAGGCGCGGATAAGGCGGGTTTTCGTTACGAAGCAATGCGGGACTCGGGAGGTATTGTTCCGGTCCCATGCGGTTAATCCCGTCGTTAATCATTGCATGCGGATTGGGCAGGTGGCTGCTTTCGGAGCGGGTCGGACAGGTCAGCGTTGGATACGCCTGGGTGTGACAGTTCCAGGCCATCATGAGAACTGCCGGCTTCGAAAGTCTCGGCTGCACGTTTCCGGCGGGGCGTGCTACGTTGGGGCTGAATGGGGGTCGCCGTCAGGTAAGAACCGCCGTATCAACAGGGAGGCATACGACCATGGAATTTGGCGCCGCAATATTCTTCACCGACTACTCGATCACCCCGACCCAACTGGCCGTTGCACTTGAAGAGCGCGGTTTTGACTCGCTGTGGGCGGCGGAGCATTCGCACATTCCGGTGCCCCGGCGCACGCCTCCGCCTGGTGGGGGCGAACTGGCAAAGCGATACTATGATGTGATGGACCCGTTCGTCACCTTGACCGCCGCGGCGGCGGTCACGAAGACATTGAAGATCGGCACCGGGGTCTGCCTGGTTATCCAGCGCGATACGATTCAAACGGCAAAGCTGGTTGCCTCGATTGATCAGGTCAGCGGCGGGCGGTTTCTGTTCGGCATCGGTGGCGGTTGGAACGTGGAGGAGGTCGAAGCCCACGGTACCGTCTTCGCCACCCGCATGAAGAAGATGCGGGAGCAGATGGAGGCGATGAAGGAAATCTGGACCAAGACGACCGCTGAATACAGCGGTGAGATCGTCAAGGTGCCATCGATGCAGACCTGGCCCAAGCCGGTCCAGAAGCCGCATCCGCCCATTCTGCTTGGCGGCGCGTTTCCATGGGCAGCCCGCCGAGCGATCCGGTATGGCGATGGGTGGTATCCCAACGCGAATAGCGGCAATCCCGATGAATACATGCCACGGTTCCGCCAGATGGCTGCCGAAGCCGGACGCGCGCCATTGCCGGTGACCATCGGTGGCGCGCCCGAAGACCTGGCCCAACTGCAACGGTTTCGTGACCTGGGAGCGGCCCGGGTCAATGTGAGCCTGCCGGCGGAGGGCGCGGACCAGATCCTGCCCATTCTCGATCGGTGGGCCAAATTGATCCAGCAGGTTCGGGGCTGATTGAACGCGAGAGGCGATTCACCGACGACCGAGCGGCGGTCCGATCCTGTCAGCGGCCCATGAACGGCTGATGATGGCGGCGGAGTAGTCGCAACACACCGGCTTGGTTTGGCCGTTGTTTTCTCCGTTCGCGGTTGCTGCCAAAGGGCATCAATCGCGAACGGCAGGGCCATGGGCGCAACTCGGTCGGGCACCGCGGCCCAACCTGTGGTCCATTCTACCCGGCGGCGAGTTCGTAGCGGTCGGGCTGCGCCACCGTAGGTGCGTCGCCGCCGATTGTCGTGCGCTGCATCAAGCGCTTGTGGCGGACCGTGTCGTATGCCGTCGCCCGGTGCAGGGTTGCACGATTGTCCCAGATCACGAGATCACCCTGGTGCCACGCATGCGAATAGCAGAATTGCGGTTGCGTGGAAAAATCGTTGAGCCACTTGATGAAGGCACGTCCCTCCTCGCGGTCCCAGCCGATCACATGGGACGCGTGCGCGCCGGCATAGATCGCCTTGCGGCCGTTCACCGGGTTGACCCGGAGCATGACCTGCCAGGCACCTGGCAATTCGGCCTTCATTTCAGGGGTCATCGACCCGACCGACACGGTATCGCGCGAATAGACGAGGCTGTGTTCAGCGACGAGCCCTTCGAGCTTATGCTTCATATCGTCCGGCAGCGCGGCGTAGGCGGCGCGCATGCAGGCGAATTCGGTGTTGCCACCTTCGGGTGGAACGATGCGTGCCGACAACAGCGAGCAAAGCGAAGGCACCGCCTTGAAGGAGCTGTCCGAGTGCCAGAGATAGTTGCCCTTCTGGTAGATCATACGCCGGTCTTCGGGCGGGATTACCGCACCGGTGGCGATATCGAGATTTGATTGGCGAGCGAACGGGGTGCCAGTGGCGGGGTTGGCCTTGCCCGCGACCTCCAGGGGGCCAAAGCGCCGACTGAATGCGATCTGGCGGGCGTCATCCAGGTTCTGGTCATGGAACACCAGCACCGAATACGCCTCGAAAGCCGCTCGGATCTCGGCAAAGGTCGCATCGTCCATCGGGCCGCCTGTATCGACACCGCCGATCTCGGCGCAGAACAGCGTGTGCAAGGGTTTGATCGTGATCGCCACCGAAACGCCTCCTCATTGAGCTTTCCGCTCTGGACCCCGCGAGGGGCGTTGCCCCCTCGACCCCCACCGAGGCTGGGCCTTGGATGCCATTTATTGGGTCAGGGAAGCAAGGGGCCGACACTGGTTGGCCCCTTGCTTCCCTGACCCAAAAGATCGCGGCCCAGGGGCCGCGCCCCTGGTGGGTTCGAAGGGCGAAGCCCTCGCGGGGTTTGGGGCGGAGCCCCGAGGCTTTCTTGCCGTTTGGCAAGGCCGCCGCTTCCGCCACCAGTGTTACGGTCGTGGTGCAGTCGCTGACGACGCCCTGGATTGCAGGAGACCTCGAAAAATGGTGGGGTAGCTCATCGCGCCAACCATTGTGATCATCCCGCAAGGCGCATATCGGGGAAGGGAAACTGCCATGCCGATCTATGAAAGAGGCGACGTTCGCATCCATTATGAAGAGGCCGGTTCCGGCCCTCCCTTGCTGGTCATCCCCGGCGGGGGATTGAACGCGGCGATCCCCTATGTGACGGTCAATGGTCCGTTCAACGTGATGGAGACCTTCAAGGACCAGTACCGTGTCATCGTGATGGATTTGCGCAATGCAAACAGCGGCGGATCCTCCGGCCCGCTGGAGATCGATCGGCCCTGGGACTCCCACACCGATGATCATCTCGGCCTGATGGATCACCTCGGGATCAAGAAGTTCCTGGTGATGGGTTTCTGCATCGGGGGGCCGTTCATCTGGAATATGTTGCGGCGCGCGTCAGATCGGGTCGCGGCCGCCGTGCTGGTGCAGCCCAGCGGGTCCAGGCCCGAGATGCGGGATCTGTTCTACAACAACAACATGACCGGCTGGGGGCCGCCGTTGTGCGCGCGCAGGCCTGACATCACCATGGAAATGGTCGATGCCTTTCTGACCAAGATGTATCGTACCAACCCGGATTTCGTCTTCACGGTGTCGCGCGATTTCGTGCGCGCGTGCCAGACGCCCATTCTGGTCCTGCCGGACGACGTCCCGGCGCATCCCTACGCGGTGGCCATGGAGTCCGCCCGTCTCGCCCCGAACTCCCAGGTCAGCCTGTACCCGTGGAAGGATCCGCCGGACCTGATTCCCCTGGCTGTGCGCCACGTGCGGTCCTTCCTCAAGGAAAACCGCCCCGCAAGCTGATGCCCCGGCGAGGCAATCGGGTGAAGGCAAGAAAGCTTGGGGCGCTGCCCCAAGCCCCGCGAGGGCTTCGCCCTTCGAACCCACCAGGGGCACGGCCCCTGGACCGCGATCTTTTGGGTCAAGGAAGAAAGGGGCCGACATGGACATTGAAACGCCACGGTAGGCCCCCTTTCTTCCCTGACCCAATAAATGGCATCCAAGGCCCAGCCTTGGTGGGGGTCGAGGGGGCAACGCCCCTCGCGGGGTTTGGGGCAGCGCCCCAAGGCTTTCTTCCCTTCGCCCGATTACCCTGTCTGCGGGGAACGCTGGCTTGCTTGCGGCCACGGTTCGGTAGCAAGCTGGTGGCAGACACAGGGAGGCGCCACCTTAGGACCGCGCCCCCACAGGCAGGGGGAAGCTCATGGATCTCAAGGGCGCGGTTGCGCTGGTGACGGGCGGGAACGGTGGGCTCGGACAACGAATTTGCCATGCACTGGCAAAGGAAGGTGCGCATGTCGCCGTCATGTACGCACAAAGCCGTGATCAGGCGGAAGGCGTCGCCCACGAGTTGACGTCGCGCTATCAGGTCAACGCTGCCGCATTTGCCTGTGACATCACCGATGGTCCGGCGGTGGCGGCGCTGGTTGACGACGTGACCAAGCGCTTCGGGCGCCTCGATATTCTGGTCAACGATGCCGCCTACAACAAATCTATCCCCTTCCCTGACCTCGACGATCTCACCTTGGAGGTGTGGGAGAAGATCATGGCGGTCAACCTGACGGGTCCGATGCGCCTGACCAAGGCGGTGGCGCCGATCATGAAGGCGCAGGGCCAGGGCCGCATTGTCAACATCGCCTCCGTGGCGGGGCTCACCCCAACCGGCTCATCCATCGCGTATGCCGTGGCGAAGGCCGGCCTGATCCATCTGACCCGCTGCATGGCGGTCGCGATGGCGCCTGAGACCCTGGTCAATTGCGTGGCGCCGGGACTGCTGGAAGGGACCCGCGCGACCGCAAATCTCCGGGCCGAACAGGTCGAGCGGTCCGCGTCCGGTTCGCTGCTGAAAAAGGCCGCGGACAAGGACGATTGCGCGGACATGGTGGTCACCATGTGCCGCACCGAGACCATGACCGGACAGACGGTCGTCATCGATTCCGGGCGGGTGTTCCATTGACGGACGCCCGAGTTGAGTTCGGCTTCGCAAGCCGATAATCTGCCCGCATGAAACCGGTCGCATCACAATCCGTCACCGAACGAGACAGAAGGCACGAAACATACTATGTCCGAAACTAAAGAAAAGCCGCCTGCGGGAAGGGTCCAGAACCCGAACAAGGCGGCGGTCCGAGTCGCTTTTGATCCGCTGCGCCCGACAGAGAAACCGCAAGAATTTTATGACGATATCAAGCAGAAATTCGCCGAGGCCCGCGATCTGCGGCTAAGCTACCGGCCGGATGGGCGAGCGCAATACACGTCGGAACTGACGGGGGAACTGGCGAAATACGAGGTCGATCCGTATGTCGAAGCGGCCAAACCGCGGGAGCCGATCAGCGACACGGTGGAATGCCTGCTGATCGGCGGCGGCTTCTCCGCCCTGCTCACGGCGGCCCGCCTGCGTGAGCGTGGTGTTCAGAGCATCCGCATCGTCGAACGTGGCGGCGATGTGGGCGGCACCTGGTACTGGAACCGCTATCCCGGCGCCGCCTGCGACGTCTCCGCCTACGACTATCTCCCTCTCCTCGACGAGCTCGGCTATGTCCCCGGCAGCTTCTTCGCGAAGGGCCCGGAAATCTTCGCACACTGCCAAGCCATCGCCCGGAAGTACAATCTCTACGAATTGGCGGTGTTTCAGACCACGGTCACGTCCACCGCGTGGGACGCGAAGGCGAAGCTGTGGCGGATCACCACCGATCGCGGTGACACGCTGTCGGCTCAATTCGTGATTTGTGCGAACGGCACTTTGTCCAAGCCGAAGCTGTCGAAGATCGCGGGCATGGAGACGTTCAAGGGGCACTCCTTCCACACCTCTCGCTTCGATTACAATTACACTGGGGGTGACCTTTCCAACCTGAAGGACAAGGTCGTCGGCATCATCGGCACCGGCGCCTCAGCGGTGCAGATCATTCCGCGCCTTGGAAGAGCGGCCAAGGAACTCTATGTCTTCCAGCGGACCCCCTCGGCGATCGATATTCGCGACGACATTCCGACCGATCCGGAATGGGCCGCGGCTCTGAAGCCTGGCTGGCAGGCCGAACGGCTTGAGCGGCACATGCAGGGCCCCGTCCTGACCGAGCAGCAGAAGGCCGATCTGGCCGCGCTGCCACGCGAAGAAAAGATCCGCCGGCAGGAAAACCAGAACATCGAGCATCAGATGCGCATCCACGCGCGTGTCGATGAAATCGTGAAGGACAAGGCCACCGCCGAGGCGCTGAAACCCTGGTATATGCACCGCTGCAAACGCCCCTGCTACGATGACGAGTATCTCCCGGCCTTCAACCTGCCGAACGTCCATCTGGTGGACACCAATGGCAAGGGCATCACCGAGATCAACGAAAACGGCGTGGTGTTCGAGGGCAAGACCTATCCCGTGGATGTGCTGATCTACGCGACCGGCTTTGAGGTGCAGGTCACCGGTATCTACAATGATATCCGGGGCGAGAATGGGCTGGAACTGAACGAGAAATACGCCGAGGGCATGCGCACCGTCTTGGGCATTCACTCTTCGGGCTATCCGAACCTGTTCATCATGGGCGGGTATCAGGCGTCGTTCCAGTTCAACCTGACATTCATGCTGCAGACGCAAGGCAAGCACATCGCCGAATGCATCAAGTATGTTCGCGATCATGGCTACAAGACGATCGATGCGAAGCCGGAGACCGAGCAGTGGTGGGTGGATGAGGTGATCCGCCATCGTGGGAAGACGAACCGGAACAAGGAGTGCACGCCGGGATATTACAACTTCGAGGGCGAATCGAACCGTCGGCAGGATGGAAACTACAATGGTGGGTTCCACCAGTATTTTCTGCACATGACGGACCTGAAGCAGGATATGGAGAAGAACTTCAATTTCACCTGAACGCGCCGAGGTCCCTACGGAAGGGCGCCCCCTTCCGTACGGTACTTTGGCTGATCCTGTTGGATCAGGACTTCGGCTGATCCCGTTGGATCAGGGGTCATTCAGGACATGGCACCCTCGTACGATCGCTGCGGATTACATACCGCGAGCGGGCGGCTTCGGCCCTCACGACCATGGGCGGGCGGGTTCTCCGCTGCATAGCCACCGTTTCGCCGAGCCGTGGCTGCAAGCCGAATTGGGGCAATGGCCGCCGCCGGAGACATCGCCGGCTCCAGAACGGTATCCGGCGCGACCATAGTGGCACCCAATACCAACTGGCAGGAACATCGACTCATCACATTCAGAAAATTTCCTGTATTTTCAATAATTTGACGATCCCGCGATGAGTCTGCCGTTCGGCCGGTTGGTATAAACCAAACCGCTACTCCGCCGGCGCTGCTCGGTGCAGCGATTTTCGTTGTCCGGTCAACCGTTCAAGCGCCAGATATACCACCGGCGTCGTGTACAAGGTCAGCATCTGAGACACGATCAGACCGCCGATAATCGCAATCCCCAGCGGTTGACGCAGTTCCGATCCGGTGCCCGACGCAATCGCCAGCGGCACCGCGCCGAACAGCGCCGCCAAGGTTGTCATCATGATCGGGCGGAACCGCTCCAGGCACGCGGTATAGATCGCCTCCCGCGGCGACATCCCCTGCTCCCGCTCCGCCTCCAATGCGAAATCCACCATCATGATGGCGTTCTTCTTCACGATGCCCATCAGCAGGATGATCCCGATCATGCCCATGATCGACAGATCGGTCTTCGTGAATTGCAGGGCGAGAAGCGCGCCGAGACCAGCCGAGGGCAGGGTCGAAATGATGGTCAACGGGTGGATCAGACTTTCGTACAGCACCCCCAGCACGATGTAGATCGAGATCAGGGCGGCGGCGATCAGCAGCGGCTGGGAGGACAGAGACGATTGCAACCATTGCGCATTGCCGGCGAACTGGGTCCGCACGCTCTCCGGCATGCGCAGGTCCAGCGCCGCCTGCTCGATCGCGGCGGTGGCCTCGCTCAGGGCCATGCCGGGGGCGACGTTGAAGCTGATCGTGGCAGCAGGCATCTGGCTCTGGTGCTTCACGGACAGTGGCGCACCGCTGCGCTGGAACCGCGCCACGGCGGACAGCGGCACCTGCCGACCACCGGACGCGCCGACATAGATGCGGCCAAGGAACGATGGATCGCTCTGGAGGTTCGGGTCGATTTCCAGCACGACCTTGTACTGGTTGCGCGAGGTGTAGATGGTGGAAACCTGACGCTGCGCGAAGGCGTTGTTCAGGGCGAGGTCGATATCCAGGACTCGCACACCCAGGCGAGCGGCGGCATCGCGATCGATGACGACATCGACTTGCGGGCCGGCGCGATCCTGGTCCGAACTGACATCGACGATCCCCGGCGTCTGGCGCATCTTTTCCGTGAGCGTGGCGGACCAGGTTCGCATCAAGGCCAGATCCGGCGAGATGACGACAAACTGGTACTGCGAGCCGCCGCTGCGACCGCCGCCGCGCAAATCCTGGGCCGAGAACAGGAAGGTCTGCACCCCGGGAATCTTCGAAAGTTGCGGCCGCAAACGGGCGATCACCGCCTCAGACGAGATCCCCCGTTCGGCCAGCGGCTTCAGGCTGACGGTCAGATTGCCGCGGTTGAGCGAACTCCAGCCATTCGCCACGCCAACGGTCGCGCCCACAGACGCAACGGCCGGATCGTTCAGCACCACATCGACCACGCCGCGATGCAGTTCCTCCATCGCCTGGAAGGACACGTCCGGATCAGCCTGGGTGGAGCCGACAATCAGTCCGGTATCCTGCAATGGCATGAAACCCTTGGGTACCACGGTGTATAGGCGGACCGTCAGCACAATGGTCAGGATGGTAACCAGCAGCATCAGCAGGCGCTGGTCGAGCACCCAGCCCAGGGTACGGGCGTAGACTCGCTGCATCCCGGTCAGGAACCAATCGACCCCGCGCCAGAACCCGCCGGTCTGCGTTGTGATATCCCGTGCCGTCATGAAACGGCCGCAGATCATCGGCGTCAGGGTCAGCGACACCACCGCCGACACCGCGATGGCCATGGTCAGGGTCACCGCGAACTCGTGGAACAGGCGCCCCAGAATGCCGCCCATGAACAGCAACGGAATGAACACCGCGACCAGGGAGATGCTGATGGACACCACCGTGAAGCCGATCTGCCTGGCTCCGACCCGGGCGGCGCGCAAGGGCGGCATGCCCTGTTCCATGTGGCGAACGATGTTCTCGATCATGACGATCGCATCGTCGATCACAAAGCCAACCGCGATTGTCAGCGCCATGAGGGTAAAGTTGTTCAGCGAGTAGCCGACGAACCACATCCCCACCAGGGTGCCGCAAAGCGACAAGGGCACGGTGACCGCCGCCGCCAAAGTCGGGATCAAGCGGCGCATGAAGAGCAGCACCACCAGCAGCACCAAAGCGACCGAGATCATGAGGGTGAACTCGACATCCGCGACACTGGCCCGGATTGTCGCGGTGCGGTCGGAGATCACCGTAACCTTCACGTCCGGCGGCATCCAGGCCATCAGTTGCGGCAGCAATTCCCGGATCCGATCGACCGTGTCGATCACGTTCGCATTGGCTTCCTTGGTGATGTTCAACAGGATCGCCGGCTCGCGCCCATTCCAGGCCGCCAACCGCACATTGGCGACGCTGTTGATCACCGTCGCGACATCCGACAGTCGCAGGATCGTCCCCTTGCCGGCCCGGATCACCAGGGGCGCATACTCCGACGCCTGGGACATCTGGCTGTTCAGCCCGATCGTCTCCGACCGGTCGGCACCCTGGAACGCCCCGGTGGAGCCCAGCACGTTGGTGGCACGGATCGCGGTGTAGACGTCCTGTCCGGACACGCCGGCCGCGGCGAGACGCACCGGGTCCAATTGCACCCGCACAGCCGGCTTCTCGGCGCCATTGATGGTCACCTGGGCCACACCGGGGGATTGAGCCAGGCGTTGCGACAGAATCGTGTCGGCGGCGTCGTAGATCTGCGCGGTGGACAGCGTGTCCGATGACAACGCAATGCTCATGATCGGCGCATCGGCCGGGTTGAATTTCCGATAATACGGGCGAACCGGCAGATCGGCGGGCAGGTCCGTCGTTGCCGCATTGATCGCCGCCTGCACGTCGAAGGCGGCGCCGCTGATATCGCGGCTGATGTCGAACTGCACCACGATCGATGCGCTGCCGATTGAGGACGATGAGGTGATTTCGGTCACGCCCGCAATCTCACCCAGCCGCCGTTCCAGCGGAGCGGCAATGGACGCCGCCATCGTCTCGGGGGAAGCGCCGGGCCGGCCGGCGATCACCACGATGGTCGGGATATCGACCCGGGGCAGAGCGGAAATCGGCAGGAAGCGGAAAGCCACGCAGCCGGCGAGGAACAATCCAATGGCCAACAACATCGTTGCCACCGGGCGGGCGATGAAGGGGCCGGAGATGTCCATCACTCCGCCGCCGCCGGCTGCTCACCGGGACGGGTCAAGTGTCGGCGCAACCGCTCGAACGCCAGATAGATCGCCGGTGTGGTGTACAAGGTGAGGAACTGGGACAGCACCAGGCCGCCGATGATGGTGACACCCAATGGCCAGCGCAGCTCCGACCCCGCGCCATGGCCAAGGACCAGCGGCACCGCGCCCAGCAGGGCCGCCATCGTCGTCATCATGATCGGGCGGAACCGCAGCAGGCACGCATCGCGCATGGCGTCCTCGGGCGAGGCACCGTTACGTTCGGCCTCGATCGCGAAATCCACCATCATGATGGCGTTCTTCTTGACGATGCCCATCAGCAGCACGATGCCCACCAGCGCCACCAACGACAGATCGGTGCTGCACAGCAGTAGCGCCAGCAGCGCCCCGATCCCGGCCGAGGGCAGGGTGGACAGGATGGTCACCGGGTGGATCCAGCTCTCATACAACACGCCCAGCACGATATAGATCACCACCATCGCGGCCAGGATCAGCCAGGGCTCCGCGGCGAGCGAGCGTTGGAATTCCGCCGCGTCGCCGGCATAGCTGCCGATGATGGTCTGCGGCAGGCCGATATCCTTCTCCGCCTGGGCGACGGCGGCGACGGCATGCTGCAACGAATAACCCGGTGCCACATCGAAGCTGAGTGTCACCGATGGGAACTGGGCCTGGTGGGTGACGACCAGCGGCGCGATGGTACGCTCGAACCGCGCGATCCCGGACAACGGCACCTGGGCGCCGCCCGTGCCCGGCACCCGCAGCAAGCGCAGGGAGTTCGGGTCGCGCTGCCACGCGGGATCGGCCTCCAACACCACCCGATACTGGTTGGCCTGGCCGAAAATGGTGGAGATCTGCCGCTGGCCAAACGTGTCATACAGCGTGTCCTGCACCGCCTGCATCGATACGCCCATCCGCATGGCCGCATCCCGGTCCACTGTGATGAAGGTGCGGAATCCGTTGTTCTGCTGGTCGGAAGCAACATTGCGCAGGTCCGGCAGCGTGTTCAGTTTCTCCACCAGTTTCGGGGCCCACAGCGCCAATTCCGCCGGATCGGTGTCCATGAGTGTGTATTGGAACTGCGTGCGGCTGACCCGCGTACCGATCTGGATATCCTGCACAGGCTGGAACCAGGCGGTGATGCCGGGAATGTCCTCGATGGCGCGCGACAATCGATCGATCACCGCTGGCGCAGGGTCGCGATCGGCGATGGGTTTCAGCGCGATGGTCAGCCGGCCCGCATTGGGGGTGGCGTTGATGGTGCCGGCGCCGACGAACGAAACCACACCGGCGACGGCCGGATCCTTCTGCACGCGCGCGGCGAGTTCAGTCTGCAATTCAACCAGCTTCGGAATGGAGATGTCCTGGGCCGCCTCGGTCACCGCCATCACGACGCCGGTATCCTGTTGTGGCAGGAAGCCCTTCGGCACCACCAGATATAGGCCGGCTGTCCCGAACAGGGTGGCGATCCCGACCAGCAGCACGAGGCGCTCATGACGGAAGCTCCAGCGCAACGTGCGGCGGTAGCCGGCGAGCATGGCCTCAAACCCGGCCTCGCTCCACCGCGCGAGGCGGCCAGGCTGCTCCTGGTGCGCGGGTTTCAGGAATTGCGCGCACATCATCGGCGTCAGGGTCAGCGACACCACGGCCGACACCACCACGGCGACAGAGAGTGTGACGGCGAATTCGTTGAACAGCCGCCCGACCACGCCGGTCATGAACAGCAACGGAATGAACACCGCGATCAGCGAGACAGTCAGCGATATGATCGTAAAGCCGATTTCCGCCGACCCGTGATAGGCCGCCTCCAGCGGGCTCATGCCTTTTTCGATGTAGCGGACCACGTTCTCGATCATCACGATGGCGTCGTCGACGACGAACCCGGTGGCCACCGTCAGAGCCATCATCGACAGGTTGTCGATCGCGAAACCCAGCATCTGCATGATGCCGAACGTGCCGATCAACGACAGCGGCAGGGCAATGGCGGGGATGAAGGTCGCGCGGGGGGAGCGGAGGAACAGGAAGATCACCCCCACCACCAGGACCACCGACAGCATCAGCGTGTATTGCACATCGACGACCGAGGCCTTGATGGTCTCGGTCCGGTCGCTGACGATGGTCATGTCGATGGCGGACGGGATCGCCTGCTGTATTTTCGGCAGCATCTGCTTCAGCGTCTGAACCGTCTGCACGATATTCGCGCCCGGTTGGCGCTGGATGTCCAACACGACGGCATCCACACCGTTGAACTTGGCGGAGACCCGGTCGTTCTCCACCCCGGCGACAACGCTGCCGATGGCGGACAGCCGCACAGGCGCCCCGTTGCGCCACGCGATCACCAGGTTCTCATAGGCGGCCGCATCCACCAACTGGTCGTTGGCGCCGAGTTGCACGGCCAGCCGCTTGCCGTCGAAGCCACCCTTGGCACCGTTCACGTTCGAGGCCGCGACGGCGGTCCTGACATCCGTCGTGGACAGACCATAGGTCGCCAGACGCGCCGGATCGATCCGCACGCGAACCGCCGGGCGCATGCCGCCCATGACGGTCACCCGGCCGACCCCGTTGATCTCCGACAGCTTCGGTTGCAACAGCGTGTCGGCGGCGTCGCTGATCAGGTCGATCGGCAGGGCGTCGGACGTCAGTGCCAACGTGATGATCGGCGCATCCGCCGGGTTCACCTTCGAATAGGTCGGCGGATACGGCAAATTGCTGGGCAAGGTCCCAGCCGAGGCATTGATCGCCGCCTGCACGTCCTGGGCGGCCGAATCCATCGAGCGGCCGAGGTCGAATTGCAAGGTGATCTGGCTGGTGCCCTGGGAGCTTTGCGACGTCATCGTCACCAGCCCGGGGATCTGCCCGAACTGGCGTTCCAGCGATGCGGTCAGCAAGGTTTCCACCGTCTCGGGCGCCGCGCCGGGCATCTGCGTGACGACCTGGATGGTCGGAAAATCGACTTCGGGCAGCGCCGAGACCGGCAAGGCGCGGTAGCCGAGGGCGCCGGACAGCATGACCGCAATCGCCAACAGCCAGGTCGCGATGGGACGGGCGATGAAAGGAGCGGAAACGTTCATGCCAAGATGTTCATCGGACGACGCTCATCGGACGATGCTCATCCGGGGCGGCCTGAGGCGACGCCCGAGATTGCACGAGGCGAAGCCCGAGATTGCCCGAGGGGAAGCCCGAGATTGATCGCATCGCCCTGTAAGGCACACACAGGCAACCACTCGGCTTGGTGGTGCGGCATTGGGGCGGACATCCTGGACGTCGCCTACGTGCCGCGCCGCCGGCGGGTTCCGGGTGGCGCCTGTTGCGTTGGGGAGGTTGCCTCGCTGGCCGCGGCGGCCGCGGTGACGACAACCTTGCTGCCCTCGGTCAGGCGGGATGCACCATCGACCACGACCTGTTCGCCCGCGCTCAGGCCGTTGGTGATCACCGAGATCAATTCGTCCTCGTTCCCCACGGTCACCGGGCGGCGCTTCACGGTGGCATCGTCGGCGACGACGAAGACATAGGACCCCCTGGGGCCGCGCTGCACCGCGGATGGCGGGATCACCACGGCGTCGTTCAGCGTCTCCACCTGCAACCGCACGCCCACGAACCCGCCGGGCCAGAGCCGCCCGTCGGTGTTGGGGAAAGTCGCCTTCATCTTGATGGTGCCGGTGGTCTGGTCCACCTGATTGTCCAACACGGTCAAGGTTCCACGGTCGAGAATGCGCGCCGTCTGCCCGGCGGGGCTCTGCGACAACGCAAGAACACTCGGATTGCCGGCCTGCATCGCCTGCGTCACGCGCGGCAACGCCTGCTGCGGCAGGGTGAAGATCACGCTGATCGGCTGCAACTGGGTCAACACCACCAGCCCCGCGGCATCCGAGGCGTGCACGATATTGCCAACGTCCACCTGGCGCATACCGGCTCGCCCATCGATCGGCGCCACGATCGTGGTGTAATCCAGTTGCGTGCGGGCATTGTCGATCTGCGCCTGATCCTGGCGCACCAACGCCTCCAGTTGCGCCACCTGCGCCTTCGCTGTGTCGACCTGCTGCGCTGACGTGTAGTTGTTCGCCACCAGCTTCTGGTAGCGCACCAGATCGGCGCGGGCGTTGGCAAGCTGCGCCTCGTCCTGACCCTTTTTCGCCATCGCGCTGTCCAGCGCCGCCTGGTAGCTGCGCGGGTCGATCTGGGCCAGCACATCGCCCTTGCGGACTTCCTGACCCTCCTTGAAGTTCACCGCCATCAGCGGACCGTCGACCATGGATTTCATGGTCACGGTCTGAAAGGCCTGCACGGTCCCGAGGCCGTCCAGAAATATCGGGGTATCTCGCTGGACCGCTGGCGCGGCAAGGACGGGAATCACCTGGTTCATGTTGCGACGGCTGGCCGGCGTGCTGGCGGGGACCGCTGGCCAGAACCACACCGCATAGACGATGCCTCCGATCACCAGGAGGCACAGCAGGGCGACAAGCGACCGGCGGACCCAGCCACGTTTGGGCCGGATGGTCCGGAGTTCGTCGGGTTCGCGGGTCAGGGCGTCCATTTGGTTACCTTGGGGGTTACCTTGCGGTATCTCGCGCGATAACGGAACACAAAACCACCCCGCCAATGGCTCATCGCAGATTTCCTCCCACCGGCAACGCCACCCCGCCGCCCAACAGGCTTGGTTCCAACCCCGGGAACTGCTCCTCGACCGGACCGGCCGGCCGCTCCCAGCCGCCGCCGAGGGCCTGGTAGAGGTCGAGGAGGGCTTGGAAGCGGGCGAGGCGGACCTGCGCCAGCGTGTCCTCGGTGTTGAACAAGGCGCTCTCGATCTGCAACACCGTGGTGATATCGACGGTGCCGACCTGCATTTGGGCCCGGGCGATGGCGGCGGAACGGCGCGCGGACGCGACGGCGGTGGCTTGCAGCGCTTCCTGCTCGGTCGTGTAGCGCCAGGCGGTCAGCGCATTGTCCACGTCGGTAAAGGCCTGCACGATCGCCTTCCGGTAATTGGCCTGCAACTCGTCATAACGGCCTTTGGTCTGTTCCAACTGTCCCCGCAACAGGCCACCATCGAAGATCGGCTGGGTCAGCCCCGCGGCGAGGCTGGCCAATGCGCCACCCGGAGAAACTAGCGCGTTCAGCGCGGCAGCCTGGAATCCGGCACCGCCGGTCAATTGGATGGTTGGAAAGAAGGCGGCCCGGGCGGTCCTGATGTCGAAATTCCCCGCTACCAGCAGGGCTTCGGCCGCGGCGACGTCCGGGCGGCGGGCCAGCAGGGCCGAGGGCAGCCCCGGCACGACCGGTGGCAGCGACAGCGTGGTCAGGGTGCCTGGCTGCACGGTGATCGCCTCGGGCGGGCGGCCGGTCAGGATGCCAAGGCCGATGATCTGCTGTTCCATCTGGCTGCGCAGGGCCGGGATCTTGGCACGCTCCACCGCCACCAGGGTTTCCTGTTGGGAGACATCGAGCGCGCTGGCCGTGCCGGCGGCGGAGCGTCCGTGCACCACCGCCAGGATCCGTTCGGCGTCGCCCAGATTCTGCAATCCCACGGCCAGCCGATCCGCCAGCGCGAGGGCGGAAAACCACGTGCTGGCGACGTTGGCGGTGACGGTCAGCGCAACGGTCTGCTGGTCGAACCGCGTGAACATGGCACTGGAGATCGCGGCAAGCTGGCTGGACCGGTAACGCCCCCAGAAATCCACCGCATAGGACGCATTCAATCCCCCCGCATACACCCGCGTATCGAAACTCGCATTGGACCCCCCGGCTCGGCTTCGGCTGCTGCTGGTGCCGACCCCGGCATGCTGCCATTGCGCGGAGGCGTCCGCCGTCAGGGTGGGAAACAGCGACGCGCCGGCGATCCGCACCTGGGCGTCGGCCTGGCGCACGCGGGCAATGGCGGCCACGATGTCGAAATTCTGTTCCCTTGCGGCTGCGATCAGGTCGTTCAGGTCCGGCGATCGGAAACCGAACCACCAGTCCACCGAGGGCCAGGCGGCACCTGCTGTTTCCGTGGAGGCTCGGAACGCGACAGGGATCTCCGAGGAGGGTTTCGACCAGTCGGGGCCGAGGTCGCAGGCCGCCAACAACAGCGGGAGGGCTGCGGCAGTGGCACCGAGAATGCGAGAAAGACGCCGGCGGACTGTCAAATCGTGCCTCCGCCCGTCCTGTAGCACGATGCGAACGGCTTGCAACACACGGCGCAGGGCAATCGGGAAGGAAGACAAGCACCAGGGCTCCGCCCCGGACCCCGCGAGGGCTTCGCCCTTCGAACCCACCAGGGGCACGGCCCCTGGACCGCGATCTTTTGGGTCAGGGAAGAAAGGGGGCCGACACGGATGTTGAAACGCCATGGTCGGCCCCCTTTCGTCCCTGACCCAATAAATGGCATCCAAGGCCCAGCCTTGGTGGGGGTCGAGGGGGCAACGCCCCTCGCGGGGTCCGGGGCGGAGCCCTGGTGCTTGTCTTCCTTCACCCGATTGCACCCGCTGCTGGCGGGATCCCGAACGAAAGCCGCGCCGTCGCCGCATCAACCAACTTGCGCCCTACCACCCAATGTGCAAAACGCCCCGATCACTGCAATGAAATACAAACAGGGAGTCAGCCGGGGGTGAGTGACACCATCCTGGAAACCGAGGGATTGACGCGCGAGTTCAGCGGCTTCGTTGCCGTGGACAGCGTTTCGCTGCGCGTCCGGACCGGTACCATCCATGCGCTGATCGGCCCCAACGGTGCCGGCAAGACCACGTGCTTCAACCTTCTGACCTCGTTCCTGCCGCCAACGCGGGGAAAAATCCACTTCAAGGGGCGCGATATCACCGGCATGAAACCGGCGATGGTGGCTCGCCTGGGGCTGATCCGCAGTTTCCAGATCTCGGCGGTGTTCCCGCATCTGACCGCGCTGGAGAATGTCCGTTTGGCGTTGCAGCGGGCCCGCGGCGCCAGTTTCGATTTCTGGCGATCGGAAAAGACCCTGGAAGTCTATGACGATCGCGCGCGTGAACTGCTGGCCGATGTCGGACTGGACGGTTTCGCCGAGACGGTGGTGACCGACCTTCCCTACGGCCATAAGCGTGCGCTGGAGATCGCGACCACCCTGGCACTCGATCCCGAAATGATGCTGCTGGATGAGCCGACCGCCGGCATGGCGCACGGCGATGTCGACCGGATCGTCCAGTTGATCGCCCGGGTCCGCAAGGGCCGGACCATCCTGATGGTGGAGCACAACCTCTCGGTCGTCGAAGGCCTGTGCGACACGATTACCGTGCTGACCCGCGGGCGCGTGCTGGCGGAGGGCGATTATGCCACGGTGTCGAAGAACCCCGAGGTGATCGCCGCCTATCTGGGAACCGCCGATGCTTGAGATCCCCCATGCTCGAAATTAAGGGACTGAACGCCTGGTACGGCGAAAGCCACGTTTTGCATGGTGTGGATTTCGAAGTTCGGGCGGGTGAGGTCGTCACCCTGCTGGGCCGCAACGGCGCCGGCAAGACCACGACCATGAAGTCGATCATGGGGCTGGTGCCGCGGCGCGAGGGCAGCATCCGTTTCAACGGCGCCGAACTGGTCGACCGGATGCCGAACCAGATTGCCCGGGCCGGCGTTGCCTTCTGTCCGGAGGAGCGCGGTATTTTCGGCTCCCTGACCGTGACCGAGAACCTGATGTTGCCGCCCGTGGTCGCCCCGGGGGGGTTATCGATCGACGAAATCTACACGCTGTTCCCGAACCTGAAGGAGCGCGCCCGCACCGCTCAGGGCACCCGTCTGTCAGGCGGAGAACAGCAGATGCTGGCCATCGCGCGCATCCTTCGCACCGGGGCCAAGATGCTGCTGTTGGACGAGCCGACGGAAGGTCTGGCCCCGGTCATCGTGCAACAGATCGGCCGCACGATCCGCGAGATCAAGACACGCGGCTTCACGGTGCTGCTGGTCGAGCAGAATTTCCGTTTTGCCGCCACGGTGGCCGACAGGCATTACGTCGTGGAGCACGGGCGGGTGGTGGACATGATCCCCAACGACCAGCTCCAGGCCAATATGGACAAGCTGCACGAGTATCTTGGTGTATGATCTGGAGCCTTCGGCCAACCGCCCCCCGTTTTCGGCATGGCCGAACCAGGCACGGCCATCCGCGCACCGACGGCTCGGGACAGGTGGCCGGGTGTGGCCGGCCATGACAAGAACCGGAGGCAGCGAACAGCATTGACAAGACCCATGACACAAGCCGTCCGCGCCTGAAGCCGAACAACAGCAAGGACCTGGTACCATGAGCCTCTCACGCCGCCATGTCTTGACCGCCGCCGCGGCTCTGCCCGCGCTGGCGCCGTTCCATCGCGCAAGGGCACAATCGCCGACATTGAAGATCGGCGTCCTGAACGACCAGTCCGGCCCGTATATGAACGTCACCGGGCAGACCTCGGTCGCCGCCGCCCGACAGGCGATCGAGGATTTCGGTGCCTCCAACAAGGGCATCAATATCGAGGTGATCAGCGCCGATCACCAGAACAAGCCCGACCTGGCGATTTCGATCGCTCGCCAGTGGTTCGACCGCGATGGCGTCGATGTGGTGATGGACGTCCCCACATCCTCGGTGGCGCTGGCGGTGAACGCGGTGACGCGGGAGAAGAACAAGATATTCCTGGTCTCCGGAGCCGCGACGGCGGCCCTGACCGGGGAGCAGTGCTCGCCCAATACGATCCACTGGACCTACGACACCTATATGCTGTCGCGCTCGACCGGTGCGGCGATGGTGAAGGCCGGTGGCGATTCCTGGTATTTCCTGACCGCCGATTATGCATTCGGCAAACAGTTGCAGGCGGATACCAGCGATCTGATCAAGGCATCCGGCGGCAAGGTGTTGGGCGCCTCCGCCTATCCGTTTCCCGGCACCACCGATTTCTCCTCGTTCCTGCTGCAGGCGATGTCCAGCAAGGCCAAGGTGCTGGGTCTGGCCAACGCCGGCGCCGACACCATCAACTCGATCAAGCAGGCGGCCGAGTTCGGCGTCACCAAGTCGATGAAGCTCGCCGCGTTGCTGATGTTCATCAGCGATGTGCACGCGCTGGGCCTGGACGTTGCCCAGGGGCTCAACCTGACCGAGAGCTTTTACTGGGACCTGAATGACAAGACCCGCGCTTTCACCAACAGAATCAAGGCGAAGACGCCCAACAACTACCCAAACATGGTCCACGCCGGCTGCTATTCGTCCACCCTGCACTACCTGAAATCGGTGGCCGACATGGGGCCAGCCGAAGCGAAGAAGGATGGCGCCGCCACCGTCGCACGCATGAAGAAGATGGATGTCGAGGACGATTGCTTCGGCAAGACCAAGATCCGCGAGGACGGCCGCAACCTGACGCCCGCCCATCTGTTCGAGGTCAAGAAGCCGTCCGAAAGCAAGGGTCCGTGGGACTATTACAAACTCGTGGCCACGACGCCGGGTGAGGACGCCTATCGCCCCCTGGCCCAGGGCCATTGCCCGCTCGTGAAGACCTGATACCAACCCACGCCTGGAGCAGCTTCAGTCTGACATGAAGCCCAAAGCCGCTCGGGTACTCTGTTTCGTCGCGTGACCCACACGTTGTTGCGTCACGCTTCGCCTGAACACGCTCTAGTGTTCCGACTCCGACGGTGGTTACCGTCAGGCCGGAACTCTAGCCTATTGATTTCAGTCCCGATTTACGCGACCGGTGGGCGCCATCTGTCGCGAGCGGGACACTAAGCCAGGGGAAGAGGCTCAATCCGTCCATGTTCATGATCTTCGGCGTCCCTGGCCCGCTGCTCTTCGGTCAGGTCCTCCTCGGCCTTATCAATGGCGCCTTCTATGCCATGCTCTCGCTTGGTCTTGCCGTTATCTTCGGTATGCTGAACATCATCAACTTCGCCCATGGGGCGCTGTTCATGATGGGGGCGTTCTGCTCTTGGATGCTGCTGAACTATGTCGGGATCGGCTATTTCCCCAGCCTGATCCTGGCGCCGCTGATCATCGGCGCGTTCGGCATCGTGCTGGAAAAAACCATCATCAGCCGCCTGTACAAGCTGGATCACCTGTACGGCCTGCTGTTGACCTTCGGGCTCGCCCTGGTGATCGAGGGCCTGTTCCGCAACGCCTATGGCAGCTCTGGCCTGCCGTACCGGATCCCGGAAATCCTGACCGGCGCGACCAATCTCGGCTTCATGTACATGCCGAACTACCGAGGATGGGTGGTGCTGGTCGCCGTGGTGGTCTGTTTCTCCACCTGGGCGATCATCGAGAAGACCACCCTGGGCGCCACCCTCCGCGCGGCCACGGAAAACGCCCCGTTGGTACAGGCCTTCGGGGTCAACGTGCCACGCCTGATCACCCTGACCTATGGCGGTGGCGTGGCCCTGGCGGCGTTCGCCGGTGTGCTGGCCGCGCCGATCTACTCGGTGAACCCGAACATGGGGACGAATTTCATCAACACCGTGTTCGCCGTGGTCGTGATCGGCGGCATGGGGTCCATCCTGGGCTCGGTCATCACCGGCTTCGCCCTGGGCGTGATAGAGGGACTGACCAAAGTGTTTTGGCCCCAGGCCTCCGCGACCGTGGTGTTCCTGGTGATGGTGATTGTCCTGCTGACCCGCCCGCGCGGCCTGTTCGGAAAGACGGCCTGAGATGTTCGGTTTCTCGCGCTCCCAGACCATCGCATTCTGGATCATGGTGGCGATCATCGTGATCAGCCCGTTCTTCCTCTATCCCGTCTTCCTGATGCGGGTCCTGTGCATGGCGCTGTTCGCCTGCGCCTTCAACCTGATGATCGGCTATGTCGGGCTGCTGTCCTTCGGTCACGCCGCCTTCTTCGGGATGGGCAGCTATATCACCGCCTGGACGATGAAGTTCTGGCACCTGGACGCCTCGCTCGCCATCGTGCTGGGAGGCCTGACCGGGGCCGGGCTGGGGCTTGTGCTGGGCTATCTGGCGATCCGCCGCTCGGGCATCTACTTCGCGATGATCACCCTGGCCCTGGCGCAGATGATCTATTTCTTCTGCCTGGAAGCCCCCTTTACGCATGGCGAGGACGGGATCCAGCAGGTGCCTCGTGGTGTCCTGTTCGGCGTCATCGACCTCGCGAACGACATGACGATGTATTGGCTGACAGCGGCCATTTTCATCGGCGGGTTCCTGTTGATCCACCGGATCATCCACTCGCCGTTCGGTCAGGTCCTGAAAGGCATTCGAGAGAACGAGCCGCGAGCCACATCGCTGGGCTACCGGACGGATGACTACAAATTGATCGCGTTCGTGCTGTCCTGCATGCTCGCGGGCGTCGCTGGTGGCACCAAGGCCCTGGTGTTCGGCATCGCCACCTTGACCGACGTGAACTACCCGATGTCGGGCGAGGTTGTGCTGATGACCCTGCTGGGAGGCCTCGGTACGGTGTTTGGCCCGGTCATGGGCTCGGTCGTGCTGATGGCGATGGAGAACTACCTGGCCGAGTTCGGCGCCTGGGTGACCGTGACACAGGGCGTCATCTTCATCATCTGCGTCCTGGCGTTCCGCCGCGGGATCGTCGGGGAGATCGGCAACCTGCTGAAATTGCGGCTGTAGTCGGCCTTGTCCGCGGGTTCGATCGAATGGACAACCTGCAATCGATGGTCGGTTGATGGGGCACGCTCGGGAGCCCGGATCCCGGGCGAGCGACCGTTCATGCCGGTATTCCAGTGCGGCGTGGCTCCATCTGTAGTCCGATGGGGGCAGCCCCCGGCGCCGAAGCTTGGCTGTGACGGACCGACGACCGGCGTAAACGGAACCAGTACGCCACCGAAGCCGGTTCGTATGGCATGCGCCGACAGTTTCTGGCAGCCAAATGGCTTTGTCATGAACCCGCGGTAATGCTAGACGCCAACGATAACGCGCTGTCTGGCCTCAAATGGACGGTGGGACAGACTGGGAGTTTGCAATGATACGTCTGCCAAGGGTTGCGTGGCCTCGATGCGAGGTTCAATCGCCGTTGGTCGGCCAATGTCCCGGATGACCCATCGAGCAAGGTGGACGCGGGGCCAACCGACGCCGAGCATCACGAGCCACTGAACCCCTTATTCCCTGTCAGGAAGGACGTATCCCGTGCGTGGACCGATTCGCCTGCGCAATCCCCAGGACCTGTTTGCCGGACTGTTCCTGATCGCGGTTGCCATCCTCGCCCATTATCTTGCCTCCGATCTGTCGATGGGACGGTTGGTTCGCATGGGACCGGGCTATCTGCCGACGGCGCTGAGCTGGCTGCTGGGCGGACTGGGGCTGATCGTCGCACTGCGCGGCTTCACGATCGACGGCCCGCAATTGGCGTCCTGGGCATGGCGGCCGCTGATCGCACTCTCCGCATCGCTGATCGCCTTCGCTCTGCTGTTGGAGCGTGGGGGTCTGATCGTCGCCATCATCGTCACGACCCTGATCGCAAGCCTCGCCACCCCCCGCCACCGTCCCCTGACGACCTTGACGCTCGGCGTGGCGCTCTCGGCGATGTCAGCGGCCTTGTTCATCGGCCTGTTGGGCCTGCCTCTTAGACTCTGGCCGGATTTGGGCTGACCATGGAAGCACTTGTCTCGAATCTCGCGCTTGGCTTCAGCGTCGCCGCGACCCTGAACAATCTGACTTTCTGCCTGATCGGCGCGTTGCTGGGCACGTTGATCGGCGTCCTGCCGGGCATCGGGCCGCTGGCGACCGTTGCCATGCTGCTGCCGATCACCTTCAACCTGCCACCGGACGGTGCGCTCATCATGCTCGCGGGCATCTATTACGGCGCGCAATATGGTGGGTCGACAACGGCGGTCTTGTTGAATGTTCCTGGTGAATCATCCTCGGTCGTCACCGCGCTGGATGGACATCAGATGGCTCGCCAAGGCCGAGCGGGGGCGGCGTTGGCGATCGCGGCGATCGGGTCGTTTTTCGCGGGATGCGCCGCGACGGTCGGCATCGCCGTGATCGGCCCGCCTCTTGCCAGCGTCGCGCAGCAATTTGGAGCGGCGGAGTATTTCTCGCTGATGCTGTTCGGCCTGATCGGGGCCGTCGTCCTGGCCTCGGGTTCGGTCATCAAGGCGGTTTCCATGATCGTGCTGGGCCTGCTGCTTGGCCTGGTGGGACAGGACGTGACCTCCGGCGCCAGCCGCTTCACCTTCGGACTGCCGGAACTGTCGGACGGGATCGGCTTCGTCGCGGTTGCCATGGGGCTATTCGGTCTGGCCGAAATCATGACCAACCTGGAGCGCTCGCAGAACCGGAGCGAAGGGCACGAGACCGTGATGCCGGTCCACAGTCTGATGCCGACCAAGGCCGATCTCTTGACGTGCATAGCCCCGATTCTGCGTGGGACAGCGATTGGCTCATTCCTTGGTATTCTGCCCGGCGGTGGCTCGGTGCTGGCGTCGTTCAGCGCCTATACCCTTGAGAAGAAGATCGCCAAGGATCCATCCCGCTTCGGTAAGGGGGCGATCGAGGGCGTGGCCTCACCGGAATCGGCCAATAACGCGGCCGCCCAGGCATCGTTCATCCCACTGTTGACGTTGGGTATTCCATCCAACCCGGTGATGGCGCTGATGATCGGGGCGATGACGATCCAGGGGATCACCCCGGGCCCGCAGGTGATGACGAAGCAGCCGGCGCTGTTCTGGGGCATGATCGCCAGCATGTGGTTGGGCAACCTGATGCTGGTCATCATCAACCTGCCACTGGTCGGGATCTGGGTGCAGTTGCTGAAAGTACCCTATCGGCTGCTGTTTCCCGCGATCATCGTTTTCTGCTCGATCGGCATCTACAGCCTGAACAACTCCCCGGTCGATGTGCTGTTCACCGCGCTGTTCGGCCTGTTGGGCTATCTGTTCGTCAAGCTGGGGTTTGAGGCAGCGCCGCTGCTGCTGGGCTTCATCCTGGGGCCGATGATGGAGGAAAACCTGCGCCGGGCGCTGCAGATTTCGCGCGGCAATCTGGTGACATTCGTGGAACGGCCGATCAGCCTGGGACTGTTGCTTGCGACGGTGGTGCTGCTGGTCATCGTGATCCTGCCGTCCGTCCGCCGCGGTCGCGAGGAAGTCTTCCAGGAATAGCCGAATCCACACATAACCGATCCCGCACGCCATGCGGCGCAATGACACCGAGGGAACATGCTAGCCGAACTGAACAGTCCGACATTCTGGGTCGACCTTCTACAGATCATGGGAATCAACATCCTGTTGTCAGGTGACAACGCGGTTGTCATCGCGCTCGCCAGCCGATCCTTGCCCGAAAAGCAGCGCAACATGGCAGTGCTTGGGGGCAGCGCCGCGGCGATCATCCTCCGCGTGATCTTCTGCCTGATCATCGTGTGGCTGCTGGCAATTCCGTACCTGAAGCTGATCGGCGGGCTGCTGCTGCTCTATATCGGCGTGAAGCTGATCATCCCCGAGCCGGAGCATGGCGAGGACGGCATCGCGGCGAAATCCAACCTTTGGGGCGCTATCCAGACCATCATGGTGGCTGACGCGGTGATGTCGCTGGACAACGTGGTCGCCATCGCCGCGGTGGCAAAGGACAGCGTCCTGCTGATCGTGTTGGGGCTTATCATCAGCGTGCCGCTGATCGTGTTCGGCAGCCAGATCGTGTTGCGGTTTCTGACGCGTTTCCCGATCCTGGTCATCGCCGGCGGCGGTCTCCTGGGCTGGATCGCCGGCGAGATCATCGTCAGCGACCCGGTCGTCCACACCCGCCTCCCCTACGACATGCATCTTCAGGAACAGATCGCTCGGCCGCTGCTCGCGGCATTCGTGGTGATTGTCGGGATGATCCTGGCGCGGCGCGCGAAGGTCGCGCATGTTGAACCCGTGGATCTGGCGCCGGAGGACAGGAAATGAGCGACCCCACCCGCATTCTTATCCCAGTGGATGGTTCGGCGCACGCGCGCAAGGCGATCGAGCACGTGCTCGCCATAGCGGCGAAGGACCCGACGGTGGAGATCCATCTGCTGAACGTCCAACCCCCGGTGCGCGGCACGGCTGCGTCGCTGGTGTCGCAGGCGGACCTGGAGAGCTACCACCGCGAGGAAGGCATGAAAGTGCTGGAGGAATCCGCCAAACTGGTGGAGGCGGCTGGGCCGCGTCCGCATTTGCATGTCGGTGTCGGTGATCCCGGCGAGACCGTGCTGGCGTTCGCGAAGCGCCTGGGATGCGCCCAGATTGTCATGGGCACGCGCGGGCGAGGCGGTGTCGCCGGTCTGCTGCTGGGTTCGGTGGCCCGGGACGTGGCCGAAAGGGCAGAGATCCCGGTGACATTGCTGCGGTAAGATGACAGACGACTATCAACGCAGCGACGTAGCTGGGAGCCTCAGGCTCGCTGTCGGAGCCTGTTTCGCGCTCCGGACGCCAAGGGGACGCCACGGCAACGGTGACGGACGGGAGAGACCATGACTGAGACAGCCTTCCGCGCCGCCGGCTACCCATGGCGCCTCTATGCCGGCCCCCAGGCCATCGAGCAAAGCCTGAAGGAAGCCGTCGACCGGACGGGTGCCAAGCGCGCTTTCGTCATCTGCTCCCCCTCCGTCAACCGGCGCACCGACACGGTCCGGCGCATCGAAACCGCCCTCGGCGCCCGCTATGGCGGCGTCTATGACGGCATCGAGAAGGATTCCACCTACGCGTCGGTCCGCGCCGGCAAGGACGCCGCGATCGAGGCGGGTGCCGATCTGCTGATCGCGGTGGGGGGCGGCAGCGTCATCGTCGCGACCCGGGCGGTGGCGATCTTCATGGCGGAGCCGGGCGATCCGTTCCAGATCATGACCCAGTACCCGGAAGGCAAGCCGGCCTACAGCCCACGGCTGCTGGCGCCGAAGCCGCCGATCATCAACATCCCGACCACGCCAACCGGGGCCATGAACCGCGCCGGCACGGGCCTGAAAAACCCGGACCTGGATCAGCGGATGGAGTATTTCGACCCCAAGACGCGCCCCCAGTCCATCTTCCTGGATGAGGGCGCCTTGCTCAGCGCACCCCCGGACCTGATCCGGTCCACGGCCACGACCGTGTTTGCCGGGCTTGTCGGCGCGATGGCGCAACTCGACATCAATCCGCTGGCGGAGGGCGATCGGAACCACGCCTTCCGGCTGGCATACCGGGCCTATCCCCGGCTGGTGGACGAACTCGACAATCCTGCCCTGCGCATCGATCTCTGCATCGCGGCGTTCTTGCAGAACCGTGCCGAGGATGACGGGATCAGGCGGTTCCGGGGCGGCACGTTCTCCGGCAACTACGCGGTCTCGACGGCGCTGCATGTGCGCTATCCGCATGTTGGGCAGGGGGAGTCGACCTCGGTCGTGCATGTGCCCAGAATCCGGCTGTCCGAGTCCGTGGAGACGCCACCGGCGCGACAGGTCGCCGAGGCTCTGGAAGTCTGGCGCGACGGGATGAATGGCCTGGAGGCGGCAGCAGCCGTCGCCGATAGGCTGGAGGGTCTCTATACGCGCATCGGGGTGCCGACACGGCTGCGCCAGTTGCAAATCCCGCGGGACGCGCTTCGGAGCATTGCCAACGAAACTGTCAAGAATTTCAATGCCAACGCCGGCATGCGCTCGCCCGAGGACCAGATCGCGGACGCATTGCGGCTGCTTGAGGCGGCTTACTGAGGGTAGAGACCTTCGCCGCTACAATCGCCCTTGCACGGGCACCGCTTGGGCGACGCCAAAGAATGGCCGCTCCAATTTCGCACCACCAAGCGGTGTGTCCGCCTGTATGTGCCTTATTAGGCGACTCGATCAATCTTTGTCGTCGCCTTACGGCGAACACGACTTTGGTGCCGTTGAGCACGGCGAGGCGCGGGTTTTCTCGAAAATCGACTACTCCGTACCGGATGTGCGGCACGGCAGCTAAAACCCGGCCGACCCGGCCATAACCAAGCGAGTTCCGACCGTCATGCTGGCGGCGGAGTACTGACCTAGCAGCCTGTCGGACTCGGGATTTTCGATCAAATTTGGCAACCCCCGTTGCCGTTATCGAACTCTCGGTGGCGCCCTGATCACGGCGCGCGTG
>Ga0082335_1001126_pt1 | contig 60569 bp, 56 predicted proteins | sample Subgrocontami58m_FD_72375 | JGI IMG/M metagenome (GOLD analysis project Ga0082335, IMG submission 72375) | Subsurface groundwater microbial communities from S. Glens Falls, New York, USA - GMW37 contaminated, 5.8 m (SPADES assembly) (version 2) ... | reverse complement strand
GCTATTGGGTTACAAAAAGCAACAATCCATGTATCTAGGCGTTTGGCGACTTAATGCCCGCAAACCCGCGCCAATACTGGGGGGTGGCTAAAATTGTGCCTCGGAAGTGTCAAAGTCGGGTATGGTGGATTCCGGGTATCCATCCGGTGTTCAACCGGAACGCCAAGCCGCGAACATGGCGTACCGGAAACGAATACAATGTTCGGCCTATACGATGCTCTAAGGCGCGTTGCCGTAACGTAGCGTGTCCGCCGCGGCTCTGGGACATGCCGGGGGTGAAAATGACAAAGCGACTGCTGCTTCTCTTGTGCGCGCTGCTCGTGCTGCCAGTTACAGGCACGCAGGCGCAAACCTATCCAGACAAACCCTTGCGCATGATTGTGGGCTATCCACCTGGTGGTGGCACCGATGTCGTGGCGCGCATCATCACGCCCAAGCTGTCCGAGCAGCTGGGTCAGCCGGTGGTGATCGAAAACCGACCCGGTGCCACCGGAATCACCGCTGCAGGCTACGTTGCAAAATCGCCGCCCGACGGCTACGTGCTGATGATGGGGCATGTGTCGATCCACGCCATCGCTCCGAGCGTATTCGCCAAGCTGCCCTATGTCGCCGAAAAGGATTTCGCCCCGGTTACGCTCGCTGCGTCGGTTCCGCATTTTGTCGTCGTGCACCCTTCGCTGCCGGTCAAGTCGATACGGGAACTCATTGCGCTCGCCAAGGCCCAGCCGGGAAAACTCAGTTTCCCCTCCGCCGGAAACGCCAGCACACCGCATCTCGCCGGCGAAATGTTCAAGACGCTGGCCGGCGTCGATATGGTGCACGTGCCCTATAAAGGCTCGGGGCAGTCGATGCAAGATTTGCTCGCGGGAGTGCACGCGGTTGCGTTCGATACCGTGCCCGCGGTCGGACCGCATGTCCGCAGCGGCAAATTGCGGCCGCTCGCGGTCACCAGCGCAAGGCGCCTGGCGGAATTTCCGGATCTCCCGACGGTTGCACAGGCCGGCCTGCCGGGCTATCAGATGACCACCTGGTACGGCGTATTCGCGCCGGGAGGAACGCCGGCCGCCATCGTCAACCGCTTGCATGCCGAAATCATGAAGGCGATGCAGACCCCGGAAGTGCACGGGCGTCTGGTGCAGATCGGCGTGGATGACACGGTTACGCGCTCACCCGAGGAATTTGCTGCGCTGGTGCGCGCCGATACCGCGCGTTATGCCAAGGTCGTGAAAGAGACCGGGGTCCGCATCGACTGAGTCCGCGCGCTCAATCATCGATAAAGGAACCCATCCAGCCGCCGCACGATCGCGTGAGCGCGAATACGCGCGCCGCGCGATCGAAGTCGGATCGAAGCCAGGCGCGTCAAATGAATGAATAGGTTTTCACGACAAAGCTCGCCACGCCGCTGCCTTCGGCGTCGAGTAATGCCGCATTGCACCTTACGGCGTCCATGCTCTCCAGCCAGACTTCGCAAAATCCCTCCACCGATACATTGAGATGCGGAACCTTGCTGCCTGGCGCGCTGCCCTGCTCCAGGACCTGGTGATGCACGGCCCGGCGCACGCCCGCGAGATCGGCCACGATCGTCTGCGCAAGGTGCTGCTTAGCTGTGGCTGGAGTCGATACGAACAGCAGCATCTGTTTGATCGAACCTTGCGGACCCTCGAATTCTGCAGCCCCCTCGAGCGCAGTGATCACACGCGCTACCGCCCCGATGAACAACTCTGAATCCCGATCGCACGCTTTGAGCTCGGGCGACCCGAAGCCAGCCATCCTGTCTTCCGGGGTATCGAACGCGAGTTGCGGGATTCCGTCCACGTGCAGGCTGCGTGCCAATGCGTTGGTACCCGGCAGGTCCAGTATGTGATTCTGGACATAGCGCCGACAGCGCGGCAGCTTCGCGGCCAGGGGACCGTGCGGATCGAGCCAATGTTGCTGGAACGTCGCGAGATCGATATCGTCGCGACGGCGGATAAGGCTGTTAGTGACTATCATCTGCCGCCTCCTCCCGGTCCTGGCTGCTAGCGTTAGCTCGCGTTATTGTAAGTTAAACGCTGGCGCAATAGCTGCGGGTGTCGACATCAGCGCGGCAGCGCCCGATGCTCAGGCGGGCGCGCGGTATGCCAGCAGCTTCTTGTAGCGGTAATCGTAGATCTTGCCGGTTTCGCCGAAGCTGGGCAGGCACAGCTCAAGAATCTTTTCTGCGACCTGCTCAGGCGTGTCCAGCGCCATCGGATCCTCGTTCGGAAACCGGTTGGCGCGCATGCGCGTACGGATCGGACCGGGGTTGAACAGGTTCACGCGCAGCGGCGTCGCCACTGTCTCGTTGGCATAAGTGCGCACCATCAGCTCGAGTGCGCCCTTGGAGGCCGCGTAAGCTGCCGAATCCGCGCGGGCAAGGCTGACGATGGAAGACGTCATGAATACGGCACGTCCGGCATCCGATCGCCGCAGGAGCGTATCCAGGCCGCGTATGAAGAGGTAGTTTGCCGTGACGTTGACCGTCATCACCTCCCGCCAGTCGGCAAGCTCCACCTGGGGGAGCGGGCATATCGGCCCGAGTATGCCCGCATTTCCGACGAACACGTCGAGCCGTCCGTAGCGGTTGCTCAGCATGGCAGCGAGCTGCGCGATCGCATCCACGTTGCTTACGTCCAACGGCACCAACGTGGCGGCGCTGCCCGCGGCACGGATTTGCTGCTCCAGCGCCCCTAACGCTTCCGCGCTGCGTGCGACGGCGATCACATGCGCCCCCGCGCGCGCGAGCGCGAGCGCGGTCGCCGCGCCTATGCCGCGCGAAGCGCCGGTGACCAGGGCGATGCGGTCGGCGAGCGCTCGGGAAGACGTCACGTTCGCATCATTCTGGCCGGATGCCGGCACCGACGATGACTTTGCGCCACTTGTCGTGCTCGGCCACCTGGAAGCGCATCAGCTCCTCGGGTGTGGTTGGATAGGGCTCACTGCCGGCCTTGATCAGGAATTCCTTCAGACGCGGCCTATTGAGCGCGGCCACGACCCATGCGTTGAGGCGTTGCGTCACGGCGGCAGAGGCGCCACCTGGCAGGTAGGCGGCGAGCCAGAAGGTCAGCGCGTAGCCGGGCACTCCGGCTTCCTGCATGGTGGGCACATTTGGGAGATCAGGCATGCGCTTCAGACCGGTGACGGCCAGAGCGCGAACCTTGCCCGCCGCCACCAGCGGCGGCAGCGAGACCATGTCTGCAATCATGAAATCGAGGCGTCCGCCGGCGAGATCGGTGGCGGCCTGCGGGAGCGACTTGTACGGCACATTCGAAATTTCAAGTCCCATAATCTGTTTGTAGAGTTCGACCGCGATGCGCGTGGAAGAACTGGCCCAGCCGTAATTGAGCTTGCCCGGCTGTTTCTTGGCGAGCGCAGTCAAATCCGCGATGCTGTGCACCGGCAGCGCAGGATGCACCGCCGCCAGCAGCGCGCCCTGTGAAATTCCGGAGACCGGTGTGAAATCCTTGATGTAATCGTACGGCAGCGACTTGTACAGACTTTGGTTTGCGGCATGCGTGGAATTGGTGCCGACGAACATGGTGTAGCCGTCGGGTGCCGCCTTCGCCACGACGTCGGCGCCCAGTATGCCGTTTGCGCCGGGTCGCGGATCGACCACCACTGGCTGCTTCGCTTGCTCGCTAATCTGCTCGGCAAGCAATCGGGAGACAGCCTCAGGAAAACCGCTGCAGCATACGACCAGGCGTATCGGCTTCGAGGGATAGGTGTCCTGCTGGGCCAAGGCTGGGTGCCAAAGAACCACGGACATCAGTATGACAGTGATACCATGTGTCAGCCGGGTCATGTATCCTCCTGGGAACATCGCACGTTATGTGGAAAGTGGCGGCGACAGATGCCAGCGCAGCATGAACCGTTGCGCGCTCAGGGTCAAGGCCGCCGCTGCGGCATCTGGATGAACACCATCGAGCGCCGCAGCCCAGGAAATCGCGCCAGCTTACGTCTCACAAAAGTACCTGCAGCAGGAGGCGCTTGAATGAAACATCCTTTGAACTATCAGACGTTTGGCCGCCGGCAGGATACCGCGCTGCTGCTCGTGCACCCCCTAGGGACCGACCTGCGCTTCTGGGAGGAATGTATCGCGCTCTGGGAGCCTCGATTCTATGGCGTCGCCCCGGATTTGCAGGCCGCGGGCAAGTCACCGCGGCCCGAAGTTCCGGTAACGATACCCGGCCACGCCGAAGATCTGGAGCAGCTGCGCCAGACTCTGGGCGTGAAAGCGGTTGTGCCGATCGGGTGTGCTCTAGGTGGCATGGTCGCAGCGTGCTTCGCCGCGCATTATCCGCAGGCCACGCGCGCGCTGGTGATGACCAATCCAGGTCTGGGCAGCACGGACGCCGCGAAGGATATGCTGCGCAAGCGCGTCCAGACATTGCGCACTACGGGCGTTGCCGCGCCCCTGCCAGACGCCGCCGATCGCGCATTCTTCAATCTGCCGCACGATGCGCGCTATCAGCGGCACGTGGAGCGCTTCGCTGCGCAGGATCCCGAGACATTCGCGCGCTCGGTGTTGGGATTCGTGGACGCCGACATCAGCGGCGAACTTGCGCGCGTCAAATGTCCAGCGCTGATCGTCTCAGGAGAGCATGACATACTGATGCCGACCGACAGTGCGCAGCGCATCAAGGAAATAGTGCCGCAAGCCCAGTGCATCCTAATGCGCGGGGTGGCCCATTTCCTCCCATTCCAGGCGCCGGAGCGTTTCGCTGCTATGGTGAGCGGGTTTCTCGAACAAGCCTTGCGCGCGCAGCCGGGCCAGACGTGAACAGCGCGCTGCCTCGGCCACTCGGCGCCGCTGCGGACGGCGCGTAAGCGCTGCCGCGTCGTGGCTGGCCTGGCCCAGCCAAACGGCACAAGACCAGGAACGAACCCGGGCCCTGAATCACTGCCATAACAGGGAGGAGCAGACATGTACGACTACGTCATATTAGGCGGTGGAGCCGCAGGGTGTGTCTTGGCATCGCGGCTTTCCGAACAGGCCAACATCTCCGTGCTCCTCGCAGAAGTCGGCAAGGACATCAACGAGGACAACGTCGATCCTGATATCCGCTCCAACTATCCGGCGAAAGCCTATTTCAACCCGGATTACACCTGGCCGGGGCAGACGGCTCTGCTCGGCGCAAACGGCAGCGCCGACACGCGCGTTCGCGCCCGCTACGAGCAAGCGCGCATACTCGGCGGCGGCACCAGCATAAACGGCTGCATCGCCAATCGCGGCGCACCATGTGACTACGACGAGTGGGCCGCGCTGGGCGCTGCTGGCTGGTCTTGGGATACCGTGCTGCCCTATTTCCGCAAGCTCGAGCGCGACCTCAACTTCGATGGAGCTCTGCATGGAAATGATGGTCCGTTCGCGATAAGCCGTTTTCCCGTCTCGGATTGGTCCGGATTTGTGCGCGCCGTGGCCGACAGCTTGCAGCAGCGCGGTTATCCCGCGATCGCCGATCAGAACGGCGAATGGCGCGATGGCGTCATGCCGACATCGGTCTCGGTGAACGAAAGGGAGGAGCGGGTCTCATGTGCTCTGGTGTACCTCAACCGCTCGGTAAGAGCGCGCCGCAATTTGACCGTTATGACGCGCAGCTTCGTGCGCAGGATCGTATTCGAGGGAACGCGCGCAGTCGGTGCGGAGGTTGAAAGCGACGGCGCGATCAACGTGGTGCGCGGCCGCGAGATCATCCTGACCTGCGGTGCAATATACAGCCCGGCGCTGCTGATGCGCAGCGGCGTCGGCCCCGGCCCCGATCTGCAGCGGCTGGGCATCCCGGTGGTCGCAGAACTGGCAGGAGTGGGCCAGCATGTCATCGAGCACCCCGTCGCCAGCGTCTCCTGCTTGCTCAGCCCCCAAGGCCGTCTTGCTAATCTGCAAAGGCACCACACGCAAGCCCAGCTGCGCTTCTCCTCCCACCTGGAGGGCTGCCCTGCCGGGGACCTGTGTCTCGCCATCATCGCCCGCTCCGGCTGGCACGCTGTCGGTCAACGCGTGGGATCACTTTATTTGTGGGTCAACAAGGCGTATTCGCAGGGAAGCGTGACGCTGCGTTCGGCCGATCCGCAGGTGCTGCCCGAGATCGATTTTCGCATGCTCTCGGACGCGCGCGATCTCAAACGCTTGCGCGACGCTTTCCGTTTCATCGCGGAGATTGCGGCATCTGCCGAGCTCGACCGCGTGCGCAATAAGGTTTTTCCGAGCAACTACTCCGATCGCGTTCGCAAAGTGTCCAGTCCCGGGCGCAAGAACCAGCTGCAAATGGCCGTGTTCGCCTTTCTTCTCGATACACTGCCGGGCATGCGCAGCTGGCTGATCGATAACGTGGTCACCAGCGGCGTGACCATGAAGGACATCCTGGCGGACGACCAGGCACTCGACGCTCATCTGAGAAAGGCGGTCGCCGGAGTATGGCATCCAGTCGGCAGCTGCCGCATGGGCCGCGACGACGATGCGCTCGCCGTGACCGGGCCGTCCGGCCGCGTGCGTGGGCTCGAGAGCTTGCGCGTGTGCGATGCCTCGGTCATGCCGAGCATCCCGCGCGCGAATACCATGGTGCCGACGATCATGCTCGCCGAGCGCATGGCCGATCTCGTCAAGTCGGAAGCGCGCGCCTAGGCTGGTCATGCATCAGCAGCGCGACCGAAATCTCCTCATCGAGCTTGCGCACGGCTGAACTTGACCTGCCTTTGGGTGCGGTTGTGCCTATTGGGGTTTGGCCCCCACAGCGGTATAGAGATCCGCCACCGGCACGACGCGCCCGTGCAGCGGCAGGATGCGATCGATCGCGAGCTTCAGGCGACCCAAGTTCGCGACCAGATCCACGTTGTTCGGGTTCGGCTGTGCGGGCGGCTGCGCGTTCGGCGGCGGCGGCGTGAACGCATCGGCTTCGATCAGGAGCTTTTCCTTGGGCAGGTACACCATCAGGAAGGTGTCGTTGTGCTTGCCCCCGATGATGCGGTGGATCACGAGCGAGCGAGCACCATCGCTCAGATCGAGCTTATCGTTCACCGTCCTGAATTTGGCCTTCTTCCCCGACTGGGCGAGCCGGTCGGGTGCGAGCTTGTTCGGCACAGCGAAAGCGCGCTCGAAATACGGTTTGTTCCCTGCCTGGGTGACGATGGTGATGCCCTCGGCGGTGGCCGTACGCAGCCCGCCCGAATGGTCGAAGTGGCTGTGGCTATTGATCACGTACCGGATCGGCTTGCCTGGCGCGAGCTTTCTCACCTGGTCGATGACCGCGCCGCTGCGCTGGTCGTTGAGCGGGGTTTCCACCAAGACCATGTGGTCCTTCATTTCGATTGCGACGCTGTTGTGTGAGCCGCCCGCGATGAACCACACGCCTTCCGCTACCTGGTCCGCAGTCACGCGTTCCTGAGCGCTGCGGACCGAATCCGGCAACTGGATGTCGGCCGGCGCATTGGGCTGCACTGCCTTGATCGCGACATCGAGCACCGGGAAGCCGCCTAGCGACTGCCGGATTCGGCCGGGGAATTTCACACCGCCGAAGTCGCGGTAGTCAGAATACAGCGTGACCGCCGCGGTCTCGCCGAGGACAGCATCCGGCAGCCGCGATTCGACCCGCTCCACCAGGTAGTCTTCGTTGATGAACACTGTCGCGGCGAACCTCCCTGGCTCGGTAAAGGAAACCGCGGCGAGCGATTTGCCGCCCTGATTTTTCCACACCAGCGCGGCGTTGTTCTTCATCGCGGCCTTGATCACGCCGTGCGGGGTGATCCAGAGTTGATGTACCCGATCGGCAACGAAGCGCGCGCCCGGTTGCGGCGTGTTGCCGGCCACGTTCCAGGCATAGGCGCCGCTCACATACTGGTCGTTCTTTTGTTGCGCGGCCGGGGGATAGCCGCCGCCGCCGCGCGGTTCGGCGCGACTGAGCGTGATCTCTTCGCGCATCGAGGCGGTCTCGTAGTTGATGGTGCGGATCTGGCTGTGGACGGTGATCTTCGGCCACGCCATGCCGGGCTTGTAGGCCTGGCCGAAGGTGTAGCCGATGCCTTCGCCCGCGTAGCGGATCGACTTCAAATCGCCCGCGCCCATCGCGCTCGCGGCACGCTTCAACACGCCGGAGGCTTCCAGGCTGAATGCTGCGCCTGGAACGATAATCGCGAGGCAAGCGGCCAACAGGGTCAGAAAGCTCAGCGCAGTCTTGTGATGCACGGACTACTCCTATTCTGGTCGTGTAGTCCCGGTAAACACGCGGCGGCAGATTCTATTCCTCAACAGAAGAACGCTCGAGGCGGCCGTGCGCGGGTAATACGCCGAAAGCTTATCTCAATCTCAGAGACTAGCCCGTCATCCGTTCCGCCACCGCATCCCCCCAAGGCGACATGATCTCGGTGCAGCCCGTGTTCATGTCGCCTTCGCGCAGAACGCCGGCGGGACAGGCGAACGCATAGGGGAAGACGCTGCGGCGCGCGGTCCCGGTCGGGAACGCCGCCTCGAGCGCGCCGATCACCTCGGGCGCAAGTGCGCGGTCCGCCACCACGTTCTCGCCGCCGCTCATGTCGATGCGCGGTTGATGGAAGGCTTGCTCGAGCGTGAGCCCATGATCGATCATGAACGAGGCGAGCTGCAGGACCGCGCCGATAATCTTGCGCCCGCCCGAGGCGCCGAGCGCGAAGCGACGGCCGTCGGCGGCTGCGCCGATGACGGGGCAGTAATTGGCGAGGCAGCGCTTATCCGGGCCGAGCGAATTCGGTTTGCCCGATTCGGGGTCGAACCACATGATGCCGTTGTTCATGAGCACGCCGGTCGAGGGCGAGACCACGCGCGAGCCAAAAACGGATAGCAGCGTCTGCGTAACCGCGCACAGGTTGCCGTGCCGGTCGACGACGCAAAAGTGCGTCGTGCACGCCGGCGCGTTAGGCACCTCGTGATCGCCCATGGTCTCCAAGCGACTGCGAAAAGCCGCGTCCAGCGCGCGCGCATAGGCGACGTAGCTGTGCGGTCCGGGAGCACCTGGTGCGGGCTTAAGCAATTCCTCCAGCGTCTGGACGCAGCGCGCGAAGGTCGGCCCTCCGGTCAAGCCGGGTGCGGCGAATATCCTGCCGCCGCGATAAGGAATCGCGAGCGGATCGACGATCTCGGCACGGTAGGACGCGAGGTCCTTTTCCGACAGGCAGCCGCCCTTGTCGCGCACGTCGCGCACCAGCGCGCGGGCGAGCTCGCCCGAGTAGAATTCGCGCGCGCCGTGCTCCGCGATCCGGCGCAGCGTGGCCGCGAACTTCTTTTGATCGAGCCGCTTCTCGCTGACGGCGGTCCACGCGCCGACCTTGGGCCAGCGGCCTTCCTCGAGAAACATCGCCGCCGCGTCCGGATCGAGCGACAGTTCGCGCGCGACCGAGGCCGTCACGAGGCCCGAATACCAGTCCACGAGCAGCCCCGCTTCGGCAAGCTCGATAGCGGGCGTGAGCAGCTCGCGCCAGGGCAAGCGGCCGAAGCGCTCGTGCGCGAGACCCATGCCGGCCACGACGCCGGGAACCGCGATCGCAGTCGCGCCCTGTACGTTCCTGTCCTCCAGCACTGTGCGCCAGGGGAAGATGTCCGAAGACCTGCCGCTGCCGGCGAGCGGATAATCGGCGGGATTGAGCTCCATCGGCGAGCGCATGCCGTAGTTGACGACGTGCGCCCGCGATTCGGCCGCGCGCCAGACGACCATGCAGCCGCCTGCGGCCGGGCCGCTCATCCACGGCTCGACCACGCCGATCGCGAACGAGGTGGCAACGGCAGCGTCGATTGCATCGCCACCCGCCTCCAATATCGCCGCGCCTGCCTCGGCCGCGCGCCGATGCTGTGCGGCGACGATGCCGCCGTGCGTGGCCACGACCAATTTTCGGACGCGCTGCGAATTCGAGAAGTTATCCAGCATGGCTAGATTCCGTGACGGCGAGTCAGCCATGGGCTTTGGCGTGGCGCACGACCTCGGCGTGGGTCGCGAACCACACGCCCGCGTGCGAGCGCGCGTAGCGGATCAGCTCTTCCAGGATCCAGATGCGCGAGCGATAGCCGCTGATGTGCGGATGCATGGTGAGCTGGAACAGGCCACCTTCGCGGTACGCGCAATCGAACTCACGCTTGAAAATGTCGAACACATCGGCGGGCGGCGTGTGGGGGCGCAGCCCGGCGAAGCGATTCATGTTGAAATAGACGGCATCGTCGCGAATCCACTCGACCGGCAACTCGACCACGCCCGTGGGCTCGCCCTCGAGCAGCAGTTCGTAGCAATCGATGTCGGCCATAAGCGAGGAGTCGTACAGCAATCCCATTTCGCGCGTGATCGCGAGCGTATTCGGACTGAAGTCCCACGAGGGCGTGCGTATGCCCACAGGCCGCACGCTGCAGATGCGCTCGAGCGTCTGCGCCGCGCGCAGCTGCAGTTCGCGCTCGGCTTGGAGCGGCAGCACCGAATTGCGCTCGTGAATCCAACCGTGGATGCCGATCTCGTGGCCTTCGGCAATCACGCGCCGCTGTTCGTCGGGGTAGAGCAGCGCGGTGACGGCAGGCACGAAGAAACTCGCCTTCACGCCATGCCGCGCAAGTACCTCGAGAATGCGCGGCACGCCCTGGCGGTTGCCGTACTGCCCTTGAGAGAGCTTGCTGACGGATTCGCCGCCCTCGCGCAGGTCATTGGTCTCGTGGTCGGAATCGAACGACAGCGCGACGGCGCAGCGCGCGCCCTTGTGCCACTGCGCCGGCCGCAGCGATCGCCCCGCGCGCACGCGATTGACGATGCGCCGCCAGTGCTCTTCGGGCCATTGCCAGGGCTCGAGCTCTTCGGTGCTCATTTCGCTGTTCCTATCCGGCGCGCTAGGCCCTGGATCAGCGTAGCCTGACGCGCAACGAATTTTGCGAACTCCTCGGGCTTCATCGCGACGCCCTCCAGACCCAGCGCGTCGAACTGCCGTCGGATGTCGGGTTCGGTAAGCGCCTTGCCCACTTCCGTGTGCAGGCGTTGCACGATGTCGCGCGGCGCGCCCGCTGGCAACCACAGGCCGAACCAGTTCACGATGTTGAAGTCCTTCAGCCCCGCTTCCTGCATGGTCGGCACATCGGGCATGCCCTTCCAGCGCTTGGCGCCCGTGACCGCGAGCGCGCGCAGTTTGCCCTGCTGCACGTGCTGCACCGCGATCTGCGTGCCGACGAAGAACATGTCGATGCGACCCGCGAGCAGGTCGGTGATGGCTTCGGCCACGCCGCGATAGGGTATCGACTGGATATCGGTGCCGGTCATGGCTTTCATGACCTCGGCCGGTATGTGGCTCGCTGTGCCTATGCCCGCGTTGCCGTAGTTGAGCTTGCCGGGCTCCTTCTTCGCGAGCGCGATGAGCTCCTGAACCGTCTTCGCGGGCACGCCCGGATGCACCACCAGCACCTGGCCGAAATTCTGCACCGCGAGCGTGACGTGCGTGAAATCGCGCACCGGGTCGTAGGGCACGTTATCGTTGAAAGGCGGCGTGTTGGTGTGCGAGGCCGTAGTGAACAGCCAGGTGTAGCCGTCCGCGGGCAGCTTGGCTACAAAAGCCGAGCCCACTATGCCGCCCGCTCCGCCGCGATTCTCGATGATCACGGGCTGGCCGAGCGACGCGCTCAACTTGGGGCCGAGCGCGCGCATGATCACATCGGGTGGTCCGCCCGGCGGTGAAGGTACCACGGCTCTGATCGGTTTGTTCGGATAGTCCTTGGCTGCGGACTGCGCGTTAGCCTGTTGCGATAGGACAAGGATAACCGCGGTTGCAGCCGTGCTCAAGAATCTGCTGATCGACATGGTTGCTTCATCCTTTCTTGCGCGGCGCATAAAATTGAATCCGAAATCGCATCATTCCCATTATCGCCCTTGCTGCACGCGCACCCACATCTGCGTGCGCGCAGAGGCTACGATCGCCTCGAGCACGGCGACGTTGTGCACCTCGTCACCCTCGGGAGCGGCGAGCGCGCGACGCTGCATGGCGGCGCGAGCAAAATGCTCCAACTCGGCGCGCTCCGTGCTGGTGTGCGCAAATTCGATGCGCTCGGGCGATCGCTTCGCGGTGATGTTCCCGCGGTCGATGAAACAAGTCGAGAGCGCCCAGGTCGTCAGGTGCTCGACGCCGCCCACCTCGGCCCAGCCGTTCGAGCCGAACACCTGCATGCGCCAAGTTTCGGCCGATGCGATGACGGTGCCCAGATAGCCCGTCGCGCCGCCCGCGAAGCGAAACAGCATCGAGGTCGTGTCGTCGGCGCCGAAATCCTGCGCCAGGCGGGCGCTTAGCGCGCTCACCGATTCGATGCGGCCGGCGAGGTAGAGCATGGCGTCGACCACATGTACGCCGCGCCCGGTCATGCCGCCGGCGGGGGCCTCGTCGCAGTCGTGGCGCCAGTGCCCGCGCGCGAAGCGGTAGGCGCTCGGCCCGCAAAAGTTGCCCTCGATGTGCAGGAGCTTCCCGAGCCGGCCGTCCGCGAACATCCTGCGGATTTCCTGCAACGCGGGCTGGAAGCGCCAGTTGTAGCCCACCGCGAGCGTCACATTGCACTTAGCGCAAGCGGCGGCCGCGCGCTCCGATTCCTGCGCGCTCAGGCCCAGCGGCTTTTCGACGAACACATGCTTGCCGGCGTTCGCGGCCGCGACGATCTGCGCGGTGTGCATCGAATGCGGCGTGGCGAGCACCACGGCGTCGACCTCGGGGTCGGCGAGGATATCGTCATAGCCCGCCGTCATTCGAATGCCGTGCTTGCGCGCGAACTCGGCCGCCTTGGCCGGCGTGCGCGTAGCGCCGGCGACGAAACCGATGAGCTCGCTGCTTGCTTGAACGCTGGCGACGAGGTTCTGGCCCCAAGTGCCCATTCCGACGATTGCAGCTCGAATCATTGCGTGGCCAGGTCTTGAGTCAAAGTGTTGAAACGCAGCGTGCGCGCAGAGTCGGAATGTTGATATTCTATCGCCGATTTCGACGCGCGCATGCGGTCCATCACCGGATTGGGAATGAACACCGAATTGGACATCCGATTCTCCTCGATCTCAATGTCAGTTATCGAGCCTGATGTTGGCTGTCTTGATTACCTTGCCCCACTTGGCAGAGTCCGCCTGCATGAGTGCGCCAAGCTGCTCCGGTGTGGAGATGAAAGGCGCCAGCCCCTGGCGCACAATCATTTCCTTGATATCGGGCATGGCTAGAACCCTGGCGATCTCGCTCGCCAGTTTGTCGATGATAGCCTTAGGGGTGCCGGCCGGAGCGAGTATCGCGTACCAGCCCATCACATCGAAACCGGGCAGTCCGGACTCGGTGAAGGTGGGCACTTGCGGCAGCGCCGGTAAGCGTTTGTCGCCCGAGATGGCGATGGCCTTGAGTCTGCCGTTCTTGACGTGCTGTATGGTGGATGTCGGAGCATTGACGAATAGCTCCACTTGACCGCCGATGACGTCGTTCAGAGCCGGCCCCGATCCGTTGTAGGGGACCTGCTGTATCGATATGCCCGTCATGATCTTCAATAACTCAACCGTCAGATGGCCGGAACCTCCGCTGCCTGCCGATGCGTAATTGAGTTGCCCCGGCCTGGCTCTGGCCAAGGCTATCAGCGCCTGCAGGTTACTTGCAGGTACAGACGGATGGGCCACCAGAATAAGCTCGTAACTCGCAATCGTGGCGACTGGAGCGAAGTTCCTGATCGGGTCATAACTGAGCGTGTGTATCAAATGGCTGCTGATCACATGGAACCCGGTCGGAACCAGCAACGTGTAACCATCAGGCGCGGCTTTGGCCACCGCTTCAGTTCCGATAACCGTATTCCCGCCGCCGCGGTTGTCCACCAGCACCTGCTGGCCCCAGGCCTCGCTCAATTTCTGACCGACAATGCGCGCCAATATGCCGGTGCCGCCGCCCACTGGATACGGACTGATGATGCGTATGGGTTTGGTTGGATAGGCCTGTTGAGCGAGCGCACAGCAAGCATATGCCATCAGCAAAACTGCGCTCAGAGTCCGCGCCATGGTGACGAAGAATTGAATCATAGGTTCTCCAAATTTCAAGAACGAGCCCACGTACGCATGTCTTGTCTCATGTTCATATTGCTCCCTCCTGCCTGGGAGAGCAGGTTTCGTGCCTTTTCTCTTGCTGTTTACTGACTAACTACTTGGCATTCTAGCGCATGGCACTAGACACGCTTGCGGCCGCCTGTTGCCCGCGTCGCGCAGCCGAAATAGCGCGAAAACTGGCGCTTGTTTCGCCGGAGGGCGGTGCCAGAAAGATCCGAGGTTCATACCAAGGCTTGTTCGGCCATCTCGAAGCATTCCCTCGGTCTTGACCAGTCAGTTGAATGGCCACGGTAGCGAGGCGACAGACTGCAGCAGACCTCTGGGGTATTCCAGCGCGAGGAAGTGCCCGAATATGCTCAGCACCGTGACGGCCCCGAGCGCGCCGACTATCGCGTGGAGCCATCGCGAGCCGGCTTTCATTCCCAAAAAAACCGTGACGTAGACGAATATCCCCAGCATGTATCCGAATACGCCGATCGCAGCGAGCAGCGCCAGTATCCAGCCTTGGAAATGAAGATCGCTGTGGACAGGCTTGTCCTCGTCTCCCCATTCACGCTCGCTGTCGAAGAACACGTAATCGGGCCGATTGCGACTGAACAACACGGCGGCGGCCACGAGCAGCGCTAGGGTGACCAATGCAATCGACATTGGAAAGACCTTGCCCAAAAAATTGAGATGCCACACATCGTAGATCGTGTACAAGCAGGCAGCGACGAGCAAACCCAGGAAGATCGCTTGCGGCGACTTGTTTACCGGTGCGTGCGGTCCTTCAGCGACAAGCGGTTCGCGGTGCGGCTTCATGCGCGCCGCCACGAAAATGGAAACGACAATCAGCGCCAGGATGACCTGCACGCCGCGGCGCTCGAGAAAGGACATGCCGTAAACCTGGATCGACTGGTAGACGGAGGCGTCGAGCTGCAGCGAGAGGACGAACCCGATCAGAAATGCGGGACGTGACCAACCAAAGCGCTTCATGTACATGCCGACGATGCCGAGGACGAAAAGCGCGATCAGATCCTCCCAGGCGCGTGATGCCTGATAGGCCGCAAAGAATACGATGACGAACATGAAAGGCGCAACGCGCGCAAAAGGTACGATCGTCAGGCGCGCAATCGGCTTCGCCAAGACGAGACAGATTCCGGCCCCGATGACGTTGGCGATCGCGAGCGACCAGACGATGATGAAGGTGAGATCGAGATGGCGCTCCATCATGCCGATGCCGGGTTCCACCCCGATCAAAACGAGGGCGGCGAGAAACAGCGCCATGCTGGCCGATCCGGGAATGCCGAACATGAGCGTGGGTATCAGCGCACCGCCGTTGTCCGCGTTGTTGGATGCTTCCGGCCCGATGACTCCGCGAATATCGCCTTTACCGAAGGACGAACGGTCTTTCGCCGTCTGCACCGCATGTCCGTAGGCGACCCAGTTGGTGACCGATCCGCCCAATCCGGGCAGGGCACCAATGAGCACCCCGAGCGAAGAGCAGCGCACGACGAGCCACTTGTGGCTGAGCGTTTCGCGGAATCCCCGCAGCGTACCTGACCCGAGTTCCGGCACGGACGAGATAGTCGTCCGCTTGCGCAGCACATCCACCATCTCGGGTATGGCAAACATGGCAAGTCCAACGATCACCAGCGGAATGCCGTCGCTGAGGTACATCATACCGAAGCTCAAGCGCTCCTCGGCCGTGGCGGGCGCCGCGCCCATGCTGCCGAAAATGAGGCCCATGCCGCACATCACGAGCCCCTTGAGAGCGCTTGCGCCCGTCAGCATGCCGACCATCGTGAGCGCCAGCACGACAAGCATCAATTGCTCGCCGAAGCCCACGCCGAGTATGAGCGGCCGCGCGAATTGAATCGACAGCGTCAGCACTACGGCGCCGAACAGGCCGCCGAGTAATGAAGCCGAGAACGCCGCCCCCAACGCGCGTGCCGCCTCGCCCTTGCGGGCCAGCGCATGACCGTCCAGGATGGTCGCCTGCGCGCTCGAGGTGCCGGGTATGCCGACGAGCACCGCCGGAAATGTATCCGACGTGTTGGTGACGGCAAGCAAGCCGATCATCATCGGCAGCACCAGCGTCGGATCCCCGCCGTAGACGAACGGCAGCAGTATAGACAGGGCTGCGATGCCGCCCAGCCCCGGCAGAAAGCCGACGATCAGACCGAGGAGCGTGCCCCCGAGCAGGAAAAGCAGGTGCTTTACGCTGAAGAGCGTGAGCAACGCCTGCAGCAGATCTCCTTGCACTTAGTGGGTCGCGCTGTTATTCCATCGTGACGTTATGCTCTGTCTTAAAGTAGTTCTTGAGCCAGGCCCACGCCTCAGGTGAAAAGGTGATTGCATCCTTGATGATGGGCTTTGCCGCCTCACCGATGAACTGCGGGTAGCCTTCGATGATCTTGCCGGCGCCCTTGTCGAAATCCGGGTCATTGAGTAAGTTCTTGACCGCCGTGCGCCACGCATCGAGCACCGGCTTGGGCGTGCCTGCCGGCAGGAATATTCCCTTGTTCATCATGGTGTTCATTTTCGACACCGAGAGCCAGGCTTCATAGCCGGGTCCCGCCGGCTTCTTGCCGTGCACCAACTCGTAGGCTTCTCCAAAGTGCGGCAGATCGGGAACATTCGGATCGCGAACGAGCTCGCCTTTCTCGTTGATGATACCCGCCGAGAAGATGGGCACGGCCTTTCCGGCTTTGACCAGTTGCACCGCTCCGCCGAGATAGCCGGGAGTCGAATCGTAGTTGATGTTGAACTCGCCGCGCTCGAAACCAAGGCGCGCCGGCCCCCGATTCACGCCCCAGACGTGATTGACCTTGAACCCGAGCAAATGCAGGGTCATGATGAATCGCAGCTCTCCGGAATTCGCGCTTTGTCCGCCGAATACCAGCTGCTGGCCCTTCAGTTTGGCCAAGTCCTTCGGCCCCTTGATGCCGAGCGAGGGTGAAGCGTAGGCGATTGCGCCCTGCGGCGAGAGCAATACCGGCTCCCATTTGTCCATCTCGAACTTGACCTTGGCCCGGTCAAACACGAAGCTGGCGACCGTAGTGGCCGACACGACCACGACATGGGTGCCGTCCGGTTTCGCGCGATCCTGGAATTGATTTGCGCCGGGGATCGAGCGGGAGCCGGGGACGTTGCGCACGATGATCGTCGGCTTGCCCGGCAGGTGCTTCTCAAGGTAGGGTTGCAGGGCTCGCATATACACGTCCGAGCCTCCGCCGGGGGCGAAAGGCACGATCACGTCGATTCGCTTCCCCGCGAAATCGACCTTTTGTGCGGATACGCCCGCCACCGGCGCCCCGGTGAAGCAGGCCACGGCAGCAAGCGTCAAGATGCCTTTTCCCGGGATATCCAGCATTTCGAATTCCTCCTATTTGTTCGAATCAATTCCGCCGTCAAGCGGCCATGATCTTCGTGACGCTGGCGTGGCCAGCCTGAATCGCGATCCCGCCAGCATTCGAACCGCTTCGCTTCTTAAGGATTGGAAATTCAATGAAAGTTCGAAAAATATTACTCCCCGGACGAGCGCAGTCAAGCGCGGATTTGACGCCGAGTCCCATGAGAAACGAGCGATAGTAGGAGAATCAATCCGGCCGCTGCGCGGCCTCCGGAGCGCGCGACCGCGCCGGAGCGCGCCGGCCGTCGCGGCGCCCGCATCCGCGTGGCTCGCGCGGTCTTTGCGCAGTCGAGCCGAAGCGAGTGGGCCGTCGCGGCACGCCCTCGTGACGCGGCACGGTTACATATAGTTGCAATTTCGTCGTGAACCAATGCGGGCAGGCGAGCGTTCAAAGCAACATGGGCGTGCGATGCCCATATCAACCTGAAACAGGAGGCGCACATGAATGCCCTCGCCCGATGCACCGTTGCCCTGGTGCTTGCGCTAGCGCCCGCATGGATGGCTACGAACGCGTTTGCCCAGGAGCAGACGCCGTATTCGCAACGGCAGCTTGACCAGATGCTTGCGCCTGTCGCGCTCTACCCCGACCGGCTGCTGTCGCAGATGTTCATGGCATCGACCTATCCGCTCGAAGTCGTCGAAGCGGCGCAGTGGTCGAGAGCGAATCCCGGGCTCAATGGCGAGGACGCGGTGAAGGCCGTGGCCGACGAGGATTGGGATCCGAGCGTCAAGTCTTTGGTCGCGTTTCCTGAGGTGCTCTCGTGGATGGAGCAGAACCTGGATTGGACGCGCACACTTGGCGAGGCCTTCCTTGCGCAGCAGCCGCAGGTGCTGGATACGGTGCAAAGGCTGCGGCAAAAAGCGCGGTCCGCCGGGAACCTGCATTCCGACCAGCGCGTGAGCGTCGTCGACGAAGGCTCAGGCATTGCGATCGAGCCCGCCGATCCCGCGCTCCTGTACCTGCCTTATTACGATCCGGCGCTGGTCTACGGTAACTGGTGGTGGCCGGGCTATCCGCCCTCAGCCTGGCGGCCGTTGCCGGGCTCTCACATTCCGCCTGGCTACGCTGCAACGACGGTGTTCTGGAGCCCGCCGATCATCATTTCGAGCGGATTCTTCTTCGGTAACTGCGACTGGCGACACCGCCGCGTGCGTGTGGTGAATGTCAACAACTTCTACTACAGGTCGAGCGTCAATCGCCGGGGCGTTCCGGCGAGGGGCCGGGCTGTGACCGCGGTTCCGGAAAACTGGCAGCATGATCCCGCACACCGTAGAGGCGCTGCCTATCGCCTGCCCGCGCCCCAGGGCCAGTCTCCGCCCGCCGCACAGCGCCGGTTCGAATCGCAGCGGGATGCGCCGCTGCGTCCCGCGCCGCAAGATCGCGCGACTGCGCCAGTTCGTCCCGAAACGCGCGGCGTCATCGCTCCTGCCACGGCCCCCTCCTCCCGCGTCATTCAGCCGCCGCAAGCGGGCGGCACGAATCCCCGAGCGCATTACGCCGCGCCGGGCGCGCCGAACCCGGCGATGACCCTTCCGCAGGCGCCACGCGTGCCGCGCGCGGCGCCTGCGCGCGAAGAGCCAAGTTCCAGGCCACGGGCCATCGCGCCTATCGCACCGCCCGAGCAGCACCGTGCGACCATGACGACACCGCCGGCGCCGCGCGTTCCCCATGCCCAATCCCGGGCAGCGTCCGAACCGCCGCGCATGGTGCCGGCCCCCGCGCCGCGCGCCTTCGTTCCACGCGTGGAGACTCACGCAGTTCCGGAGCGGCATCCGCCTCGCGCAATGCGAGCAGAAGGGGCAAGCCAGCGGCCGGTAGATCGCGCCCCGCATGCCGCCCCAGGCAGGGGGTCGCATGACAGGCGCTGATGAAGCAGCGGGCCAGCCGCATTCTGGATTGATGCGCGAGCCACGGCAGCGGTACCATCCTCCAGTTGTAATCACGAGGAGAGCACGTGTATCGACAGGACATCCGCGCTGCAGCCGCTACCCTGTGGCAGCACTGGCAGCAATCCACGCGTCTCGATGAATTGCCACCACAGTCCCGGCCCGGAAGTCGCGCCGAGGGCTATGCAATCCAGGCCGCGGTGGCGAAGCTATCCGGGCAGCGCATCGTCGGCTGGAAGATCGCCGCCACGAGCAAAGCCGGGCAGCAGCATATCCGCGTGGACGGACCGATAGCGGGCTGCCTGCTATCGGCGCGAGCGCTCGAGGCCGGCGCACGCGTCTCCCTCGCCGGAAACAACATGAAGGTGGCCGAAGCGGAATTCGCTTTTCGCATGGGCAGGGATTTGCCCAGGGGCGCCGGCACCTACAGCGTCGAGGAGGTGCTCGCCGCCGTCTCCGCGCTGCATCCGGCGATCGAAGTCCCCGACTCGCGCTTTGAGGACTTCACGCGCGTCGGCGCCGCGCAACTCATCGCCGATGTCGCGTGCGCCTGCTGGTTTGCGATCGGCGCGGCAACGCGCACCGATTGGCGCAGCCGCGACTTGGTGCAGCACAAGGTCACAGCTTGGCGCAACGGTGCGCTTGCCGGCGAGGGATCAGGCGCCAATGTGATGGGTGATCCGCGCAGCGCGCTTGCCTGGATCGCCAACGAGCTGAATACCGTTGGCGATGGCCTGCGCGCCGGTGACGTGGTGATGACGGGCACCTGCCTCACGCCGGTGCCGGTGCTGGCGGGCGACAGCTTCAAGGCCGACTTCGGCGAGTTCGGCGAACTCGACCTGCGATTTGTAGAATAGAGTCCGATGGTATCGTCAAGTCCACATTTCATGCCGCAGCTATTCTCCGCTGTAAGTACCTCCCAGGGCGCCATTTCTTCGCAGTTATCTCGCCAGCATGACCAAATCCGATTTGATTGCCAGATTGGCTGAGCACTTTCCGCAACTGGTTGCGAAGGAAGCCGAGGTCGTGGTTACTGCGATACTCGATGCCATGACTTCGAGCTTGGTCAAAGGCGAGTGAATCGAGATTCGCGGCTTGGGCGCTTTCCGGATCACCTACCGCCCTCCGCGTACTGGCAGAAATCCGAAGACTGCGCAGAAGGTGCAAGTGCCGGCGAAGTTTCTTCCGCACTTCAAGACTGGCAAGGAACTGCGGGAGGGTGTTGACAGTTAAGATTTCCAGGAAGCTCCGGAAACAGACCCCGCCGAAGCAGGAACTGTGTTGGTGCTGCTGAGTCGAGCTAAGCCGCACCGGCTTCCTTCTACTTGCAGCGGTGCATAACGAAGCCCAACAGTCCCGGACCCGCCCGCCGCATCGCGTGGGTGTTGGGCTCGATGACTCTCATCTTGCTTTGGCCACTGCGGCACATTATGATGCAGCCGGCGAGGAGGGCTCATGATAGAAAATATGTCCGAGAAGGAACGCTATGACCTCATTCAAGTCGGGTGCGACGAGGACCTAGGCACCATAGTCGTGACACAGGCTCAGATCGACGACAACCGCAAGGCGCTAGACTGGCCGGAGGCTCCTTTTCCCGTCCTGCACGCCCCCAAGCCGGACGCGACGCACAAGCTGTTCCCGCCCCGGGTCAATGCCAGGAGCATCCGGCAGTTCTTCAATCCACCGGTCCCCGGCAAGAAGATCCACCTCAGACTGCGCATTGTGGAAAAGTACCTCCGTGGGGACGTCCCCTATGTTATCGAGGAGACGACCGCCACGGACGAGGATGGACGCAAAATTGAGGTCATGACCGTGCATCAGCTCCTGCGTACCAAGAAAGTAGGCGAAAAATGGGCTTAACCGTCGCGAACATCGAGGTGGGGACGGAACTCCCCCCCCTCATCAAGCACATGACGCTGCAAAAGATGACATGGTTTTCCAGCGGCGAAGGCACGGACAAGCAGCCGAACCTGCACACTGACGCCGCCGCCGCCCAGCGGGACACAGGCATGAAGCAGCCGTTCGCGTCCGGCCGCATGTCTCTAGGCTACGCCTGCGAGCTGATGTCCCGGTTTGTCGGGCTGGACGTGTTCAGCCATACCGGCACGGTCGATCTCAAGAATATCAAGCTCGTGATGCCCGGGGACACGATCACCGTGCACGGGCGCGTGACGGAGGTCAAGCCCGTCGAGCAGGGGTCGCTGGTAACGGTTGAGATCTACTGCGAGAACCAGAAGGGTGAGAAGACCTCGGTGGGCGGCGCCAGCGCTGTCGTGCCGAGCGACTAGGCCGCACCACGCGTGGGTCAGGTCGCGCGCATCGTTCAAGATACCATCTAGAAGACCCGCTCAAGGTTGAACGGCCGCGCGTGAGGAAAGACTATCAATCGAGCTTGATGTTGGCGGTCTTGATGATATTGGCGTACATGGCCATGTCGGACTTCAACAGTGCGGCGAACTGGTCGGGCCCTAAGATGTAGGGTTCCACGCCCTGGCTCGCGAGCTTGTCCTTGAAATCCGGCATGCGCTGAATTTTGGCAATCTCGCTCGCGAGCTTGTTGACGATGTCCTTGGGTGTGCGGGCCGCCGCAAGAATTCCATAGCAGCTCTTCGCGTCGAACCCCGGCAGACCACCCTCGGCGAAAGTGGGGACCTGCGGCAGCACCGGCAGGCGGGCCTCGCCTGAGATGGCGATGCCTTTGAGTCTGCCGTTCTTAATATGGGGAATGGCGGATACGGGGCTTAGGATGGATATTTGCACTTGGCCGCCGACGAGATCGGCGAGGGCCTGAGCCGATCCTTTGTAGGGAACGTGTTGGATGTTAACCCCCGCCATGATCTTGAATAACTCGCCCACAAGATGGCCCGCTCCGCCGGTGGACGAAGTGGCGTAGTTGAGTTGTCCAGGCCGCGCTTTGGCCAGCGCGATGAACTCCTGCAAATTCTTGGCCGGTACCGAGGGATTGAGCACCATAATGCTCTCCATCTTCGCCAGAGTCGCAATAGGCGCGAAATCGTTGATGACGTCGTAGGGGGTAGGCTGGAGAAGGCCGTTGATGAGATGCGTGTTGATGCCAGACAAAAGCATCGTATAGCCATCGGGCGGGGACTTGGCCACGGCATCGGTGCCTATCATGGTGTTCGCGCCGGGGCGGTTGTCCACGATCACCTGCTGGCTCCAGCTTTCGGTCAGTTTCTGGCCGATAAGACGAGCCATGATGTCGTTGCCACCTCCGGGACCATAGGGGCTGATCAAGCGAATCGGCTTGCTGGGGTAGGGCTGCTGGGCGGTGGCTGAGCCGGCAATGACCACCAACATGCTTGCGATCAATATTCGCGCAGCGGTGACGAAGGATTTCATCGTGATGTCCCCCAAGGCGGCGTCGATGACTAGTGCGTACTTACCTGAATCCGATCTTATACCGGGTCGATCATGCGCGCTCGATTCGTTAGTTTGGGATAGCCCGGGCCTGACACGGCGATCAAAGAAGCTGCTCCAGCGACCTGGCCGTGCCGGCTTTCTGTGTCTGCATTCTTCGCGATGCCAGCTGCTACACCTGCCCAAACAAAATCGAAGGGCCATTGGTGAGCAAGGTCATTTCTCAACTTCGCCTTGGATGCCGGCGGTCTTGATGATCTTGGCGTATTTCGCCACGTCGGCTTTTATCAGCGCAGCGAACTGGTCCGGGGTGGAGTAGAACGGAGTCGATCCCAGGCCGTCCAGCTTTTGGCTGATATCGGGCATCGACAGAATCTTGGCAAGCTCGGCCGAAATCTTGTCGATGATCGCGCGCGGGGTGCCGGCCGGCGCAAGAATCCCGAACCACGTGTTCACCTCAAAACCCGGCAGGCCGGCTTCGGCGAACGTGGGTACCTGCGGCAGTGCCGGCAAACGTTGGTCGCCGCCGATCGCGATCGCTTTGAGCTTGCTGCTCTTAATATGAGCGATCGCAGATATCGGGACTTGGAAGGACACCTGTATTTGCCCCCCGAGCAGTTCGGGGAGAAGCTGTCCCGAACCTTTGTAGGGAATGTGTTGCATCTTGATTCCTGCCACGATGTTCAACGATTCACCTGCCAGATGCTGCACACCGCCGGTGCCGGTCGAGCCGTAATTGAACTGCCCCGGCCTGGCTTTTGCCAGAGTGATGAACTCCTGCAAGTTGCCGGCCGCCACCGATGGATGAACGACCATAACATAGTCGCTCTTGGCGACATTGGCGATTGGAGCGAAGTCCCTGACGGGGTCATAGGGGGTGGGGACCAGGCTGGGAACGATGGCAAACGTACTCACTTCCATTACCAGCGTATAGCCATCGGGCGGGGCCTTGGCCGCGGCTTCGGTGCCGATGATGGTGTTGCCCCCCGGACGGTTGTCGACAAGTACTTGCTGGCCCCAGCTTTCGGTCAGCTTCTGACTCAAAATACGAGCTACTACAGTGGTTCCGCCTCCTGGGGGGTAGGGGGTAATGAGGCGGATCGGCTTCGTGGGATACGCCGGCTGGGCGGCGGCGGGGCCGGCAATAACCATGAGCATGAAGAGCGCCATTACGCGCGCCGCAGCAGCGAAGTATGTCATCAAGTGCCCTCCTCGAACTGAACCACTGGTCAAGACTGCGCCCCAAACGCTAAGCTCACTCCCTCGTCAGAAATAGAGCTTGGTATGTCCTGATCTGTTGCAGAAATCAATGCTAGCATAATTAGAAATCCAAACCGGACAGGAACCAGATGGACCTTCAGCTTTCCGAAAAGACCGCTCTTGTCACGGGGTCAAGCACGGGCATTGGCCGCGCCATTGCTTTTGCCTTGGCCCGCGAAGGCGTGAAAGTCGCTGTTGCAGCAAGGCGCGTCGAACTTCTCAACAAGCTGGCGCAGGACATGAAGGCGGCGGATTGCCCCGGCCCGATCGTGGTAGAGGCGGACTTCCAGGACCCTGAAACGCCGAAACGAGTGGCTGGCAGCGCCGAACGGAGCCTCGGGCGCATAGACATATTGGTAAATTGCGCTGGTGGCAGCCGCCCCGTGCCAGTGGATGCGCCGCTTGAGCGATGGGAGGAAGGCATGATGCTCAACTTCTTTCGCCTGCGGGAACTCACGCACGAGTTGATCCCGGGGATGATCTCCCGCAGATGGGGGCGCATCATCAACATCACCGGCACGTCCGAACCGCGCGGCATCAACGTAGCCAATTCGGCGAAGGCCGCTGTTCATGCTTGGGCCAAGGGATTGTCGCGTGAAATCGGAAAGCACGGCATCACCGTGAACTCGATCCAGCCCGGCTATATCCTGAGCGAACAGATGCGTCGGCTGTTTCCGACTGAAGAGAATCGGCGCCTGGTGTCTGAGCGCGATATCCCGATAGGCCGCTTCGGCGAACCGGAGGAGCTCGCCGCGTTGGCGGTCTTTCTGTCCTCGCCGTGCGCCAGTTACATTACGGGTACCGCGATCTATGTCGATGGTGGCATGAGCCGGTTCGCGTTCTAGCGTTTACGCTGTTTGAAAGCACTTGTGGGGAGCGAGTAGAGATGGTTCACAAATGTGTTAGAGAATGCGCATGACTAAGTTGCCACTTGAGGGTATCCGAGTAATCGATTGCACGCACATTGTCGCGGGGCCGTTCAGCACTATGCTCTTGGCGCAGGCCGGCGCCCAGGTGATCAAGCTGGAACCTCCCAAGGCCGGTGAGAGGTACCGCCGTGGCGCGTCCATCCCGAACGACATCGGCGAGCGCGCCCCGTTGACTTTTATCTCGCTCAACCGCGGCAAGCTCGGTGTCACCCTGAACCTGAAGGACCCGCAAGGCAAGGACGCGTTCAAGAAGCTGGTGGCGGTCAGCGACGTCCTCGTGGAGAACTACCGGCCGGGTGCACTGAAGGAACTCGGGCTGGACTACGACGTGTTGAAGGCCATCAATCCGCGGCTGATCTACGCCTCCATCTCCGGTTTCGGCAAGCGCACCGATCTGCGCGGTCCGTACTCCGACTGGACGGCGCACAATCCGTCCGCGCAGGCCATGAGCGGCATCATGGATGGGAATCGCCAGTCTGGCGGCCCGCCTGTGCAGGTCGGCGCGCAGATCGGAGACACGATTCCCGCGCTGTGGACCGCGTACGGCGTAATGCTGGCGCTGCGGCAGCGGGAGCGGACCGGCACGGGGCAATTCCTCGACATCGCCATGTACGACACGATGGCCATGCACAACTATGACGCCGTAGCGTCTGAGGACGTGGACGGCGCCGTCGTCGATCGGCCTCGTCAAAAAGTGGGTCCGAGCCATCACATGCTATTCGAGGCGCAGGATGGCTGGGTGATGCTCTCCGGCGCGATGGAGCACGATAAGTGGGAGACACTGTTCCGACACATCGGCAGGGCGGACCTGAACGAGGATCAGAAATACCTCGCCGTTCAAATAAGGCCCGTACTCGAGGGTTGGAGCAAGCAGCTGCCGCGGTCGGAGGTCTGCCGCGTTATGCTCAGTATGGGCTTCTCGCCGGCGCCGGTGCAAACGGCGAAGGAGGTGTACAACTGTCCGCAGCTTGAAGTACGGCGCATGTTCGTCGAGTTCGAACACCTGGGCCGGAAGTTCCGTCAATTGGGCGATCCCATCAAACTCTCGGATGTGCCGTACGTGCCGGGCAGACCACCGCCGCTGTTAGGCGAACACACCGAACATGTATTCGGCGAAATTGTCGGCTTCAGTCAAGACCAGCTGCGGGAGATGAAGGCAAAAGGCGTGTTTTAGATCCTGGCCAGTCGCCATCTTCGGGCCGAGGAGGGAGCAAGCATGAATATAAGTGAACATGAGGCCCGTTCTACGCAGTCCGGGACAGGGTCCACACGCGATCCCGGCGCATCGGTTTGGGAAACCGAAATTGCGCCGGGATTGATTTTCTTATCGTTGACTTCGACGCGTCGTTATTCGAGCAGAACCGGCTCGAATAAGCGTTTAGAAAGACGCGCGACTCCTGGTATCCAGCACTTATGTTCGAGACCTCCGCAAAGCCGCTGATCGGTGTTCCCGTCAATGTGACGCTGACCGTGCGCCGAAAGGTGCGCAACCACGGCTCGGGCGAGCGCTACCTGCGGGCGGTGGCGGGCGGCGCGGGCGCGGTGCCGATGCTGATCCCGGCCCTGTCCGACAACTTCGACGCGCGCGACATGGCGCGCCGTCTCGACGGGTTGTTCCTCACCGGTGGACGCGCCAACATCGAGCCGCACCATTACGACGGCGCGCCGTTTCCCGAGGACGAGATCCGCGATCCGGACCGCGACGCTATCGTGCTGCCGCTGATCCGCGCTTGCCTGGACGAGGGCACGCCGATCATGGGGGTGTGCCGCGGCATCCAGGAACTGAACGTGGCGCTCGGCGGCTCGCTCCATTACCGCGTGCATTTGCTGGACGGAATGCTCGACCACCGCCGCCAGCGCCGGCGCCAGCTCTACGCCAATCGTCACGCCGTCCGGCTCACCGGCGGCGGCATGTTCGAGCGGCTCGCCGGCCAGGCTGAGGTGGTGGTGAATTCGCTGCACGGCCAGGGCATCGACCGGCTGGGCGCTGGGCTCGCCGTCGAGGCCAAGGCGCCCGACGGGCTCATCGAGGGCGTGCGCGTCGAGGGCGCCAAGGCGTTTTCGGTGGCAGTGCAATGGCATGCCGAGGACAATTTCGAGGATCATCTGCTGTCGGGCCCGCTGTTCCGCGAGTTCGGCGCCGCCGCATCCGAGCGCGCGGCACGTCGCGCCGGTCGCACGGCGGCGGGACCGCGCGCGGAGTAATGCGCGTCCTCACCCGGAACATCAAGTCGGTGCGGCTGCACATCGCCACGCAGGCGCGTGCGGTCAAGGCGCTCAATCCCGACGTAGTTTGCCTGCAGGAGACCAAGGCGACCGACGACGGCGGCTTTGGAGAAGAATAGGTGGCGGTATCGCAGCGTCTTGCTATCGATGCTGAGCCAAGAAATATACGGAAACCTGAGCTCGGTATGATGCAAAAATCGCTGGCCCGGATATACGCGGTTACTCCTCTTCGCCATCGTGGCTTCCGCCTGCTCTGGACGACCACCCTTCTTTCCTCTACTGCCCGGTGGGCAGATCTGGTGGTGGTTGGCTGGCTGACCCTGGAGCTGACTGATTCTGCCCTTATGGTGGGCATTGTTGCCGGGAGCAAGATGGCCGGCTATATCGTGGCACCGCTCATGGGGGTGGCTGCGGACCGGATGGACAGGCGGAAGCTCCTGATCATGGCTGCGCTGGTGAACTGGGCGGTGTCGTTGATCATGCTTCTTCTTTTTATATTCGGCTGGCTTGATCTGTGGCACATCATCGGTCTGGCATTGCTGAGCAGCCTGACTTGGGCTCTGGACAGCCCCACTCGTCAGGCGTTCGTACCGGACCTGGTAGACAGGGAAGACCTGACGAGCGCGATCGCCTTGAATTCAGTGGCGACAGAGCTAACCGTGGTCATTGGTCCGGCACTGGGGGGAATGCTGATCCCGATATCTGGCATTGGCGGCGCTTTTGGGCTGATAGCGGGCATCTATCTCATGGACCTGGTGGTGCTCTTCATGCTGAAGAGAGTGAAGCAGGCGACCCCCAAGGCTCAAGAGTCGCCGCTGAGGAGCCTGATCAGCGGTCTGAGGTATATCCGGGGCAACCAGACCGTCCTCGCGCTGCTCGTGATTGCCTTTCTCTTGAACCTGTTCGCCGCGCCATACCGATATTCGTTTCTCCCGCTTTTTTCCCGTTACATTCTGGACGCTGGTCCGGCTGGCTACGGGATGCTCACTTCCATGGCGGGTTTTGGGGCGCTCTTGGCCGGGCTCTGGGTACTCTCTCTTGGCAACTACAGGCGAAAGGGCTGGCTGCTGGTGTTGGGCGGTCTTGTCTGGCCGGCTTCCCTGCTGCTATTTGCCATGTCCACGAGTTATTACCTTTCGCTGGCGCTCGTGTTTGTGGCTGGGCTTGCCCAGGCTATCACCTGGACGGTGATCGCCACCTTGATACTGAGCAATACGACGCAGCCTATGCGCGGCCGGGTAATGGGACTGCGCATGGGAGTGGTGATCAGCTTGCCGTTCGGCAATTTCCTGGCGGGGGCAGCAGCGGAGCGCTTTGGTGCTTCAGCAGCCCAGGGTGCTTACGCTGCAAGTGCCATACTCCTAATGCTGGCCGTAGTCCTGCTGGTTCCCAGTCTGCGCAGATTGCAGTGAGCAGGTAACATCTGCACTGCCTCCTGCGAGTAACGAGCGCTCACAGCCCAAGGGACTGTCGCGCATTTCTTCCAAAGCAGCCGAATCGGTAGACGACGCGGCGCGGCTGCCGCAGACAGCGCGTGTCGCCGAACTCGCAGCTGATTTGAGGACAGGGCGGGTTGCGATAGCCGCCGGGCTGCAGGGAGGCGTCGTCGCTGACATCCTCCCACAACCCGCCGCGCACCGGCCGGAAACGCCATAGCAAGTAGCCGCGTCGTCCAGCGATGTCAAGCAAGTCCTCTGCATCCTGCACCTCCGAGACTGGTGCAAGCTCCGCGTTGAAATAGGGATGCGGCTGCCCGAATGCCATGTGACATTCGACCGCTTCCTGCGTGGGCGCACCAGGCCGCATGCAAGGACGCATCTCGAAGCGGGAGAGATCCCAGGACCCGAGTTCCCAGGCGACGTCCATGACGGCATGCTCGAGGTCGCGCAGCTCGCGCCAACGCCGGTTGACCTGCAGGCACGATGACGGGACGGTCTCATAGCGAAATTGCGGACCTCTTTCGGTTTCCTCTTCATGCTCTATGAATCCGTGCCAATGCAAGGACAGAACCATGGGTGTGTCTGCGCAAGGCAATGCCGCTATCGAGATGCCCGCCAGAGGAAGGCGGTTGCAAATCATCTGTGTTTCGATCGCATCCAGAAATTGCATATCAGCAAGTCCCCCCATCGTGTTATATGTCAGGCAGGTAGCCGCAAAAATTACACCATAAGTTCCCGCAGGCGTGTTGTTAGCACCCGCAAGACGGCGCTGCCAGTTTCGTCGCCCGAAATACGTTGCCGGCAAGCCGGCCTGTCGTAGTCGATGGCCGCTTCGGGGCGTGACCAGCCAATCAAGACAATTTGTCGCCAGTGACGGCAACGAGTCGACTTCGGTCTGTGGCGACAGGCAGCCACCGGCCAAGACGGGAACGCAGACGCTTTGCCTAGCAAAGAAACACCGACTGACAAGGCACCAATTCGAACTTGATCGATGATGGCTTTGCCTCATAACGGCTCCGCCGACGAATTCGTGCTAGGATTATCCAAGAGGGATCGCGCAATGGCGAACAAGCTCAATTCCGGTGACAGCTTTCCCAAGTTGACCCTCGACATCGTCGACGGTCGCACGCTCGAGGTGCCCGATGATCTCGTCGAAGAATTCGGGCCAAGCCCCGCAATCCGATCTTCCCGGCGTATATGACCGAACCTCTGATACTTGAAGTCTTCTCGGACTACGTTTGACCCTGGTGCTATCTCAGTACCGTGCGTATTGAGCGGCTCAGGCGAGAGCATGGCGTCCAGGTCAAGTGGGTGCATTTCCCCCTTCATCCTGAGACGCCCGCGGAAGGGCGCAGCCTGCAGGATCTGTTTGCCGGGCGCGACGACATCGCGCAGAGGCAGGCGCAAATGCGCGCGCGCATGGCAGCCGAAGGCCTGCCCTACGGCGAGCGGACGATGACGTTCAATAGCCGGCTTGCGCAGGAACTCGCTGCGTGGGCCGATACCCGACCCGGCGGCGAAGCTATCCACGACGCCTTGTTCCGCGCGTACTTTGTCGACGGACGCAACATCGGCGATCCGGAGGTGCTCGTCCGGATCGCGACATCGATCGGTCTTGCGTCCGATGCCGTGCGTGAAGTGATTGAAAATCGGACGTACAAGGCGGCTGTCGACGCCGACTGGGAGAAGTCGCTCGCGTACGGCATCAGCGGAGTGCCGACCTTCGTCGTCGGCCGCCACGGCCTGGTGGGCGCGCAACCCTACGAGGTGCTCGAGCAGATGGTGAAGGAAGCGCGAAGTTAACTCGCTTCGGCGAAAGGACCGATCTGGCGGCCACCTGCGGACGCTCAGGAGAAACGCAATGCGCTACGAACTGTATTACTGGCCCTCCATACAGGGCCGCGGCGAGTTCGTCCGGCTGGCACTGGAGGACGCCGGTGCGGATTATGTCGATGTTGCCCGCCTGCCGGTGCGCAAAGGCATGGGCACACCCGCAATGATGCGGCTGCTGAGCGGCGAATCGGCCGCGTGTCCGCCGTTCGCCCCGCCTTTCCTGAGAGTCGCCGGGACTAAACAGCTCATCGCGCAAACGGCGAACATTCTGTTGTTCCTCGGACCACGCCTCGGACTCGTCCAGAAACGCGAGACCAGCAGGTTCTGGGCGCACCAACTGCAACTTACCATCACCGATTGGCTCGCCGAAGTCCACGACACGCATCACCCGATCGCCGGCGGACTTTATTACGAGGAGCAAAAGCGCGAAGCCAGGCGGCGCTCTGCCAACTTCTGCGTGGAACGCCTGCCGAAGTTTCTCGGATATTTCGAGAAGATCATCGCGAGCAATCCGGGATGGAACGGCGGCCTCGCGGGCAGGGCCACGTCCTACGTGGATCTCTCGATGTTCCAGATGATCGCCGGCCTGCGCTATGCCTTTCCGCGCACGCTGGCAAGGCTGGAGCCAAAGCATCCGGGTCTCGTAGCACTGCACGATCGGATCTCGGCGCGGCCGCGCATTGCGGTTTATCTGGCATCGAAGCGGCGCATTCCATTCAACCAGTCAGGCATCTTCCGGCATTACCCCGAACTGGACGTACCGCGGTAGGGAGCGCGTGCCCGGCTGGATACGGCCAATAGAACAATATCGGCGACGCTCCTAGGGCGCAAGAAACGAACTGAACGTAAGACGACCTGTGCACTCCGCCGCGCTCGCATGCCCGCAAACGCGCGTTGGTGCATGAGCAAAGGATTTGCGGCCATATTTGATTGCTGAAGTTTACAAGGCCAACTGGCAGCAAGACACGGGCTATGGGCGGATAATAAATGCCTGCCGTCGCGGCGTGTGGCGCCGCGGCAATGCTTGGCAGGCTGGGCGGGCGTTAAAGTGGGGTTTACAGAACACATGACCAGCTGGCTTGGCGCATGCGCAATGCATGTCTAACCTTGAGGAGGAAGGGCCGGATGAAATCTTTCAACGCAGTGATGCGTATGGTGACGGTTGTTGTGCTGATGGCTATTGCCGGCTCGGCCGGCGCCCAGCAGGCTTATCCGAGCAAGCCGATCCGCTTCATCGTCGCCTTCCCCCCCGGGGGCGGCAATGATCTATTGGCCCGCCTTATCGGTCAAAAGCTGACCGAAAGCTGGGGCCAGCAGGTAATCGTGGAGAACCGCCCCGGCGGCAATACCATCATCGGCACCGAAGCGCTGGCCAAATCGGCACCCGATGGCTATTCGATCATGGTGATGTCAAGCACGCATGTCATTATCCCGCAGCTAAAGAAGGATGTTCCCTACAACTCCATCAGGGATTTCGCACCGGTTGCCACGCTCGATAGCCAGGAGTTCGTATTGGTGGTCCATCCTTCACTGCCGACCAATAATTTGCAGGAGTTCATTGCGCTCGCCAAGTCTAATCCGGGCGCACTTACTTACGCCACGACCGGCAGCGGCGGGGTGCAGCATTTGGCGACTGAGCTCTTCAGCCTTACGACCGGGGTCAAGATGCTGCACGTCCCCTACAAGGGGTCTGCGCCAGCTCTCACCGATCTCGTGGGCGGTCAGGTCCAGGTGCACTTCGCCGTTCCCTATCCCGCAATTCCGTTCATCAAATCCGGTAGGATCAAGGCGATTGCGATCTCTGGCGAAGCCCGTTTGGCTGCATTGCCCAATGTGCCCACTTTCAGCGAGGCCGGCCTGCCAGGTTATAACGTGAAGTGGTGGCACGGCATCCTTGCGCCCGCCGGCGTGCCGAGGGCGGTGATCGACAAACTGTCGGCCGAGGTGGCCAAGATACTGGCCACGCCCGATACCAAAGAGAAATTGCTTGCCCAGGGGCTGGAGCCCTTCATCTCCAGCCCCGATCAGCTTGCAGCGTTGATGAAGGCGGACATGGCCAAGTGGGGCAAAGTCATCAAGGACGCTAATATCAAGATGGACTAATGATCATCATGGCTTGCCTGGTGGATCGGTGTCTGTACTTTGCACCGGATAGATACCTGTGTGACGAATGCGCGGCAGGGGCGAATACTGCCTAGCTACCCTAAGCATACGTCGAGATATGATACGATCGACCGCAAACAATCACGGAGGAGGCGATCATGCAGCACTCATTGCTGGGCCGCTTAGTCATCGCTGTCGTCGCTGGTGCGACGTTTTTCGCTGTTTCGCCGGCTGCGGTCGCGGAATGGCCCGAGAAGCGGATCGAATTCATCGTGCCGTGGGCGCCGGGCGGCGGTACCGACCTGGTCGGCCGTGCGCTGGCACAGATCCTGTCGGAGATCCTGGGCACGCCGGTGCCGGTCATCAACAAGCCGGGCGGTGCCGGCATCGTCGGCCATACGGCGATCAAGCGGGCGGCGCCAGACGGCTATACCTTCGGCTTCATCACGCCGCAGCTCCTGACCGCACCGATCCTCGGCACGAGTACGCTCTCCTATGAGGAGATGCAGCCGCTCGCGATGATCAACGCCGATCCCGGCGCGGTCACGGTCGCCGTGGGCGCGCCATGGAAGTCGTTGCAGGAATTCGTCGCGTACGCCCGCACCAATCCGGGCAAGGTGAGCATCGGCAACAGCGGTGAGGGCGGGACGTGGCACATGGTCGCCGTCGAGCTGGAACGCAAGGCGGGCATCCGCGTGATCCACACGCCCTACAACGGGGCCGCACCGGCGATTCGCGACATGGTGGGCGGTCATATTGCCGCGGTGACGGTGAGCGCGGTCGAGACGCGCTCGCAAATTACCGGCGGACAGGCCCGGATGCTCGCGGTGACGGCGCCGAAGCGGCTGGAAGCCTTTCCCGACGTGCCGACGGCGCGCGAGCAGGGCCTCGACATCGATCTGGGCACCTGGCGCGGCCTCGCCGTTCCCCCAGGCGTGCCGGCGCCGATCGCCGCCAAGCTGCAGGAGGCGATCCGCAAGGCGGTCGCCGACCCGCGCTTCAAGGACTTCATGGACAAACAGGGCTTCGGCATCAGCTATCTCGCGAGCGCCGACTTCGTCGCCTTCTTGAAGCGGCAGGACGCGACCTACCGCGCCTTCTTTCGCAAATGACGCCCCACGAGAAAAGAGGAGAAACGAAATGGCTCTAGAGCCGGTACGCTTGGTGACCTACGTCCGTGGCGGGACGATCTGCATCGGCATAGTCGACGACGACGCCATATGGAATCTGCCCGACAGCCACGCCGCAGCATGCGCCGACGGGGCTGCCGTGAAGGGGCCGTACTTCCTTCCGAACTCGATGAAGGACTTCATCGCGCTGGGGGAGGCCGGGGTCGATGCCGGCCTCGCGGCAGTGACGCAGGTCAAGCAAAAAGGGCGCGAGGCGTGGCTCGGCCGCCCGCTGCGCACGGCACTCGCGGATACGACTCTGCTGCCGCCGGTGCCCGATCCGGGCAAGATCCTGTGCATGGGACTGATTTTCCCCAGCCACGCGGTCGCCACGGGGCAGCAGATGGCGAAAAGCCCGCAGATCTTCATGAAACCGCTCACCGGACTGGTCGGCCACGGCGGGGCGGTGGTGATTCCGAAGGCGTGGCCTGAGCGAACGGCGGCCGGTGCAGAGCTGTGCGTGGTGATCGGTCGGCATGGCAAGGCGGTCGACGAGGAACACGCGCTGGACCTCGTTTATGGCTACACTGCCTTCAACGACATGACCGCCCGCGGACTCTCGTTCCCCAAGAATAAGATGTTCGACACCCACAGCCCGATCGGGCCGTGGATCGTGCCCAAGGCCTACGCGCCCGACCCGCAGAACGTGACCCTCACCGTGCGCGTCAACGGCGCGGACAAGGAAATCGTCAACACGCGGGACATGGTGTTCCCCGTGCGCACGCAGATCCGCGACTGCGCCGAAGCGATGACGCTGATGCCCGGCGACTACATCGCGACCGGCGATGTCGGCAGCGAAGCCTGGCTGCGACCGGGCGACCTCGTGGAATGCGTCGTTGAAGGGATCGGCACGCTCGCCAACCGCTGCGTCGCGGAGACGGTCTGAGCGAACGATAGGCAATTCAGCCCCGCCGCGCACGTCGGGTCGATGGATGGCCGCCCCGTATTGCTATACAAACCCCAGGCGGACCGTCAGTCCGAGTAATCAGCTCGATCCAATTTGCGCGAGAATACTTCCAGTACTCCTCCGAAAATTATTCCTATGCCGTCGGCGAGCAGGTCTTTCCATTCTGCAAAGCGGTAAGGTGTGAAGGACTGCAATACCTCTATTAGGCCTCCAAAGAGAAGCAACCCTAGCAAGATTGCTGTAATGCGCGATGGATATGCGCGACGTCCAAAAATGGTTAGAACAGTAAAGGCAAGGACGTGGTTGCTCTTGTCCCAACCCGTAGTGGGCATATGAGGCACGGGGGGCATCAGGGACAGCAAGAGAACCGCCACGACGCAAAACCAAAAAACAAGGCCCCAGCGTGAGCGTGCAATTATGGCGGGACTAATTTTCGCCAGAATGTTAGTGAGAAATCTGATCATCCGTTGGAACGCCGAAGGACATCACGATTACCGATACGAATCGGGGATCATTCTACGATATTCAGTTATCTCGTCATCAAGGCGGTAATTGCGGATTGACTGCGGCCGCCAGACGCGGACATACTCTCGCAGGTGCTGTTTTTCCTGTGTCGTGGTGCATCCCCGACTTTGTTGCATAAGGGGGAGGGCCGCGCGCAGGGCGTCTGCCGGAATTTGAATCTATCGCATGAGCGCCGACACGTATACCGCTCCAGCTCCGACCGTGCATCCGCGCAGCCGGCGCACGCTTGCCGCTTGCTGCGGCGCGCATGTGCTGCACGACGGATTCTCCGATCTGCTGTATGTCCTGTTCCCAATCTGGCAGGCGGCGTTCGGACTGTCGTTCGCGCAGGTCGGACTGCTGAAGACGCTGTATTCGGGTTCGATGGCGGCCTTACAGGTGCCGGCGAGTCTACTCGCCGAGCGCGTCGGAGAGCGCGTGCTGCTTGCGCTCGGCACGCTCGTCGCGGCGGCCGGGTTCATCGTATCGGGCTGGACCGCTGGATTTCTCGGCCTTGCACTGTGCCTGATGCTAAGCGGCGCCGGGGCAAGCGTGCAGCATCCGCTCGGCTCCGCGCTGACCTCGCGCGCATACGAAGGCGCGCAGTTGCGGGCCGCATTGAGCACCTACAATTTCTCCGGCGATGTCGGCAAGGTGCTGCTGCCTGCGCTTTGTGCAGCGCTGCTCGCCGTGCTCGACTGGCATGCGGTGACCTCTCTGATGGGCGCGATTGGCCTCGGCGCGGCGCTTGCGGTCTGGTTTGCGGTGCCGCGCGACCTGAACCAGGCGGCCGCCGCAACGACTGTGCCCGATGCGTCGGCGGACGGCGGGGCCGCGGCCGGCTCGCTTGCGAACCCGGGCTTCATCTCGCTCTCGGCGATCGGCGTCATCGACAGCGCCACGCGCATGGGTTTTCTGACGTTGCTGCCCTTTGTGCTGATTGCGAAAGGTGCCTCTGTCACGCAGGTCGGCTTCGCTCTGAGTCTTACATTTGCCGGAGGCGCGGCGGGAAAATTCTTTTGCGGCCTCGTCGCGGCGCACGCCGGTGTGCTGCGCACGACCATCCTGACGGAGCTTGCCACGGCTGCGGGCATCGTCGCGCTCTTGCCGCTCTCGCTGGAGGGTTCGATGCTGTTGCTGCCGGCGGTCGGCATCGCGCTAAACGGCACCTCGTCGGTGCTCTACGGGACGGTAGCAGAGCTCGTGCCAAGTGCGCGACGGGCGCGCGCTTTCGGGGTCTTCTACACGCTTACGATCGGCGCCGGCGCCGTGTCACCCGCGCTTTACGGTTTGGCTAGCGACGCGATCGGTGTGCCGCGCACCTTCGGCGTCATCGCGGCGGTCGTACTGCTGGTGCTGCCACTGACGCTCGGGCTACGGCCCGCACTACGCCCATCCCAGGGCCGTAGTGCTTGAAACGGCGAGCTCGATCTCTGGGACAATACATATCCGAATACCCTGAGGAGGAGGCGTCATGGCAATTCGTTTGGGGCTTATTGGTGCCGGCGCTGGCTCGACCTGGGCGAACCGCGCGCACTTGCCGGCGCTGCCCTTCAGCCAGGATTTCGAACTGACGGCGGTCTGCACCACCAAGCCTGAGAGCGCGGAAGCGGCGCGCCGCAAGCACGCAGCCAAGCTCGCCTTCCATGATTTCCGGGAGATGGTGGCCTCGCCGGAGATCGACGCCGTGGCCGTGGTGGTGCGAGTTCCGTCTCACTACGCGCCGAGCAAAGCAGCCCTCGAAGCAGGCAAACACGTCTTTACCGAATGGCCACTGGGCAGGACTACTGGCGAAGCTGAAGAGCTTGCAGCGCTTGCCAAATTCAAGGGCGTCCAGACGGCCGTAGGGCTGCAATCGCGTGTCAGCCCGCCGCTGATGTACATGAAGGAGCAGATCGAATCGGGCTATGTGGGCGAGGTGATGGCCTGTCGCGTGAGCCTGATGCGTGACGGCGTCTTGGAGCGTACGTCCAGCCGCACCTGGATGCGTGATGGCAGCCTTGGCGCGAACACGCTCACCATCGCCAGCGGGCACACCATCGATGCACTGCGTTTCGTCGCCGGCAACTTCAGCCGTATGGCTTGCGTGGTGACGACCCAGGCGCGTCAATGGCTCGAGACCGACACGAACAAGTTGTTGGATGTCACTGCTCCGGACAACGTCATGGTCAGCGGACGACTGGCGAACGGCGCGGTCGCATCGGTCCATGTCGCCAGCATCCCCTGGGCCGGCAGCGGCTACCGGATGGAGATCTACGGGCGCGAAGGAACTTTGGTCGCAACGGGCAAGGATTCGCCGCAGTTATGCGAGGTGCGACTGCACGGCGCGCGCGGTGGCAACGCGTTGAGCGAGTTGGCAATACCTTCACGTTTCGTTTATGTGCAGGCGGGGATGCCCCGGGTTGAGCCCTACAATGTCGGTCAGATGTATAGCGAATTCGCGCATGCGATCCGCACGGGCCAGAGCCGCCAGCCCACGTTTGACACCGCCGTGGAACTGCACCGCCTTATCGACGCGATCAAGCAGGCTTCGGACACAGGGCGGGAAGTGACGGTCGCGTGAAGAGTCTCTGATGATTATCGTTTCTTGAGGAGGAAGGGCCAGATGAAATGTTTCAACGCAGTGGTGCGCACATTGACGTTAACCGTTCTAATGGGACTTGCTGGTTCCGTTGTCGCGCAGCAAGGTTATCCCGACAAACCGATCCGTTTTATCGTCCCCTATGCTCCGGGAGGCACCACCACCCCGCTCGCACGTCTCCTCGGGCAGAAGCTGACCGAGAGCTGGGGCCAGCCGGTGATAGTCGACAACCGTCCCGGCGCGGGCACGATGATCGGCACCGATGCGGTTGCCAAGGCCTCGCCCGATGGCTACACCATGCTCTTTGCGGGCGGGAGCCTTTGTCTCATCCCGCTACTGCTCAAAGCTCCCTACGATCCCATCAAGGACCTTGCACCAGTCGCAACCTTTTCCCGGACTGAATTCGTGCTCGTCGTCAATTCCAAGCTGCCAGTCAACGATATGAAGGAATTTATCGCCTACGCCAAGGCGAGGCCAGGCGAACTCAATTACGCTACGCCGGGGGCAGGAGGTGCGCAACATGTGGCGCACGAGCTGTTCAATCTGGTTACTGGAATCAAGACGCTGCATATTCCGTACAAAGGCGCCAGCCCGGCTCTCACCGACCTTCTCGGCGGGCAAGTACAGATGTTCTTTTCCACGGCGCTCACCGCCATTCCCCACATCAAGAGCGGCAGACTCAAGGCCTTGGGCATTACCGGCCTTTCCCACAATCCGGGACTGCCCAATGTGCCCACCTTTAACGAGTTGGGCCTGTCGGGTTTGGACCAGATCGGAAACTGGTTCGGGGTCATGATGCCAGCTGGCACGCCCAGAGACATTATCGCCAAAATGTCGACCGAGATTGGCAGGTACTCGGCGATGCCTGATTTCAAGCAGGCCTTGATCAACCAGGGGCTCACGAGCTTCTACATCGACGCCGGCCAATTCGCGGCGCAGCTGCAGGCAGACCTGGTGCGGTTCAACAGGATCATCAAGGCCGCCAACATCAAGATCGATCAGTAGCGCTTGCTCGCCAGCAAGCTGCAATCGGCGCGGATAGTTGCTTTGAAGATGGTTGCTGCTGCTCGCAGCGCTGTCATCGACCTCGAGGTATCCGTCCGGTGATTGCATCATTCACAGATCAAGTTGACAATGCCTACCATAATTACGGGAGGCACGATCATGACCCCAAGGCTTCTTCCTGCTCTAGCGCTGCTTGTGTCGACAGCGATTTTCTCTCCTATCGCACCGGCGCAGGAACCTTTCCCTTCCCGCCCGATTCGATTGGTGGTTCCGTCCTCGGCCGGTGGACCAGGGGACGTGGTCTCGCGGATTATCGCGAACGATCTGTCGACCCGGCTGGGCCAGATGGTGATCGTGGAGAATCGGCCGGGTGCGGGTAATGCGATCGGACAGGATTTCGTCGCGAATGCGGCGCCTGACGGCTACACCCTCGTTCATATCGCAAGCCAGGGCATCCTCAATTACCATTTGATCAACCGGCCGTTCGACTTCCGTACGGCGTTCACGGGGATTGCTCAGCTTTATCCACAGCACGCCATGCTCGCGGTAAACCCGAAAGTCCCGAGCATGGCGAACATCACGAACGTGGCGCAATTGATCGCCTATGCAAAGGCGAACCCCACCACATTGAATTACACGAGTTCGGGTGTCGGCTCCTCGGGGCACATGATGCTCGAAAAGATCAAGCTCATGAGCGGTGCCCCCATGCAGCATATCCCTTACAAAGGCGCCGCCCCGGCATTCCAGGACGTAATAGCGGGGCGCATCCCGGTCTGGGGCGGGACGATGTACTACTTGCCCCAAGTCAAAGCGGGTCAGATCCGTGCCATCGCAGTGGGCTCGGCCAAACGCCAACCCGACTTGCCCGACGTTCCGACTTTGATAGAACAGGGATTCCCCGGACTGGTTGCGGGATCGCTTATCGGATACGCCGGACCTGCGGGGATGCCAAGGCATATTACGGTGCGCCTGGAAAGCGAATTCAAGACCACAATCAACAAACCCGACGTGGTCGAGAAGATGGCTAAAGCCGGCGTAATAGTCGGCTACGCCGACGGCACGACCTTCTCGAATGCGATCTCGGATTACTACGACTATTGGGGCAAGGTGATTCGCGAAAGCGGGATAAAGGCGGACTAGAGCGGCTAGGGGACATGAGTCACGCTCCTTCCCCGTCCTCATCGATGCGATGCCCCGACTGGCTTTCTGGAACTTGCTGCTGACGCATCTCAGCTGAGGCTGGCTGTTACGAATCTCAAAAGTCGATGCGCGCCCTGCTAGCAAGGCCGCTGCACCTCGGTGCGATCCTGCTGCTCGCGGTCGCCATCGCCGAGTATTCGGGCCTAGATGCACGCTCGGGCCCGGAGAACCGCCTGATGGACGCTCTGGTCCGCGTCCAAGCGCGCGACCTGCGGCCCGACCCGGACATCGTCATCGTCGACATCGATGAGGCGAGCCTCGCACGCATGCAGGAGGTCGCCGGCAAGTGGCCCTGGCCGCGGGCCGTCCACGCCGAGCTCGTCGCCGGCATCGAGGCGCAGCAGCCGCGGGCGATCGTGTTCGACGTGCTGTTCTCCGAGGAAGACCGCCTGAACCCGGCCAGTGATCGCCTATTCGACGAATCCCTCGCCGGTCTGAAAAACGTCTACCTGCCCATGGTGCGGCTCGATCCGCGCGACGATGTGCGCGGCGTGCCGATTGCGCAAATTGCCGAACTGCTGCGGATCCAGCCGAGCGCCAGCGCGAAGCCCGACGCGCGCATCGCCTTGCTACCGCCGCAGGCGGTGGATCCCGCCCACTGGCGCACCGGCATCATCAATTTTCACGAGGACGCCGACGGCGTCGGGCGGCAATACTGGCTGCGCATGCCCGCCCACGGCTGGCAGGTGCCTTCGCTTCCGACGCGAATGGCAGATGATCTCGGCATACCCGTGCCTGCGCGCGAAGAAATCCTGCTGCATTGGCGCGGGCCGCCTGGCTCTTTCCGGCACCTGTCCTATGTGGCGCTGTACGAGGACTTCGCCCGGCGCAAGCGCATGCGGCCGCAGGACGAGTTGCGGGGCAAGATCGTGATCATCGGCACGGCTGCAACCGGCCTGCAGGATCTGCGCGTGACGCCGCTCTCGAACACCACGCCCGGCGTCGAGATTCTCGCCACTGCGATCGACAACCTCAAGAACGCGCGCTGGATGGAACGCGTGCCCGATGCCGTACCCGCTGCGCTCGCGTGCGCCATGCTGTTGCTGCTCTTCGGCGCGTTCCGCGCACGCCGCCATCCGCTGCAGATCGGTGTCGCCCTCGCCGGCGTGAGCGCGACGCTGCTCGGCGCCGCCTACGCCGCGCTCGGCGCGCGTCTCTTATTCCCGGTGCTCGGACCGCTCGCATTCGCCTGGGCGTACTACCTGTATGCCGCACTGCTGGAGTACCTGCGCGAGCGGCGCTCGCGCCAGCAGGCCGTGAAGATGTTCTCGCGCTTCCTCAATCCCGAGGTAGTGAAGCGCATCGTCGAACAGGGCGCAACGGTCGAATCGCTGTCGGGTCAGACGCGCAGCATCAGCGTGCTGTTCTCCGACATCCGCGGCTTTACGACGCTTTCCGAAACGCGACCGCCGCAGGAGATCGTCAACCTGCTCAACCGCTATTTCTCGCGCCAGGTCGAAGTGGTGTTCCGCCACGGCGGCACGCTCGACAAGTTCATCGGTGACTGCATCATGGCCTTTTGGGGCGCGCCGCTGGACGACCCGCGCCACGCCGAACACGCCGTCGCCGCCGCGCTGGAAATGCAGCAAGTCCTGCTGGCCTTCAAAAAGGAACTCGGCGCAACCGATTCCGGATTCGATGTGGGCATCGGCATCCACTCGGGGAGCGCCGTGGTCGGGTTCATCGGCGCTGAGCAGAAGCTGGATTACACGGCTATCGGGGACACCGTGAATCTCGCCAGCCGCATCGAAGGACTCACCAAGGACGCGAAAGCGCGCGTTCTGGTCTCGCGCGACACGGTGCAGGCGTGCGACAATGTGTTCGATTTCATCCCACGCGGATCCTATAAGGTAAAGGGGCGGGAACAGCAGGTGGAGTTGTTCGAGCCACAGGCCAAGTCTCCGCCCGCGCAATCGCCATGAAGCTACGCCTATTTCTGCTGCTGTTCGCTTTTGCCGCCGGCATCGCACTTGCGCAGGATGCGGGCTATGCCGTGCGCCAGACCGAGCTCAAGCAGGAACCCTACAGCGACGCGGCAACCGCGGGCACACTGCCCGAGCGTGCGCAGGTGAAAATTGTGGCGCGCCAGGGCGGCTGGCTCAAGATTGAATCGGCCTCGGGCGCGGGCTGGGTGCGCATGCTCGCCATCCGCACCGGCGCCACCGACGGCGCGGGCGGCGATTCCGGGCTCAAGCAACTGTTCAACGTGGCGCGCAGCGGTTCGTCGGGCACAGCCGTTGCGACGGGCGTGCGCGGACTGGACAAGGAACGGATCCGCAATGCCCAGCCCAACACGGCCGAGCTTGCACGCATGGAACAGTTCGCCGCGAGCCAGGCCGACGCCGAGCGCTTCGCGAGCGGCGCGGGACTGGCTGTGCAGACGATCGACTATCTGCCGGCGCCCGACTCTGCAGGGCCCGCTGCCCGATGACATCGCGCGCCGCCATCGCCGGCTCCATTTTGGCGTTCGCCCTCGCCAGTGCGCCTGTTAGCGCGCAATTCCGTTTCGACCTCAACCGCATCATCGACACCGCCAAGACCCTCACCCAGGCGTCGGCCGAAGTGAGCGAATCGCAGGAGGTCGACATCGGCAGGCAATATGCGGCGGTGCTGCTGGGTGCTGCCCCGCTCGTGCGCGATCCCGAACTGCAGCGCTACGTGAACACGCTCGGACGCTGGGTGGCACTGCACGCGGAGCGCCCGGCCCTTGCCTGGCATTTCGGCGTGCTCGACTCTGACAACGTGAACGCTTTCGCCACGCCCGGCGGTTTTGTCTTGATCACCAAAGGGTTGCTTGCGCGCACGCGCAGCGAAGCCGAACTCGCGAACGTGCTCGCGCACGAAATTGCACATGTCGTGAAAAAGCACCACCTCAACGCCATCCGCAAGGGCGCGGGCATGCAGGCGGGCGTGAATATACTCGGCGATTACGTCGCGCAGGGCAGCCGCAATCCGGAGATTGCCAGGCGCCTGGTCTCCGGCATGAAGGAAGTGATGTTGCGCGGCCTGGACCAGGACGACGAGCTCGAAGCCGACCGCATGGGCGTGGTCATCGCCGCGCGCTCGGGCTACGATCCCTACGGACTGCCCGCTGTGCTGCAAACGCTGTCGGCCATGAACCCGCAGGACTCCGGGCTGGCGCTGCTGTTCGCCACCCATCCTGCTCCAGGCGCGCGGCTGGACGCGCTCGATGCGGCAATGGACGCTCGCCTCGAGCGCCATGCGGGAAGTGCGCGCGGATCCGCGGAATTCGAGCGCGTGACACGCAGAAAGTAGCGGACTCGAAGTGCAGGCGATCTCAGCGGCGAGTTCCAGCGTGGATGCAAGAGTAGATTAAGCTCGCCTACTGCATTGCTTCGCGCCAAGGGACCAGCGTCGGGTTACCAGGCCTTGATAAGGAGGACCCTTAATGGATATCGCATTCTGGTCGGCGACGAAACTCCTGCGCGCACTGCGTCTGAAGAAAATCGGCGCCCTCGAACTGCTCGAGCACTATCTCGCGCGCATCGAGAAGTACGACGAAGATCTGAACGCGCTGCCCGTGCGTGACTTGGACGCCGCCCGCAAACGCGCGAAGGCATTCGATCGCAAGGGAGCAAAGTCCGGCCCGCTTGGCGGGTTGCCGATGACGGTCAAAGAGTCATTCGACATCGCCGGGCTTCCCACGACCTGGGGCCTTGCCGAGTATTGCCGCACTCGCGTGAAGTCCAACTCGGACGCCGTCGAGCGTTTCCTCGTTGCGGGCGGCAATGTCTTCGGGAAGTCGAATGTGCCGACGCTCCTTGCCGACTGGGAAACCTCGAATCCCGTTTACGGAAAGACGGTGAATCCGTGGAACCATGAACGCACGCCCGGCGGTTCTTCGGGCGGCGCTGCGGCTGCGCTCGCTGCCGGGCTCACCGGCCTCGAAGCCGGAAGCGATATCGGCGGGTCGATTCGCAACCCGGCGCATTTTTGCGGCATCTATGGCCACAAACCCACCTGGGGCGTGTGCTCGATGAAGGGACACGCGTTGCCGGGTGTTGCGCATCCAGCAGATATATCGGCGATCGGACCGCTCGCACGCAGCGCTGCGGATCTCGAACTTGCGTTCTCGATCATGGCTGGACCAGACGCGATCGATGGGACGGGCTGGCAGCTTGAGCTGCCCAAGCCTGCGAGAAAGACGCTGCGCGGATGGCGCGTTGCGGTGCTCGTGTCGCACCCGACCGCGGAAACCGATGCGACTGTCCGCCAAGCCATTCGCCGGCTTGCGCAGTTTCTCGCCAAGAATGGCGCCAAGGTGTCGGACCGCGCGCTGCCTGCGTTCGACCTCGGCGAGGCGCATCGCGTGTTTATTCAGTTGCTGCGCGGCGCGACTTCCGGGCGGCAGACACCGGAACTCACTGCGAGACTGTTGGCCGAAAGAGAGAAGCTCGACCCGAATGACAGCGGATACTTCGCACAGATGGTTCGCGCCAACACCCAGTCGCATAGGGAATGGCTCATCGCGTCCAATCGCCGCCACCAGATTCGGCATGCGTGGGCGGAATTTTTCAAAGACTGGGATGTGCTGCTGTGCCCGAACGCGGCGACGGCCGCGTTTCCGCATTCCATGCCCGGTGAGCGCTGGGAACGGATGATAGGCGTGAATGGCAAGCCGCAGCCCGCGACGACCCAAATGTGGTGGGCCGGGATTTCAGGCATGTGCGGTCTGCCTGGGACTGCGGCCCCTATCGGCCTATCGCCGGAGGGACTGCCCCTGAGTGTGCAGATTGTGGGACCGCAGTACGGGGATCTCTCGACGATTCGGTTCGCGCAGTTGATCGAGCGCGAATACTACGCTTTCGTGCCGCCTCCCGCATATTGCTAGAGTTTGTGCGCTGCGTGCGCTGCATGGGCTCTCACAGCCCCGCATCGTGCGATCCCACGAAGCGGCGGTGAATTCGAATAGGTCGCGGTAGAATCACCGGCACACCAACCAGATGCATGGAGAAGAATAATGGCAAACATCGCAGTCGCGTTCAGGCAAGAGATTACACGGCTAGCCCGCAGGGAAATCCGAAGCCAGACGCAGGGATTGCGCAAAGCGTCGTCTCAGTTCCGGCGAGCCATTGCCGAGCTCAAGCGCCACGCCTCTGCACTCAAATCTGAAGTCGCCCGTCTTGAGCGCACGCTCGGCAGGAACGGAGCGAAACAAACTGCCGAAGCAATTCCGGCAAAGGTCCGCTTCACTGCAAAGAGCATCGTCCTGCAGCGCCGGAAGCTGGGGATCGCGGCAGCAGACTTTGGCAAGCTCATCGGCGTGACCGGCCACACGATATACAAGTGGGAGCATGGCACTTCACGCCCTCGCAGAGCGCAGCTTGCCGCCTTCGCGTCTATTCGGCACCTGAGCAAGACGGAAGCCATTGCGCGTTTGGAGCAGATCGGCAAGAATGAGACCAAGACACGAGCGCGTAAGCGATAGTTTTCTTCACATGTCATCGGTGCTTGAGTGATAAGGTGACAAATGAGCGGCGATGATCCCAGGACTTGGGCGTGCTGACCCGTGCACGCCGCAGAATGCCGTAGTGTTTGGAATAGATCGAGGCTACCAAGTAGGACACGGACAAAAGGAGATATCGAACATGCCCAAGCAGACGATCCAACCCCAAGGTCTTCCCAAACCGCCTACCTACTCGCACGTGGTCAAGGCCGGCAACACCGTGTACGTCGCCGGACAGATCGCGCAAGACGCGCAGGGGCAGCTGGTTGGCGTTGGCGATATCGAGGCGCAGGCCGTGCGCGTCTTCGAGAACTTGAAGCTGGCCTTGGCCTCAGTCAATGCCACGTTCGACGACGTGGCGAAGATTACCGTCTATGTCACCGATCCGCGGTTCCGCGAAAAAGTCGGTGAGGTCCGTGCCAGGTATCTGAAAGAACCGTTCCCCACGAGCACGTTCCTGGTCGTCGCGGGGCTTGCCCGCCCGGAGCTTCTGCTGGAAATCGAGGCGACCGCGTATGTCAGCTGAATAATACGCACTGCCGGTGCGCCGCCTGCCGAACCCCGATTTCATGCTCGAGGCGGAGGCGTTCGCGGCGCTGTCTCCGAACTGGGTCGTGCCGGCGCGCCGCCACCGAGGAGCAGGAGTCCTGACACCGCGGCAAGAACGCCTGCACCTGCGTACGCCGTCCCGTAGGCGCCGCTCGCGGTGATGGCAATGGAGAAGGCCAAAGGCATCACCATGACGCCGGTGAACATCACGCCGGCGCCAAGACCGGTAGCTTCCGTGCGCCGCGTGCCGCCCAGGCGAGCCCATTCCGCATAGGCGATGCCGGTGAATCCGCTCGCTGTAGCGCCCGCCACCGCGCACACCGCGAGCACCAGCAGCGGCGGCCAATCCGAAGCGAATTGCCCGGCGAGGATTGCCGCCGCGCACATGATCACGCCCTGTGCGGCGAGGAGCACGCGCGCCGAGCGAAAGCGGTCGGCTAACCATCCCCATATCGGCCGGCTCACCACGCCGGCAACCTGGTACGCCGCGAGCGCGCGCCCTGCTGCAATCAGGTCGAACCCCGCGCGGCTGGTGAGGTGCACCGTCATGAACGAAATGAAGCATAGCTGCAGCCCCGAATAGACGAAGCTCGCGAACGCGAGCCGGCGCATGGCGCCGCTTTCGCGCAGGAGCAGGAGAGGCGCGGCCAGGCGCGGGTGCAGGATCACGCGCGCAGGGTCGCGCTCCCGGTCCCAGCGTCCGCGCGGAATCTGCATGAGCAGCAGGAGCGCCGCCACCGGCGCCGCCTGCCACAGCAGTGCCGCGCGCCAGCCGAGTGCAAGCGTGAGCGGCACCATCGCAAGCCCCGCCAGCACGCCTCCGAGCGGCACGCCGATCTGCCGCAGCGACAGCACGAGGTTCATGACGCCCGGCGGCGTGCGCGGCACCAGCAGGTGGGTGCTCGCGGGCGCGGCGGCACCGTAGGCGAGGCCGAGGAGCGCTGCGCCCAGCGCGATCGAGGCCACGCTGCCTGCGGCAGCGGCGAGCAGCATGGCAAGCGTGGCGAGCAGCACGAACTGGCTGATGCGCACGGCGCCATAGCGCAGGATAAAGCCGGGTGAAAGCAGCGCCGAAAAAATACCGACGCCGTACACGGTCGAGATGAACGCGCCCGAGAGCGCTCCCGGCACGCCAAGGTCCTTCGCGACGGCGGGTGCCACGGCCGGCAGGGAGTATGCCGCCATGGTTGACAGCGACTGCGTCGCGAGCATAGCGAGCAGAGGCCAGGTGGGGAAATGCTTGCGCTCGTCGGCTGGCGGGTTCACTGACACGCGGGCGATAGTAGAGAGGCCCCGATGCTAACATGTCAGACTGCACCAACGCGCGGAGGCAGGGATGCGTGAACGCTGATATGAAGTGGCTAGTGTCTTGGGCCGGCGATTTTTTGCGGAGTGCCCGCTGCATCCTGTCCTGTAATTGGAACATACTCTGCGCACCGCTTTAACCCTGAGGAGAAATCATGCTCGATCTCAGAAGCTTTATGTCATCGCTTGCGCGCGCCGCTGTCCTGCCCGAAGGCGCGCGCGCACAGGCAGGCTCCGGCAAAGTGGCGTTGTATGCGAGCGTCGGTGCAGAACTCACGCAATACGATGTGGACGTCGATGGCGCTACCCTGACCAGGCGCGGTTCGGTGACTCTGCCCGCCAATGTGCAATATGTATGGCCGCATGCATCGCGACGCCATCTCTACGTGGCATCGAGCAGCAGCGCGCCCGGTGCGGGAGCGGCCGGCACGGTACACCACGTCAGCGCCTTTTGCATCGACCCGGCGACGGGCGCGCTGACGCCGCACGGCAAGGCGATTGCATTGCCGACGCGGCCGATACACATGACCACCGACATTCCTTGCGCACACGTGCTGGTCGCATTCAACAATCCGAGCGGGCTGCGCGTGTACCGGATCAACCGCGACGCCACCTTGGGCGACGAAGTCAGGCAGCCTCAGGCGATCGACGCGGGAATTTACGCACATCAGGTGCGCGTGAGCCCGGACAACAGGCTGGCGCTGCTCGTCACGCGCGGCAACCGTACCCTCGGTGGAAAGCCCGAAGAACCGGGTGCGCTGAAGATATTCCACTATAAGGACGGGCTGCTGACGAACGAAGTTTCAGTTGCGCCGGGCGGTGGATACGGGTTCGGGCCGCGGCATCTCGATTTTCATCCGTCGCAGCCGTGGATCTATCTTTCGCTCGAGCTGCAGAACAAGCTCGACCTGTGGAAGCGTGAGGGCGACGCCTTGTCCTGCGCGCCGGTGTTCAGGAAGGAAACTCTGGCGAACCCCGGCGGTACCCGCTCGCGTCAAGCGGCGGGCACCGTGCACGTGCACCCCAACGGCCGTTTCGTCTACTGCGCGAACCGCGCGAATGAAACCGAAAATTTCGAAGGCAAGCCGGTCTTCGTCGGCGGGCAGAATACGCTCGCGGTCTATGCGATCGACCCCTCTACCGGCGAGCCGACGCCGATCCAGCACGTCGATACACGCGGCATCCATTGCCGCACGTTTCACATCGACCCCAGCGGCCGCATGCTGGTTGCCGCGCATATCATGGCGCTCGACGTGAGGGACGGAGCGCTCGTGCGCACCGTGCCCGCATGCCTGTCCCTATTTCGGATCGGCAGCGACGGCAAACTCGATTACGTGCGCAAATATGACATCGATGTGGGTAATGCATCGATGTTCTGGATGGGTATGGTAGGGCTGTAGGCGAGTGCGCCGCTCACGCAACCGCGCGCAGGATGAAAACCATGCTGCGCCGCGTAATCTCGGTCACACCGGCGAGAGCAGACCCTCGTCGTCATTCTTCGCGCTGTTTAGCCGCGTGCTCACCGGGTGGTGTTCGAAGTCGGTTTGCGCCGAGGCAATGAGCCCGGCCACGGCTTCGGGCGACTGCGGCGCGGGATCGAGCCAGGCAGCGAATGCGGATTCGGGGAGCACCACCGGCATACGATCATGCACGTCGGCAACGCAGGGCGCAGCCGCGCGGGTGGCAATCGCGCAGGTGAGCTTCGGCGCCTCGCCCTCGGATGCCCAAGACGAGAGAAAGCCAGCGAAGCAGATCAGCTTACGGTCCGCGCGGTAGATAAAGTGCGGCTGTTTATAGGCCTTGATCTCGCCGGTCTTCGGATCGATCCTTTCACTTGCCGCCCACTCGTACCAACCCTCTGCCGGAATGAGGCATCGCGATTTACGATACGCATCGCGCCACATCGGTCTTTTTGCGGCATCCTCGGAGCGGGCGTTGATGCCGTGCTCAGGGGGCTTGGTCTGCGACCACCAGAAGGGGATGAAGCCCCATCGCGCCCCGGTGAGTTCGAGTTCGTCGGCGTCGGGCGCGTGCCGCAGGATCGGTATGTTCGTAGTCGGCAGGACGTTGAAGCGCCGGCGGAAGGGATTGTTGTTGCCCCGGCCTATGTGCCACTGCCGCTCGATCGCGGCGGTTTCGGGGCTGACGTAGCGGCCACACATGCGAATATGGTAACTAGAAAGCTCGCCCGACGCACGTTCGGCGAGGGATGTAGCGGCTGAATGCCGCTTCATATGTAGCCAAAATAGAGGTTCGGTCGAATGGAGCATAGGCGTAACAGGTGAAAGCACGTAGGCGCGAAACTGCATCGATTGTCGCCCATGCCTGGGCGCCAGGCGGTTTCGCTTTGATGCCTACGGGCCAACCGGATTTAGCGCGATGAGGAAAAACACCAAATCGGTCTGGCAACAGGCATTCTTGAAGCGCCTCGGAAGTCCGCGTTTTGAAGGAACGCGATGGGAAGACCTCTACGCCACGCTGAGGCGCGCATCGATGGCGAAAGCCCGAAGCGCGAAACCGTATTGGGTTGGCGTGGAACTGACCTATCCGGCATGCCGTCTTGGATATACCGGCGTATTGTGTGCCGACAACGCAGGCGAGGTGCTCTGCACCAGCGCGCTCCGAGGGCACACACGGGCCTTGGAAACCATGCGCAATCTTTGGCCGGGCGATGGCCAGCTTCGATTCCTGACGGATGTGCATGATCTGCGTCGCGCGGCGCGGCGATCCTGCGTATTCGCTGCCATTGTGGACGCCGCAAGCCCGTCCGCGTTATCGCTTGCCAAGTCTCTCGCCAAGGCCATAGCCAGCGGCAACACGCAGATCGCACTCAAGGTGCTCACGGTCGTTGCGCCCCCGCCGTCACGTCGAGGTGCGGGTTTCGCTGGCCCATTGCCGTCAACGCCGGCGCAATTCGACGTTCTCCTTCGATCAAGCACCGCCCAGCCCTGGCTTGAACACTGCGATCTCGCCGTAATGTGCGCGCTGCAAAAGGCGAGGCTGATAGGTATCGATTTCGCCGACATCTGTCTCAATTTCAAGGAGTACGAGCGCTCGAGCGGTCGTTGGATTCCAACACACCCGAGGCCAGTCGGCGTAAAGGCGATGGGCGTGGGGCAGGGCCCGGGGAGGGCAGAACGCGCGGCGAAGAAAGCTCTGCGTGAAATCGCGGCGAGCTTCCCTTTGTCTCAGTTAACGGGCGGAATCATCGATATCACCGGAGATGTAAGGTTGAAAGACACCCGGATCGCAATGGAGACGATACGGGCCGCCTGCCCCGACGATACGCAGTTCGTACTTGGCTTCGATGCTCGGGCGGCGGGATCGCTACTTAAGGTTAGCTTCATTGCGGTAAGCGGAGGGGCCGAGCTAGCGTAACCGCGGTGCGGGACGAAGCCAACGCTGCAGGACACGGGCTATGGGCGGATAATGATTGCTTGCCGCCGTGGGTGTGGCGGCGCGCCAGCGCTTGGCAGACCAGGGGATGATAACCGAGGCTTTTTACAATATTCCCGCCTGGCGTGGCCGATGCGCTGTGGACGTCTAACCTTGAGAGGAGGAGGTGCTAGATGAAAGCTTTCGACGCAGTGGTGTGCATGGTGACACTTGGCGTGCTGATGGGAGTTGCCGGCTCCGTTGCGGCACAGCAGCCTTATCCCGCCAAGCTGGTCCGCGTCATCACGCCCTATCCGCCGGGCGGCAGCGCCGATCCGATGGCCCGCCTGGTCGCGCAGAAACTGGCCGAAAAGTTTGGCCAGCCGGTGATCGTGGAGAATCGCCCCGGTGGCAACTCCATCATCGGCACCGAAGCTGCGGCCAAAGCCGCGCCCGATGGCTACACCATTCTGGTGGTGGGCAATACCCATGTTGCCTATCCGAACCTGCTGCCCAACCTCCCCTATGACGCCATCAAGGACTTCGATGCGGTGGCTAGCATTGCCAGGTTGCGCTACGTTCTAGTGCTCAGTCCGTCGGTACCTGCCAACACCTTGCAGGAGTTCATAGCGCTCGCCAAGGCCAAGCCGGGACAACTCAACTTCGCTTCGTCGGGAGTAGGGGGCGGGCTCCATCTCGGGGGTGAACTCTTCAACATCATGGTGGGGACAAAGATGCAACACGTCCCCTACAAAGGATCGGGGCCGCTCATGACCGATCTCATCAGCGGTCAAGTGCAATTGTCCTTCCAGACCAGCATTGCCGTCGTCAACCATATCAAGGGCGGCAAACTGAAGGCGATGGCCATCACCGGCAATACCCGCGCGTCAGCCTTGCCGCAAGTGCCCACCTTCGCCGAGGCGGGCCTGCCGGGTTTCGAGATGACAGGCTGGTACGGCATCCTTGCGCCGGCCGGCACGCCGAAGGAAGTGATCAACAAGATTTCGAGCGACATGGCCGTAATTCTGGTCATGCCCGACGTTCAGGAGTACCTGACCAGGCAAGGGTTCGACCCCTTCATCTCGACCCCAGAGCAGTTCGGCGCGCAGATGAAGGCGGACTTCGCCAAGTATGCCAACATCATCAAGACCGCCAACATCAAGCTCGAGAATTGATTCTCCCCGCTAGGTGTCGATCTACGATCGTTATACGACAAGAATAGGAGAAAAAATGACCAAGAAGAAAGTGTTGGTCACAGGTATGAGCGGTTGCATCGGCGGCGCGGTGCTGCGGCGTCTGGGGCAAAAATATGACTTCACGGCGCTGAACCGGCGCCCGATGCAGGAGGTACGCTCCGTCACGGCCGACATCAGTGATTACAATTCCATACGCCCCCACTTCGATGGGCAGGATGTCGTCGTGCATCTGGCGGCGTCGCTGGGCCCAGACGTTACCACCAAGGACATCATCGACAACAATGTCTCGGGTACGCTGAACGTGCTCGAAGCTGCGAGGCAGGCCGAGGTCAAGCGCGTGGTATTTGCGAGCAGCGGGGCGATAATCCTGAACTACGTGCTCGACTCTCCCTGGCGCGAGTTGGAAAGCGGCGAATACGACAAGCTCCCGCCTACATGGCCCATGATCACGCACGAGTCGCCCATACGCCCGAACGGCCTATATAGCTGCAGCAAAGTGTGGGGCGAGGCAGTGGGCCGATGGTATGCGGATAGCCACGGCATGTCCGTGCTTTGCATACGCTTTGGCTGGGTGCCGGCAAATGACCGGCCAAGCACAGTACGCAGCCGTGCCGTGTGGTGCAGCCACCGCGATGCCGCGCAGATGGTGGAAAAGTGCATCGACGCTCCGGAGAGTCTGCGCTTCGACATCTTCTTCGCAGTGTCCAAGTGCAAGTACAACTATCGGGACATTACCCATGCGAGGGACGTCATTGGTTTCGAACCCCTGGACAACGCAGACGATTATCGGTAATGGACTGCAACGAGGAGGCACAGCGATGAAGATCAAGCGCATCGATCACGTCGGCGTAGTGGTGCGGGACGTCGAAGCGAGCAGGCGGCTGTGGGAAGACTGCCTCGGCATTCGTCTGGATGCCGTCGAGGACAATCCCGCATCGTTCGTGCGGCTCGCCCTCTATCCCGTCGGCGAGTCCATGGTCGAGCTGCTCGCGGGAACCAAGGACGGCAGCAAATTCGCGAACCTCGTTGCCGAAGGCAAGGGCGGGCTCCATCACGTCTGCCTCCAAGTGGAAGATATCGATGCGGCGCTCGCGGAGCTGAAGGAAAAAGGGGTGCCGCTGCTCGACCAAGTGGCGCGCCCCGGCCACGCCGGCTGCCGCATCGCTTTCCTTGATCCGGCCGGCACCGAGAACTGCCTCATCGAACTGGCCGAGCTGCCTGCCGCGCCCGCGCGTTGAGGTGGATTCGACCTACACCGCAGTAAAAACTGCAGTTGCCTCGTCCCACGATGAACCCGCGGCTGCGATCAGGCGCTTCGCATCTTCGGCCAGAAAATAGCGGCTCGCCACCAGAGCATGCGCCGCATTCCCGAGTTGCTTAGCCCACTCCGCATGGCTGCCGTAGCGCTCTTCGAGTGAGAGCCGGGAATCGCCCGGGTCACGCGAGCGCGCATCGCGGGCGAAGGCGATCATGGAGCCGATGACGCCGAACAGCTCGCCCTCGGCGTGTCCGCGTGCGCGCAAGTTCCATCCAGTGTGCGTCGCCAGCGCCGCGCTCAGCAAAGGATGGCGTATGCCATCCAGCGAATTGCCGTCTGGTCCGAACTTCACGACGTAAACGGGATACGCCGCACCTTCGCGCGGAGGCTGATACGCGTAGTCCATGAGCCGCAATTCGTTCTTCAGGCCAGTGTACGCTACGCCTGGAATCGAAGGAAAACCGCTACTGGCTCGATCGGAGTTCACAAATGTGCCCGCGGCCCGCGAAGGAAAGCAACTGGGCGGGGGTTCGATCCCGTCATCCACCCATTTGAGCATTGCGCTAAGAAGCGCGCGCAAGATGCTGCCGTAACTGATCGGGTTTTCCCTCAACTGGGAGGCGTGAGGATCAGGCGGTACCGCCCAGCCGTGCTGCAGGCCGGCGGCCAGGTACAACCGGACTTCCTCCGGCATCGCTATATCGTTCCCGCTTGTGTCCGTCGCGACCAGTGAAGCGCGCGCCGACCAGATCTCCGAATCGGTATCCAGATGCATCAGCTTCGGGCAGGTATTTGTGCGCACGCAGCGCTGCAGGATGCCATCGGTGCGGCCGCTCGTCGGGTCGCTCAGTACCGGGTAAGTAAACGGAAACTGATCGTCGGGATAGGCGTGGTCTTCGTGCTGGCGCGAATAGCGGCCCGGCTGGGCAAACGGAAAATTGATGAAACTGCGGCGCGAACCGGCGATGACCGGCACGGCAGCGTCGAATACTTTTCCGCCGCGCGGATCTTCATTGAATCCAAGATAGAGGAAATCACGCAGCGTACGCCCTGACTGCGACAGCCCGAAACCAAGCGCCCGTCGCATATGCGGCCGGTCTCCCGAGCGCAACGGATTGGGGTTGCCTTCCGCGTCGTGCGCATCGTGTCGCAGGAATGAAACGAAGTCGCGCATGGACGCATAGGCGATGCCCGTGACGGTCGGCTCCGAGCCGGTGTAGATGAACTCGTAGATTGCACCGCCATCGAAGCCCGCCGGCCGCACGATTTCGATGCGATTGCGATCGACATATTTCCAGCGCAGGTCCTCGGGTGTCTGCCTCGCGTCGCGTTCGCGTTGCCGCACCGTCAGAGTGGCGCGGCCGGGATCCAGGTCGATTGCCGGGTAGCTGAGATTTCCGACGAATGCCGCGCCGCCCGATTCGTCGATGAATTCTTCGCGGCATAGGGCGGTGATCACGCGATCGCCGTCGCGCGCGACGGGGAAAGTTGCCCGCATCCGTCCATTTTCCGCGCTGACGTCCGTTTGCCACCCGCTCCACACGACGCTGAAGCCGCGGCGCATCAGAAAACCGTTGCCGGCGTCGGATGCGGTCTGCGGACGATTTGTATTGGCTGCGTGGTTGATGCGATCGAGGCAACGTATGCTGCCGCGATTGAGGATCTCGTAGAAGAGCCAGCCGTTGCCGCGCGCAACGTCGAGCGGCTTCAGAATGCAGAAGTCGAAACGGTAGTCCACACCGCCCTGGGCGTTCCGCGGCGCGAGCTTCAGATTCACAATGCCGGCGTTCTGCCGGTGCTCCGGGTCGATGCTGCAATGGGCCACGCCATGCAGCCGCTCGTACGGTCCGGCGTCTGCGAACTCCGCGCCATTGAAACAAGGCGACAGCCGTTCGGTCAGTTCAATGCGGCGTACCGTGCCGGCCGGTCGGTCGATCGATGTCATGCGTGCTCTCCGATGTATGGTGCAGTTGTGCGGACCGTGCCGCGCGCTATTGCCATGTAATCATGGACCTCGCCCCGGGGCCTTCGTTCAAAATCACTTGCGCGAACATCGAGCACAGCCGAAACAGATGCGGTACGGGGATATGCGCACGCATGGTTCTGCTTGTGCATAAGCGCACGAAATTATTATACTCGCCGATATATCCCAGGCAGCAGTCCGTCGTCGCATCGCTCTCGTTAGTCGTCGGTGCGATCGCGGCGACGATGTGCGGGTTCCTGTACTTGAAACGCTCAGAGGAAAAACAATGAGAGTCATTTTGCTGCTGGGAGCATTGCGGTTCTGGCCTCCCCTGTTAGTCGCTGCAACGATTTGCGGCGTCGGTCTAGAGCCGGCTCACGCAGCCGATAACTATCCGACTCGACCGATCAGGATCATCGTGGGATTCGCGCCGGGCGGAAATACCGATGTTTATGCGCGCTTGCTTTCAATGCACCTGCAAAAAGTATTGGGGCAACCGGTCGTCGTCGAGAACAAGGCCGGTGCGGCGAGTATTCTGGCAATACAGCATGTGGCGACTTCCAAACCGGACGGTTATACGCTGTGCTTTTGCGTGAGCAATGTGGCCACCAATCGCTTCACCTACCGCAACCTGCCCTACAAGGCTGACGATCTTACAGCGGTCGGTCTGGTGTTCAATTCGTCCACGGCGCTGATCGTTCCGGCGCGTTCGCAATTCGACAGCGTCGGGAAGCTGATCGCCTATGCCAAGCCCAATCCCGGCAAGCTGAGTTATTCGACTACCGGAGCGGGTGGGGCGACGCATCTAATCACCGAGCTGTTTCGCGCGGAGACCGGCGTCGACGCCGTAGCGGTTCATTACAAAGGCGCCGCACCGGCGACTCTTGCAACGCTCAGCGGCGAAGTCGATTTTGCGATGAGCGCGACTGCAACGGCGCTGCCGCACTTGCGCGCGCAGAAGATCCGCGCGCTTTCCGTGAACACGCCGGAACGCCTGTCGGTTCTGCCTAACGTGCCGACCATCGGCGAAAGCGGCTACCCCGGTGTCGCCAGCAGCACGTGGTACGGCGTGCTGGCTCCGGCAGGAACGCCGCGGGAAATCATCGTGCTGCTCAATAAGGAAATCAACGTGTTCGCACGTTCCAAGGCGATCGTCGATAAGGCTACGAGCGACGGCGACCGGCCGCGCGGAGATATGAGTCCAGAGGCGTTCGCGAAGTTCATTGTCGACGATGCCGAGGTGATGAGAAGAGTCATCGAACCGCTCAACATCAGGCTCGATTGAAACGGCACGACGGCATGCAATGATGTCTATCGCGTGCCTATGCGCAGGCCAAACATACGCGGCAAGGCGGCGAGCGATTTCGCTAGCAGCGAGCCTTGCCGTTCGTTTTCCTCCGCTTCCTCGCAACTGAGGATAGCCCAGCGGATGGCGCGTGCGCCAAAGGTGCGGAAGGGATCGGGAGGCAGGTTCGGCAACTCGCGCGTGCACAGGGGCAAAGTCGACCACTCATCCTTTACCCCGAGCACGAGAGCAGCCAAGCATTGGCCGCCAATATAGGTTGGATTGACTCCGTGACCGGAATAGCCGCAGCCATAGTGAATGCGGGTGCCGGGCATGGTGCGAAAGAAGGGCAGGTGGTCTGCGGAGATATCGAGCGGGCCACCCCAAGCTCTGGCAACGGCTACATCTGCAAGCGCAGGCAACAAGCGGCGCAACCCGCGCTCGGCGCGCGCCGCGCTGGCCTTGTCTTTTCTCAATCTCGGATCGGAGGTGTTGCCGCCGTAGCTGATCGGCCCCGATCCGGAGCCCATCAATACGCGCCCCTCCGGGGTGGTGCGGAAATAGTGCAGAAACATACGCAGGTCGGCTAGGCCCTCATCCCCAGTCCAACCGATCTCGCGCAGTCCCTCAGGCGCAGGCTCGGTAATGAGCGCGTAGGTGGAGAATACGCTCACATGCGGTTTGACCTCGGGTTCGGCCGCGAGGTCCGCATTGGTGGCGAGCACGACATCGTGGGCGATGATCTGCCCCTGCGGAGTCCGGAGTCGGTTTGGCGCACCCTTATCCAGGCTGATCATGGGCGTATGTTCGAAAACCGACACGCCCGCCTCGATCGCAGCGATGCGCAATGCGCGCGCAAGCCGTGCTGGATGTACATTGGCCCCTTCCGGAAAAAAAACGCCAGCCCGAAAAACCGGAGAGCGGCAATGCGTTGCGACCTCGGCCGAGGTAAGCGCAACTACCGTGTCGGCAACACCCAGACGGCGAGCCTCCGACGTGTAGCCGTCAAGCTTCCTGTCCTGCGCCGGGGCTGCTGAAATCCGAATACTTCCGCCTTCCCTCCAGCCGACATCGCGCCCAGGGGCAGTGGCGAAGGCGCGGATCGCGTCCTGTGCGCGTGTTCCGGCGCGCGCGACGGCGAGCGCGGCGTCCGCGCCCATGGATTCCACCATGTGCTGCAGCGAGGCCCAATAGCCATGTACCTTGCCTCCGTTTGCGCCGCTCGCGCCGGAGCCGCAAAGCGACGCCTCGATCAAAGCGATGGTCAGAGTCGGCTTGCGCTGTTTGAGGGCGAGCGCGGTCCAGAGTCCCGTATAGCCACCGCCCACAATTGCGACATCGACGCTGATCTCCCCGACGAGGGGAGCGCTCGCAGGTTGTCCACGCTCTACTTTCAACGCGTCTTCAAACCACCACGAGGTGTCGGAAGGGAGGACGCTGGGTAGATGATCGATCGCGCTCATTAGTGGCTCAGCGTTCCGCCGTTGACGTTGTACGCCTGGCCGGTGATGAACGCCGCGTCGTCCGACGCGAGGAACGCGACGAGCTTTGCCGAGTCCTCGGGTTCACCGACACGCCCCAACGGAACGGCTTTGGCACGCTCGGCAATGAATTGCGCGCGGAATTCTTCGAGCGATATGCCCTTTGCGCGCGCCTGGTCCACTTCCCAGTAGTTCAGACGGTCGGTATCGACGGTACCCGGACACACGGCGTTCACGGTAATGCGATACGGCGCGAGGTCCTGCGCGGCGGCTTGCGTGAGACCTACCATGGCGAACTTCGATGCGGTGTAGGCCGCCGAATTGGGCCGGGCGCGTTTTGCAGCGTCGGAGGCGATGTTGATGATCCGACCGCCAGCGCCTTTTTCTATCATCGATCGAGCGATGAACTTCGTGGTCAAAAAGGCGGCGGTCGCATTCACGCGCAGGAAACGCTGCCAGACTTCTTCGCTCAGTTCGGTTATTGCGACGCGGTCGCGGCCGATGAGCGCACGCGCATTGTTCACGAGTATATCGATGCGACCGTAATGCGCGGCCGCACGGCGCGCCATGTCTTCGATCTGCTCACTGACGGTGAGATCGCACCATAGCGTCAGGCAGCGCCGGCCGAGCGCCTCTACTTCTTCCGCCACGCTGTCGATGCTGCGCCATTGCGCTTTGACCTCCTGCGGCGGCAGATCCGCCGGCCCGCGCTTGAAGTCGGAGATCACGATGTCCGCGCCCTGGGATGCGAGCCTGAGCGCGCACGCGCGACCGATGCCCTTCATGCCGCCGGCGCCGGTGACGAGCGCCACTTTTCCGTCGAGTTGACCCATGTGTAATGCCTCCCATAGAATTAACCGCTCCCCCGCGATTGCACTGCTCCAAAACAACATGCAGCGCTGGCTATCCGACGCCTAGCATACACAAAGGAATCCAGATCATGAAATTACGCGCAAGCACGGTGTTGTTTGGTTTCTTCCTGTGTCTCGCCACGACCGCGTTCGCCCAATCCTGGCCGGACAAGCCGATTCGAGTCATCGTACCGTTTCCGCCTGGCGGCGGCACCGATATGATCACGCGCCAGCTCGTGGACAAGATTGCGTCGGCGACGAAGTGGGCCTACGTCATCGACAACCGGCCCGGCGCGAGCGGCAACGTCGGCCTGGATGCGCTCGCCAAGTCCGCACCGGACGGCTACACCATAGGCATGGGGCAGACTGCCAATCTCGCGATCAACCCGAGTCTTTTCTCGAAAATGTCCTTCGATGCGATGAAGGATTTCGCGCCGGTGGGACTGGTTTCCACCTATCCGATGGTGCTCGTGGTCGCTGCCGATTCGCCCTATCGCAGCTTCACCGACGTCGTCGCCGCGGCGAAGGTAAAGCGCGGCGCCGTCAGCATGGCCTCCGCCGGAAGCGGAACACTGGGCCACATGACAGCAGCGTTGCTCGAGAGCAGGGCAGGGGTGAAATTCCTGCACATCCCCTACAAAGGCGCCACGCCGGCTGTCACCGATTTGCTCGGGCGTCAGGTGGACATCATGTTCACCGACACCGCGTCGGCGACGCCGATGGTGGCGGGCGGGAAGCTGCGCGCACTGGCCGTGTCTTCGGCAAAGCGCATCAAGTCGCTCTCGACGGTGCCCGCGATTTCCGAATTGGGCTATGACGGATTCGAGGCGGTGAGCTGGCATGGAATACTGGCGCCACGGGGCACGCCTGCGGACATCATTGCAAAACTCAATGCCGAGATGGTAAGAGCTCTCGCCAGCGCCGACCTGATCGCCAAGCTCGCCGCGGGCGGCGTTCTGCCGCTCGGCGGTTCGCCGCAGCAGTTCGCGGAGTTCCTGCGCAGCGAGACCGCGAAGTGGAGCGTTGCGGTGCGCGTGTCCGGGGCGAAATTGGATTGAGGTGACAGATACTCAAGATGGTGGGTAGTGTGCGGTCACGGTACGAAGTGCCGTTGGTGGTGCGTATGCCAGGTGAGTGCGCAGGTGCCTATTTCGGTCGCGTCAATTTCGGTCGCGTCAGTTGAGGTAACAACGGCTTGGGCGTAGTCTGAGCGTGCTAGGCCCCACTATTGGGGTTTTATAAAACCCCATTTCGAGGGTCGAATTCGTTAGGCCTTGTTGCGTGCTGCGCAACACGCTATAATTGGCACATGATTCAATCGTTCCGGCACAAAGGCCTAGGAAAGTTCTTTGCATCGGGAAGCACCGCGGGAATCCAACCACACCATGCCAAGCGACTTCGCATGCTTTTGGCGGCTTTGGATACTGCTCAGTCCATAGAGGATATGGACATTGCAGGGTTTCGCCTGCACCCGCTGAAGGGGTTTGAACCTCGTCGTTGGTCCGTGTGGGTGAATGGGAACTGGCGCTTGACGTTTGAGTTCAAAGACGGGCACGCCTTCGTATTGCAATATGAGGACTATCACTAATGACTATGCACAATCCGCCTCATCCCGGTGAATTCATTACCGAGGTTTATTTGGAGCCGAACGGGCTCAGCGGCCGTGAATTGGCCGCAAAGCTCGGAGTTGCTGCGTCTACCCTGAATCGCGTTCTCACCGGAGCCAGTGGCATCAGCCCTGAAATGGCGTTGCGTCTTTCCAAAGCTCTTGGTCGTTCTCCGGAGAGTTGGCTAGCTATGCAATACAACCATGATCTGTGGCAGGCCAAACAGCACGTGGATCTAGGCAATGTCAGCAAAGTCAGGCTTACAGCTGCCTAATCGGGTAAGGACCGGCTTCTAACCGGCCCTCCCCACACCACCGCGGCATGCGGGTCCGCACCGGGCGGTTCATCAGAGAGGAGCACAGGGAAATC
>Ga0082335_1001124_pt1 | contig 60700 bp, 52 predicted proteins | sample Subgrocontami58m_FD_72375 | JGI IMG/M metagenome (GOLD analysis project Ga0082335, IMG submission 72375) | Subsurface groundwater microbial communities from S. Glens Falls, New York, USA - GMW37 contaminated, 5.8 m (SPADES assembly) (version 2) ... | reverse complement strand
CGGTGTTTATTGGACAAAGTTCGAATGTATTTTGAGTTAAATCCTGATTCCGACTAATCGCACGCGACCCAGTAGGTCATTCTGCTGAATGAGGAGCGCGTGGTGACTTGAAACTGCCTCGTACGCTCCGATTGCGTGGTGAAGCGAACCAATGCGCCTCGGACACGCTCGCGGACTCGCGTGTGCAAAAACCAAAAAATTTCCTTGCATTTTTCTCGCGTCTCCTCCCCCCACCCCTCCACCGCGAAGCGGAAAAAGAAATGGAAAGGAAATTTTTGGTTTTGCTTCGCCACAAGGAAACTCCACAAAGGGCAACAAAGTTATCACATTGAAGCCCATTTGCTCCATTTCCTTGTGGCGACCGAGGCGCGTGCCATAGCGACGTTTAGTGGTATCTCTACCGCTCGCGAACCACGCACAACCGCCTACACATAGCCCGCTCGCATTCGCTCGCGCTGGCTGCTTCGGCGTTGTATGCGTTCGCTTAGTGGCTTCGAGAGAGTTTAGTGGTAACTAAAAGAATATGGATTGCGCTAAGCGCAAGCAAATCTATATGTGCTTGCCCCACCCCCCCTGTGCGCGCACAAAGCCCGTCCGCTACGCGGACGGCTCCCTTTTAGTTATTACTTGAACTAACGATATACTTTGCTCGATCGTATAATTCGTCGTATGTGATAATTTCGATATTTCTAGAGTCTCGCCTAAATAATTCAAAAGTTTTGATTTTTGTCTGTTTTACCAAATCAACATCATCCTTAACTTGACCCCAGTTACCAATTATTAAAATCACTTTTGAATCGTATGATTTTTGCTTAATCTCTTTTCCGTCACTATTATGAATAGTCTCTTTTTCAATTTTTATTTGTCCGCTAGCTTTCTGCTCTAATATTTGTGATTTTGCCTCCATTAAATCAGTTGAAAGTTTCCATACACCAGAACGGATAGTGCTGTTTTTAAATAGAGAGGTATCAGGTTTTTTTAATTCTACAAAAGTAGTAAATTTTTCATCTCCAATCAAAAAGTCTCCATTAACTTGACCACTACCATCCGCCTCTGTTCCAGAAGCGGAAAACTCTTTCTGTAAAATTCCCATAAATCTATAATCGAGACCATAACCAAAAATCCAAGGATTTTTATTGAAAAAATATTGAAACGCCAACTCATCTTTTATTTGCGCATTCTTGATGACCTCTTTTTTGTATTCAGCTAAATAATTTTCTTCCAATAGTTTTCTAAAAATATCCAACTGGCTTTTGCGGTACCCTAAGGCAACAATATCTTTATTAGTAACATTATTTTTTAAAACCTGTTCGATTAAACCAATATCAGGATTCTCGGAAAATATTTTTTTGATTTTTAACAATTCTGCACTTTCAACCTTTGTTTTATGTTCGTCAGGGAAGTTTAATAGAATTATAGAATCAATGAAATTCTTTAGCTCTAGAATTTCATTGCCGACAAAAGAAAAGTGAATTTTGTGAGGCGAGCCAGTTTCTGCTGTATATCTTTGAAGCGTTAAAACATAAACCTTATTGTTCATTTCCAAGACCTTGGCAAGAATTTCTTGTTTGCCAGAATCAGTTATTCTCAACTGCAAAACACCTCTTTCTTTTACTTCACCTAGAATTTTTTCAGAATTTATTACCTTGCTAACATACCGAAGTGGTATGTTAATTTCCTCACCAGTTTCAGGGTGTGTAGCTTTGTGATTAATACGTTTGCTTATATAAATCTTGTCAGGATCTTTTCGAGCTATATATTTTTGTTCGTCTTCTTCAATCATAATTTACTATAAACCTAACTTAGTTTTGTCTGTATTGCCTCAACCAAAGAATCCAATAGTGGGAAATTAGATGCAAAAGTAGTTCGGGCGGGACTAAAATCATCTGATATTTTGGTTTTGAGTGTTTCTAGAAAACTGTCAATCACCTTGTTATTTTTTCCTCTTTGCTGAAGATATATTCTAACTTGGGTCATATATGGCGAAGTTTCTTCTGATGTAAAGCCGTATTCCTCGCCGTCAAAAACTTCTTCAAAAACCTCTCGCATCTTACTATTAAGAAAATTTTGACCAAGGGTGTCCTCAATAGTACCCCCGTCAATTATTCCTCCAACAAGATCTCGTATGGTAACCACGGTATCGGTCGAATACGAACCTCCGCTTTTGATTATCTTATCCTTGTATCCTTTTCCGTCCGTATCATCATCAAGAATAACTAGGATTGATATGTCCGTATCATTCAATTTTTCTGCAAGTGTATCAATGTTACTACCATGACCGTTTGTAATTCCGTAACCCTCCAAGCCTTTTACAGTAAAGGCTTTTTGTATAATTTTCTTATCTGATGCACCCTCAACAAGTATGCTATGGGGATTGAGTAAATCTTTGTAAACCTCAATTCCAAAAGCTTGTCTGAGTACTTCATCATCAATGATATTGGTATTCTTATCTATTTCGATCTTCTCTGTTTCTGCAGACTTATTTTTCCTGATTATTACATTACGTTCTTTGTCTTTTCGATCGACTAAAAATGGAGAGTGTGTTGAAACAAACAAGTAATTACTTTCACCGATTGCCAAAAGTTCCTTTCGGAGATCTCTTATTCCAGAAGGATGTAAGTGGGCTTCTGGTTCATCAATAAGAATCAAATTATTCTTCCTCTTTGATAATTTAGTTTCTACCGAAAGTGACAAAATCAAAGACATGAACTGCTTAAAACCTTCACTTCTTACAGTCATTTTATGAAAATTGTGTTCGTTTGCTTTGCCATCATCGCGTATAGATACGGTGCAAGTACCACTTTCGGCAATCTCAATATCGATAACAATGTTATGTTTCCAAATATTTTTTACATACTTTGTGACCTCAGAACCAAGCTTGCTCGCCAGCTTTCTACGCAAAGATTGATTTCCAATCCTTTCAATTTCGGTTTTTATACTTTCCGCATCATTTAATCCAGCAATATGAAATATATGTTTCAACGGAATATTTGAATTTATATTTTCCTTGAAATCATTGAGTTCTACTTCGGATACAAGATATTTTTCAGATGGACGCCATAACGAAACTTTCGGTTCAAATTTTCTGATTATGCTTTTGATTTTCTCTGCAAAATACTCACCAAATAACTCCTGAGTGAGCTCCTGAAAAGATTCTTCGGCATCATTTTCTTTGCTTAAATTGAAGACATCAACAGCCACTGAAACACCTTTCGCATTTGTAGTATTTTTCTGGGTTTTCTTTACAAATAACCCTTTCGACAATTTCTTTATTTCGAAAGAAAAATCTTCTGAGAAAGAAGTGTCTCCATCTTGCAGAAATACATTTTTAACGATATTACTAATCTCGAAATCTAACAGTTCGCCATTTTCAACTTCTTTTCTCAACTCATTAGCACACGTTTCTTTTTGTTCAAAAGCCAAGGAAAACCAAAAATCTACAGGATTATTATCCTCATCTTTTTGATTGTGAATGACATTATAATCAAACTCTTCTTCGGGAGTATCGAGGTAAGACATAGCTTCAAGGACGTTGCTCTTTCCAGACTCGTTAATACCCACGAGCATGGTCGTGTGACTATTTCCGTATTTCTTCAGATCAAATTCAATTTCTTTGATTGATTTGAAGTTTTCAATTTTTATCTTAGTGATCTCCATAAGTTTCTATATGATTATTTTCCAGATTTTCGACGATTATCCTCTTTGCACAACATTTGGCAGTTTTCTGCATTTGTTTTGCCTCCCTCGTGCCAAGGAGTTGTGTGGTCGGCTTCCATTTCTTCTATCTCAAAATGAACATTGCCACATACTGCATTTTTAGCGGTGCAAATTCCTTTTTGTCGCTCGTAGGCTTCGCGCTTCATTTTGTCATTGAATGCACGAATTGAAAGATGCTTTTCTGCTCGTGTAAGGACGAATGGATAGATGCCCGGTTTACTACTCACATCCTCGTCTTGCATTAGCTTGGAAACTTCTGCTTCCAATTTTGTAGCGCTTAGTTTCTTGTCTTTGAATTGATTGTATAGCTCGCCCCAATTCACGCTCGCCATTTCCTTGCGGTAATTGGGAAAAGTCTCGCGCACCCAATCAATGACGCTTTGGAAGTACTCCCATAGTTCGTTAGCATTCTCGTTGTGCTGATGTTTTGACATGTACTCCGCAGGATTTTCCTCCCCGTAGTCGCGTGCCGAAATCCATTTCAATGCCTTTTCAAGAAATTCCTGGCGGATGGGTGACCCTTTTACATAATCTTGACCAATACGATACGCAGGCGCGCCATTTTTAGAGAACCAACGCTTAGCGTCTGTAAGCCATTCACCAGTATAATTTGCGTTGCGTAGTTCTTGAGAAGTTAAAATTTCGCCTGCGGTATTGATTATTTCAAACCACTCAAGCCGTTCTTTGTCGCTTCCTGTGCAAATATACACTTGTAGTGGATATTCCAGGATATATTCTTGTTCTGTCTTGTTTAAGCTATGAAAATATTTCTCATCAATACTAAAGTCGCCATTTATATACTGACATATTGAGAGCGTACGTTGTTGTCCGTCAATCACCTCAAAACTGTTATTGTCAGTTTTGAGCCAATACATTGTATTGAGCGGGAAATAAGCGTCGCCGTTCGGGTAGCCACGTATAATGGTTTTGATAACTTGATCGCGTTGTTCGGGTTTATATACGAATTCGCGCTGATACTTCGGGCGGATATCGAGCTTTCCGCCATACGCAACAACACCTTCCTCGGCACTATCTTTGTAACAGTTAAATACTTCGCGCACCTTGATATTGTTTAGTTCGATTTTCATATTATTTTTTTCTAATTACAATTCTGTCATAAATTCGTCGCCAAGTGTCACCATCGGGAAGCGCAAAACGCTCATTTGCCGCTTGGCGCATATATCCGTTACGGTCTTTATAGCGATAGACTAAACCATCTTTTGTTTCGATAGGTCCCGACAAATTACTACTTGACCCAATAAGTTCAAATTGATCAGGGTTGTATTTATCAAGAAAGGAAATAGGCACACCCATTTTCCCGTTATAGTCAACGGGTATATCAGTAACCTTGCTAACTTCTATTGCATCATAATTTGCATACGCAGGATATTCTTTCGGGGAATATTTTTTATAGAGTGTTAAGGATTCGTGTCGCTTAGATACATCAAGATTTGTATACCATCCGATATTACCAAACCCTTTTACTGATCCATCTGGCTGTATAAATTCCTTTGCCTTTTCGTACCCTGCCCAGATTTTATTTTTTTGTATTAGTTCAAAAATATCAACGTAAGTTCTTGCATTATCATTGCCGATAATCAAAAACTGCTTCTTATATTTAACTAGCTGATTTACATATTCCCGAAAGAGCGAAAATGGTGGGTTAGTCACCACAATATCCGCTTGCTTAAGTAACTCTATGCTTTCGGGGCTTCGAAAATCTCCCTCGCCTCCCAACGGTGCCCATTCGTTGTTTTTGTTTGCTTTAAGTTGTTCTGCAATGTCATTCAAGTCAAAAGCTCCATCGCCGTCCAAGTCACCAACATCGTTGATAATAAATTTATTTGCATTCACTTTTTGACGACCTTTTTTTGGTTCTAGCGTTTTATCATCACCAAATAACCCAAGTTGTGTATTTGCTATCGGGGATGGCTTATAACTAGTTGCGATAAGTCTTTTTAATCCGAGTGCTTTGAAATTGGCGGCAAAATATTTAAAAAAGTTACTCTCGAACGGATCGTCGCAATTGCAGTACACTACTTTGCCACGAAATTGGCTTTTGTAGTGTTTCAGCTCCTTTTCAATATCAATAAGCTGAGTATAAAACTCATCATTCTTTACTACCGAAGCCCTTCTTAAGTTGTCACTTGAAGCTTTTGCCATAATTATTTCTGTATCAAGTCGTCAACCTTGATTTCGAGAGCCTTGGCTATTTTAGACAAGGTGTCGATTGTGGGGTTTTGATTGACTCCGTTCTCAATCTTAACAATCGTGTTGAGCGACAAATCAGCAAGTCGAGCGACCTTTTCGAGGGAATAGCTCTTTTCGGCTCTGATCTTTTTTAAACTACTTGCTATGCTCATATGAAATCTTGTTATAATTTAGTATATAGAATATAATATAAAGTATGGAATCTTTATATTTAAATCATACCGAATTTATGAGCAAATGTAAATACGAAACGGCGAAGCAAAACCAAAAATTTCCTTTCCATTTCTTTTTCCGCTTCGCGGTGGAGGGGTGGGGGGAGGAGACGCGAGAAAAATGCAAGGAAATTTTTTGGTTTTTGCACACGCGAGTCCGCGAGCGTGTCCGAGGCGCATTGGTTCGCTTCACCACGCAATCGGAGCGTACGAGGCAGTTTCAAGTCACCACGCGCTCCTCATTCAGCAGAATGACCTACTGGGTCGCGTGCGATTAGTCGGAATCAGGATTTAACTCAAAATACATTCGAACTTTGTCCAATAAACACCGCAAAAATTGGGAATCCGCATTTGAACCCGAAATGGGGTCGCGCCGAAGGCGCGACACTAATGCATTCCCCCCAAAAAACTCTGATTCAGAAAGGATTTTCCACGCTCCGCGTGGCTCGTCGTTTGCCAATACAAAATTATGAATAATCAAACCAAAAAGTTTTTCATATATACTCGCAAGTCTACGGACGACAAAGACAGACAGGTTCGCAGTATTTCTGACCAGTTGAGTGAGTTAAAGGAACTCGCACTAAAGGAGCAATTGGAAGTGGTAGATGTCTTTGTCGAAAAGCAGACCGCCAAAATACCAGGTCGCCCTGTGTTTAATGAAATGATAGAGCGAATGGAACACGGAGAAGCGTCTGGAATTTTGGCGTGGCATCCCGATAGACTTGCGAGAAACTCGGTAGATGGAGGAAAAGTCATCTACCTCGTTGATACTGGTGTGATTTTGGAAATGAAATTTCCAACTTTTTGGTTTGATCCAACACCGCAAGGCAAGTTCATGCTTTCAATCGCTTTTTCGCAATCCAAGTATTATGTTGATAACCTCGGTGAGAATATCAAGCGTGGGAAGCGCAACAAAGTGAAGGATGGTATATGGCCTCAAATGTCTCCGTTGGGGTATCGAAATGAAAAAGGAAAAATTGTGATTGATGTTGATATTGCTCCACTTATCAAAAAGACATTTGAGGCATATTCCACTGGAAACTTCACTTTGCGACAACTCCGCGACACATTTAACGAACTTGGATTGAAACGAAGAAGCGGAAAGGAACTTGCGGTGTCGAATTATCAAAAACTTCTCAAAAATCCTATCTACACAGGATTGATGCTTTACAATGGCGAGATTTTTGAGGGCAAGCACGAACCGATTATTTCAAAGAAACTTTTTGATTCCGTTCAAGAAGTGATGAGCCGAAAATCTAAACCGCATAGCAAAGGATTGAAACCATTTTTGTATAGAGGATTTTTCCGTTGCGGAGAATGTGGTTGCTTTATTACCACCGAGACACAAAAAGGTCATAACTATTTACGTTGTACCAAACGGAAAAATCCTTGTGAGCAGAAGTATGTCCGTGAGGAGCTCATCACTTCTCAAATTCAAGGGGAAATCAAAAAAGTTTCTTTGCCTCTCGATTGGACAGAATGGATGATTGCCGAAAATGCAAAAGATCGGCAATTGGAAGTCCAATCGAGTACGCTTTTTGTGGATTCTGTAAAAGCCGATATTTCTCTTTTGGATTCCAAAATTGAGAAGCTGATGAACGCTTATCTCGAAAGTGCTTTGTCGCTTGAAGAATATCGCGATGCCAAAAGTGTCTTGGTTAGCTCAAAACAGCTTCTCAAAGAGAAATTATCGGCTTTTGAGCAAAAAGCGAATAATCGGTTCGAACTTACCGAAAAGTTTTTGAAATACAATATGGAATTGGCAAACGACCGAACAAATGAAGAAAATACTCATTTGTTCAAAAAAGTCGGTTCGAACTTTCAAATGAAAGATCGAACCGTACTTTTTGAGCCACGCGGAGCGTGGAAAATCCTTTCAGATTCAGAATTTTTTGGGGGGAATGCATTAGTGTCGCGCCTTCGGCGCGACCCCATTTCGGGTTCAAATGCGGATTCCCAATTTTTGCGGAGACGGTGAGATTTGAACTCACGATCCGCTTTCGCAGATGCCGGTTTTCGAAACCGGTGCCTTCAACCACTCAGCCACGTCTCCAGTTTTATACACCTTACTATCGTTTTCATTTTGGGGGTATAGCCGAGCCTGTTTCCACCTATGGCCTGCCTCTGGCATCGGCCATTTCCTCGCTTCACTCGGAACCGGATGAAAAGCAAAGCAGTTTGCTTTTCATCCACTCGGCCACGTCTCCTTAAATAACCCACGACAAAAACGAAACTAACTCAAAAATCATAGCGTTTTTTTGCATTTTTAGCAAAAAATGTTATGATTTCTCATGTTCTTGGGTTCCGGGGTATTTTAGAATTTTTTTGTAAATTGTAAGTTGTAAATTCCGCCAGCTGGCGGACTAACTAGGCCCTATCGTCTATCGGTCAGGACATGAGCTTTTCAAGCTCAGAAGCAGGGTTCGACTCCCTGTAGGGTCATCGCGTTTGGAGCGTAGCGTAAAACGCTATGACCCTAAGCGAGTAAACTGCTTTACTCGCGTCAGGGAGTCGAACAGCGGAGCTATGTTTTGTTAGCAAACAAAACAAACGAGCTGGTGCCCAGACCAAAATTTTTGACGAAAAATTTTGAGTCGCGGGAGACTCCTTATAGGGTCACAAAAATTTGCGGAGCATAATTTTTGTGATTTTAAAAAGTAATTTGTTTTACTTTTTAAAAGAGTCGAAAGACGGAGCGCGGCGGCGCGAGTCGGGGTCGCGTAAAAATCTAGCAAGATTTTATATGTGACCGACTCCTCGATCGCCAGACCAAAATTTTTGACGAAAAATTTTGAGTCGCGGGAGGCTCCCTGTGGGGTCACAAAGTTATAGAAAAAGTGAACTGCTTCACTTTTTCTATAACTTTGTGAAGACGGAGGCATGTTTCGCCAGTAGGCGAAAAGCCGAGTCCGGGTCTGGAAAATTCGTTTTTGACGGAAAACGAATTATTGTGGACCACATAGACAGTGCAGGCGTAGCCTTCAATACTTCGTAAAATATTTAGTAACTTGTGACCATGTAAATCAAGCACGCGAAGCGTTCAATATTTTCCCATCGCTCCCCATTCTTTATCAGTCCGGCGGGAAATTCTTTGATTTAGGTATGGGCGATGGGGCGGAGGGGTAACTATATTGTATTATAAAACATCATTGTTTCAAAAAACAATTGGGGATATACTTTTTCTCAATATGACTGCCGGTAATTCTGCCAAAAAACTAGGAGAAAATATAAAGAAATTACGCCTTGCGAAAGGGCTTACGCAAGGCGATTTATGCCGAAAGTTAGAGGTTGACCGCGCTTATATGAGTAATATAGAGAGCGGGAAGAAAAACCCGACACTTTCGACTTTAGAAAAAATCGCTAATGCGTTGGGAATTTCCAGCAGCGAACTTTTGAAATAATTTTATGAAAAATATTAATGATTTAACAAAAAGAATAATTGCCTTCCGAAATGCGCGTGATTGGAAGCAATTTCATAACCCAAAAGATGTCGCACTGTCCTTAGTTCTTGAGGCGACAGAGGTTATGGAACATTTTCAGTGGAAGAATATTGAAGAAATGGAAAAGTATATAAAAACAAATAAGGTTGAAATCGGTGAGGAGCTTGCTGATGTTCTTTATTGGGTTTTGCTTATGAGCCACGATTTAAATATTGACGTTTTAGAAGCGCTAGAAAAAAAGATAGTAAAAAATGAAGAAAAATATCCGGTTGAAAAAGCAAAGGGAAGGCATACGAAATATAATAAACTATAGAGCAGTCATGATATCCGATGAAATAAAAAATAATTTGAAAGAAACGGTACACAAAGGAGCTGGACACAGAAAAAGACTCCGAGATAGATTCTTGCAGTCGGGTCTTGATGGATTTTTGGACTATGAAGTAGTGGAATTGCTTTTAACTCTCGGAACACCGCGGCGGGACTGCAAACAGATAGCTAAAGAGGCAATTAAAGAATTCAGGAGTCTTCGTGGGGTCTTGGGTGCGTCAACACAGGAATTACAGAAAATAAAAGGCATTGGCCCCTCTAATGCTTTTGGTTTAATACTTTTTCAAGCTGTATCGGAAAGATATACAAAAGAGAATATTCCTGAAAAATTATCACTGTCTTCTGCTGAGACTGTCGCAAACTATTTACAAAAATCAATAGGACTGGAAACAAAAGAGCATTTTGTAATCTTATACCTTGATACTAGAAATAGGCTAATTGTTGATGATGTATCTATCGGGACACTAAACGCGAGCCTTGTGCATCCAAGAGAAGTTTTTAAGAAAGCTATTTTAACAAATGCTGCTCAATGTATAATTGCACACAATCACCCCTCCGGGGATCCCGAGCCATCACCGGAAGATATAGCACTTACGAGACAACTCGTAGACGCCTCAAAAATTATTGGGATTGATCTAATTGACCATGTGATTGTTACAAACGATAAATTCTCAAGTTTAAGAGAGCTTAAATTACTTTAAATTATGATACTTTACGAAGGAACAATTGAAACATTTAATGAGGATGTAATGCAGAATTGCGTTGCTGATCGAGCTGCTGAAAAATACGCTTCGCATTACAATCGAAAGCCCGCACCCTCTGAATATCGTTCGTGGCAAAATTCATTACCAATTTTGAATCAAGCATTTAGATATGCCGACCTCAAAGACAATAAGATTTTACTTGAATATGAATTGCCGTATTCATCCCAAAGAATAGATGTCTTATTATTTGGAAAAAGCGTTGATGATACAGAAAATATTGTTATTTTGGAGCTTAAACAATGGTCAAACGATGGGCTTAAGGAGTCGGATAGTGAAGGTAACGTCCTTGTTAAGTACGCTTCGTGGAAGGAGCAACCACACCCATCCTTACAAGTAGAAGGCTATTATTTTCATCTCAAAGATTTTAAAAAGATTTTTGAAGAAAAAAACGCTCCTGTACTTAGCGGCTCAACATACGCACACAATTATTCAAGACAAGATAGTCCTATTTTGTTTTCCGATAAATTCTCAGAACCTATTAAGAAATTTCCTTTATTTGGAAAAGAAGATGCGGTGGTTTTGGCAAGATATTTGAAAGATAAACTTCAGGGTGGCGGAGGGAAAATACTATTTGAACGATTTACTGGCAGCCCTGTACGTCCGTCAAAACGTCTTCTTGAGCACACTTCGAAAATGATCAATGAGCAGCAAATATTTAATTTAATTGATGATCAGATCGCAGCATATAACTCTATAATGCATAGAGTTAAAATGATTACAAAAACAAAAGAGAAATCATTAGTTGTTATTAGGGGCGGTCCCGGAACTGGCAAGTCTGTGATAGCGCTCGAAGTAATGGGTGAGTTATTACGTCAGGGCAAGAAAGTAATGCATGCGACTGGATCTTCTGCGTTTACTAATACGCTGAGACATATTGTTGGGTCACGAGCAAAACACTTTTTTAAATTCTTTTTTAATTTTACAAAAGAACCAGAAAATTCAATCGATGTTTTAATCTGCGATGAAGCCCACAGGATAAGAAAAGACAGTAATGACTATGGAGTTCCAGCGAAATTTAAATCCAAAAACCCACAAATTGATGATTTAATAAAACCGGCTAAATTGAGTATATTTTTCATTGACGAGCATCAAATAGTACGCCCGAAAGAACAAGGTAGTATTGCGCTGATAAAAGAAACTGCACAAAAATTCGGTATCAAAAGTGAGAATATTGCAGAATTCGAACTTCAAACGCAATTCAGATGCTCTGGCTCGGATGCTTATTTACAATGGTTAGATCATGTTCTCGAAATACGCGACACTGAAATAACAGAGTTTGATACAAAAATGTCTTTGCGTATATTTGATGATCCTAGAGATATGTACCACGAAATACAAAAAAGAAATCTGGAATCAAATAATAAATCTAGAATTGTAGCCGGGTTTTGTTGGCCATGGAGTAATCCAAATGCTGATGGAACTCTAGTAAATGATGTAAAAATAGGAGATTTTGAAATGCCTTGGGAAAAGAAAAATCAATTTTGGAAGTGGGCCATTGATAAATCCGGAATGGATCAGGTTGGAACGGTGTATACGGCACAGGGCATGGAATTTGATTATATAGGAGTAATATTTGGAAATGATCTTGTCTACGATCAGGCTAGTTGTAAATGGCGTGCTATACCAGAAAATTCATTTGATTCACAAATAAAGCGAAATAATCCTGAATTGTTAAGCCATTTAAAAAACGTATATCGTGTTCTTTTATCTCGAGCTCATAAAGGGGTCTATCTCTATTTTGTGGACAAGGAAACTGAAAAATATTTTAGAAGTCATCTACCAGAAATAATTTGAGGTGGCGAAATAACAAATAAAATTTTATGAACACCTACAACTGGTATTCACAACTAATAAAACCGTCATGGGCTCCGCCTGCTTGGCTCTTTGGTCCGATGTGGACTTTTCTATATGTTTTGATCGCGATATCGTTCGGTAAAGTATTTTGGATGGCGTGGCAAAAGAAAATTACACTTTTTGTCGCGTTGCCTTTTTTCTTGAATCTTGTTTTCAACTTTGCTTTCAGTCCTATCCAATTTACTCTACAAAATAATTTTTTGGCAGCGATTGATATTCTTCTGGTTCTCGGAACTCTCATTTGGGCTATGATTGCGATATACCCGCATGCTAAATGGATTACTTACATTCAAATTCCGTATCTTGTTTGGGTATCTTTTGCGACTGTTTTGCAATTAACTGTTACATTTTTGAATAAATAAGGGAGTGAGTTTGCGTGTGCCCTCCTTCGCTAAAGCTACGGACGGGCACAGCGCACGGGAGGGAGGGGTGAGAAGCATAGCTTCGCAAGGCCGGACTGAGCGAAGGCGAAGGAGGCGGGGAAGCTTTTTCAGTAGAAAAAGATTTGTGACAGCACGATGCCTCTTGGTCACCCATAAATTTCTACTGAAATTTTGGTCGACCCCGGCTCGGCCCGTCGGCCTGTGCCTTTCAAAACCTCCGGTTTTGAACCTCGGGCATTTGCGCTATGGCTACGAGCGCCTAGATGTCTAGGAGCGGGCATTCTCTCGCCAACAGCTCAAATACCAGGAGATGAGCCGTTCGGCCTCCGCATTTGAGCCGTTCAACACCGCATAAAACCTGATATAATCAAATAGATATGAAAAACATTCAAGGGTATGGTCCTCCCCCGCCGAAGATAAGAGAGGGCGCTTTGGAAGATAACAAAATACCCCTAGAGGTTATAGACAACAGAAATCCCGATATACCGTCGGCTTTTGATTTGAACGCGTTTGTCGCGGCGCTTAATGTATTAATGACCGACGAAAATCTCTTTCGCTCCCAAGAATACGGCTATGGAAAATATTTCAGATACGCCACGGCCGAATCAGATGGGCTCGCGGAAAGTCTAAGGAAAGCAAAAGTGATTCGCGTGGTTGCCGAAAACGGCGGAAAGTTTGATATGGGAAGAAACATGACTACGGTGGAAATAAAAACTATCATTGACGAAAAAAATGGTGAAGTTTCAACTTTCAGATTTTTCCCGGATGGAAAATATTCTTCCGGTTCTTGGCCAATGAAAAAGAACCGGGGCCCAGAATAGAAGACGGTTCTCAAGAAAACCAAAGTCTTCCTGAATAAACACCCCGCTGTATGAACATCTACATATTAAAAAAGCCGCGCGGGAGCGCGGCCTGTTGGTAAAACAAACTCTCACCAATACTTGCCCGACATGCAGGCGAAGCAGAACGATTCCTTGTTCGGCGAAAGCCGTTCCAAAACCTCAAGGGGCAAAAACTCAAGCGTATCGGCGCCGACCCAGTCGCGTATTTCCGAAGGGGAAAGCCGCGCGGAAACTAACTCCTCATACGTCGGCGTATAGATACCGTAGCGGCATGGATGCTTGATTGGCGGACTGCCAATCCGCACATGCACCGATTTGGCGCCAAGCCGCCGCAGTACCCTCACGATTTTCGGCATTGTCGAACCGCGGACGATGGAATCGTCTACGACCACGATTCGTTTTCCTTTTATTTCGCAAGCCGTAAAAGCAAACTTCTGCGAGATTTTTACATCGCGCTTAGCCTGATTCGCGGCAATGAAAGTCCGTCCGCCGGCATGGTGGCTGCGAATGATAACCGGAAAGAACTCTCCGGAACGCCTGCTTTCGGCGTATCCCATAGCAATGAAGTTGGAGGAATCCGGTATTGGGGTAACCAAATCCGCTCCGCCGGGCGCCGGGAAAAGTCTTTCGAGCTCGCGCCCAATCGACATACGAAACCTGCTTACGCCCTCCCCGAAAACGACACTGGACGGATGGGAAAAGTAGATGCCTTCAAAACGGCATTTCTTTTCTTCCCTCGGAGCAAAGCGAATTTCTCTCGGACCATTCTCGTCTATGGAAACCATGGTGCCGGGTTCCACATCACGCACGTGCTCCGCTTCTATGTTTGGGAAAGGACATGTTTCGGAAGAAATGAAGTAGCTCTCCCCCAGTCGCCCGATTGAAAGCGGTCTGTTTCCGCTTGGGTCGCGGACAGCAATGAGCCGATCGGGAAGAATTATCCCGAGTGAAAAGCTGCCTTTTAGCAGGGAAAAAACTCGCCTCAGATCAATCTCGATTGAGCCGGTGCAATGCGCTTCGATGAGCCTCAAAATGCATTCCGTGTCCATAGAAGAAATAAACCTTACTGGGCCGAGCATCTCCTTCAACGCTTCCGTATTCGTCAGAGTGCCGTTGTGGGCGATAGCTATCGGTATGCCGTTGTATCTGCCGACAATTGGCTGGATATTATCCAGAATTGGACCTGCTGAACCATTATCATCGTCATCGGAAACGGTAGTAGGATACCGTATATGTCCAAGCGCAGACTTACCGTGCAAGGTGTCTATCATTTCTTTGGTAAATACTTCGTTCGCGGTTCCGACACCGCGTTCGCGATACAGATTATAGCCGTCCGAAGAAACAATGCCGGCATAATCGATAGCGCGATGCTGGTTGCCGTGAAGACCGATGATGGTCAGTTCAGCGGCCTTCCTTGCGTTAAAAACGCCGAAAATTCCGCACATTTGAGCGCCTCCTATATTTGAAATCGTGTGTCAAAAAAAACCTTGACTGCCCCGATTATACACAGACTGGGAATTAAAGACCAACTCTATGAAGCAAAATATTTAGTAACTTGCCGCCCATACCAAACTAGTGCGTTCGAGCGGGTGACCATGCAGATTAAGCGCGCGTAGCGTTCAATCTGGCGCATTTTGTCGGAGCAGAAAAGTTGTGACCGATGAATCAAAATGAACTGCCTTATCTGCGGATAATTTATGGGGTCGCAAATATAATTTTCAGTAGAAAAATAGCCAGGGTGGGAGCTTAAAAACGCATGTTGACTTTCTGATATATCACGGAACGATGCATAATTGCCAAAACGAAAACTTTGTCTCCTTGTATTCTAAAAACAACTCGATAATCCCCAACCCGAAGTTTTCTATAACCCGCAAGAGACCTGCGAAGCGGTTTCCCGTAAAAATCAGGGGCAATAGTAAGCTTTTCTTCGATTGCAAATCTAATTTTCTCCCGCCAAATCAAGGAAAGACGAGGAATGTCTTCTTTAACTACTTTATTGTGATAAAGAATTTCAAAAATTAGCGCCATGCAACTTTATTGGAAGTGAATTTAGCAGACGAAGTATCCCGCCTTTCGGCAATAGCGTTGAGAATGTTATCTTCCTCAATCTCAAGAGCAAAACGAAGCAGGTGTTCCGCTTTTGTTGCTTGCGGCATTTGGTCTCGTTTAGCAAGTTTAATAAGGGCATTGTCAAGCTCTTTTGAGATGCTTATATTAATACGTTTTTTTGTTGTAGGCATATGCTTAAGTGTATCAAAGGTGTATCAGTTGTCAATAGAATCTTCCGTGCGCCATAACGGGAAACATTTCATCAAGAAAGATTTTGTTGTATAATTGTAGTCACTAATGAAAAAAAATATTTACCTCTGGGCGCTGTACGACTTCGCGAATTCAATCATTATGATTGTTTTCTTGTTTTACTTCTCGCAGTGGCTCGTGGTAGACAGCGGCAAACCGGATTGGTGGTTCAACGCGACGCTGGTCGTTTCATCAATTTTCTTCATATTAACCGCGCCGGTTATCGGACAACGGCTTGACGCGACCCGGAGAAAACTCTCCGGAGTGCGTTCAACAACTGTCCTTACCTTTTTGTGTTATCTGGCGACCGCTCTTGTGGTTTTGTTCAGTCCTTCCCACGCGCTTTTGGCCGCGATATTTTTAACCATGGCGCTTTATTTTTACATAGTCAGTTTCGTCTTCTACACCCCCATGATTAACGACATTGCGGACGAAACAAACAGGGGTTTTGTGTCCGGATTGGGAATGGGTTTTAATTATGCCGGACAGGTTATTGGCCTTCTCGTTACCTTGCCGTTTGCCACCGGAATGATTTACCTCTTCGGCTCGCCCGGCCGTCCGCAAACCTTATTACCGGCTGTAGTCCTCTTCGGTCTTTTGGCGCTGCCAATGCTGTTGTGGTTTAAGGAAAAAGAGCTTCCGGAGATTCTGAAAAAAATGAGTGTTGTGGACGAATACGCGAAAATTTTTCAAACCATCAAAAAAGTTTTACTCAATAAAAATCTGGTACTTCTTCTCTTGGGATATTTTCTGTTCAGCGACGCCCTGCTTACTTTTTCAAACAACTTCCCGCTATTTTTGGAAAAGGTTCACGGAGCGTCGGATTCGATTAAAACATATTTGACCGCGGGGATACTTTCTTTGTCCGCCGTCGGCTCAATTATTTTGGGAAAAATCTCCGACTTAAAAGGGAGCGTCCGAACATTGACCGTCCTTCTTGTTATCTGGACTATTTTGTTTCCGGTAATCGCTTTTGTGCCGTCATTCAAGTTTGTCGTTGCGGCTTGTCTCGTGGCTGGATTCTTTTTTGGTTCCATGTGGGGAATCAGCCGGACTATCGTGGCGGAAACAACCCATTCTTCGGTTGAAGCCAGTTCATTCAGTTTCTATATATTAGCCGAACGTTTTGCCACGCTCGTCGGCCCAATTACATGGAGCGTAGTTTTGGCAAGCACCGCTTCTTCCGGAAAAATGAGCTATTCTTACGCCATACTTTCCATGGGTGTTCTCGTTTTCGTAAGTATCTTTTTTGTGAGAAAGATAAGGGTTGGAATGCAATTAAATCATGAAAAGCATTAAACAAATAAACGCCGAATATCATGGAAATTTGTATAGCCGAGCAAAACTCTTTGAAAAAGGTTCGTGGCTTGAGGAATCGGATGATGTGTTGCTAGACATCGTGCAAAAATATATAGAGGATAAGAAAGATGTGCGCATTTTAGATCTTGGTTGTGGTGTAGGCAGAAACAGCATCCCGATTGCCAAAATGATTCAGAATAATGGAGGGCAATTGGTCTGTGTTGATTTCTTAGCTATTGCTATAGAAAAGCTGAAGAAAAATGCTATACAGCATGGAGTATCGGATATAATACAGTCGCATATTGCAGATATTGAGCTATTTAACATCGAACCAAAAACTTTCGACATAATTATTGCCCAAAGTGTCATAGAGCATGGCGTTGAAAATAAAGAGAACTTCCTCAAGGTTATTCATTCAATTCAAAATGGAACCAAGAATGGTGGCATCAACTATTTAGGCATCACAACTGGGTTAGAGGAAATTGATGCAAAGACCAATGAGCAACTACGCGCCGATATTGGTTACTCCGCAACATACGAAGAAATGCAACGATGTATACGCGATTTATACAATCACTGGGAAATAACTTGCGAGGAAAAAGAGCCTTATCGGGAAGAATACATAAAAAATGGAAAGATGATTATTTGGAAAGCTACTTTCTTTGTGTTTGCTGCAAAAAAGTAACAAACCATACCTTCGCCGTTTTCACTCCTAGAAAAAACAACAAAATTGGTGCACCTTGTAAGGATTGAACTTACGGCCTCTCCCGTGTGAAGGGAGCGCTCTGCCACTGAGCTAAAGGTGCTAGGTATTTTGTGGGCGGTACAGGGATCGAACCTGTTACCTTTCGCACGTCAAGCGAACGCTCTACCAACTGAGCTAACCGCCCATTTTTAATTTTCTCCTATGACTTTTTTACAGAATATTTCACTAAAATATACTAATTTTCTCTGAATAGCAACGTTACCGCACCTCAATACACAAACTCCTTTGTAGTGAGGGTAAGTCTTAGTTCCCTTAGTTCGATAGTCAATACTCGTACTTTTAAAATTCTCTATAGGAATTCCTAACGTTTTAGACCAAAAATTTTTCATTTCTTCGGGGTTTTGGTCAGCTCTTAAGTGTAACTCGCATTTTATTTGCGAAGGAATAACATTATAATTTTTCCCCAAAACAGAAATAAAAAAATTCAAAATAAGGGGGTCAGAATTACCAATCGCTGTTCCCGCTGCTTTCTTAGCCCCCTCTCCCAAGTATAAAAAAGCTAAGGCAAGATCGAGAAGGTTCTTGTTCCCAGTATCCAGTTTTACTAAAAGCTGGGAAGCTTGTTCTTGGGAAATTTTTAAACGCTGTTCCTTTTGTTGATTGTGCCATATTACCGCCCGGCTTCTAGCAAAAACAAGTGCGTTCCGCCAATTGTCTTTAAGAATTTTTTTCTGATTAGTATTTAACTTTACATCTTTAAACCATCCGCTAAGTGTTGACCTAGGTATACCAAGATTGCTTTCTATATATGGTATAGATTTCCCTCTTTTACGTAGCTTAATGGCGTTAGATTTTAATTCGAACCACTTCGATTTCATGTATACATTATACACTCTGTATTTCGAGTATCAACAAAAATTATCCACAAAAACCTATTGGGGGTTTCTTTTTATCAATATTTAAGTATTATTTGATAACTTATGAAAATACTTGCGATAGAAACCTCATGTGACGAAACTGGCGTCAGCATAATTGAGGCAAAGGGCGGCTTAACGAAGCCCGTTTTTAGCGTGCTTGCCAATATCACCGCCTCGCAAATTTCTCTTCATAATAAATACGGCGGGGTTTTCCCCATGATGGCCAAGCGTGAACATGCTAAAAACTTGACGCCGATACTTGAACAAATTTTAAAAGACGCAAAACTCTTCAAGTCTAATTTAAAACCTACAGACTATAGACTACTGACTACAGACTTAGAAACCCTGCTCTCCCGCGAACTCGAACTGCTTGCTGATTTATCAAAATTATTACCAACGATAAAACGACCAGACATAGACGCCATCGCCGTGACCTATGGTCCAGGACTTGAACCGACGCTCTGGGTCGGAATCAATTTTGCCAAGGCGCTTTCTCTCGCCTGGGATATTCCCGTCATTCCGGTGAATCACATGGAGGGGCACGTTGTGTCGGCGTTGTTAGCCGACACCGCAGACTTACGCGGACTGAACGCCGACTTACGCAGAAAAAAAGCAAATCCCACCCTAAACGCTAAACGCTATACGCTATACGCTTTGAAATTTCCCGCTCTCGCCCTCCTCATCTCCGGCGGACACACCGAGCTTGTGTTAATGAAAGGCTGGTTTAAGTATAAAATCGTGGGCGAAACGCGCGACGATGCCGTCGGTGAAGCCTTTGATAAGGTGGCGCGGATGCTCGGGCTTCCTTATCCTGGCGGGCCTTATATTTCCGCATTAGCGAAATTTGCGCGGACCAACGCGGACTTAACCCCAGTAGCAGAGCAAAGCTCGCTACGGGGCACGGCGCAGAATAACGCAGAATTTTCGTTGCATTCCCTTCAGCGACCTTCGGCGTCAAGTCTGCGTAAGTCTGCGGGGCAAACTCACGGAGATTTAATCTCCGTGAGTTTGCCCAGGCCGATGCTTCATTCCAAAGATTTTGATTTTTCTTTTTCCGGTCTCAAAACCGCCGTTCTGTATCTCATTCAAAATCTCACAAAAGAACATTCCAACATTCTTGAGAATGTTGGAATGAAACAGACGATAGCGAGGGAATTTGAAGATGCCGTTACCGAAGTTTTGACTGCAAAAACTCTTGCCGCCGTAAAAAAATATAAGATAAAAACTCTGATTTTGGGCGGTGGCGTAGCGGCAAACGACAGAATCCGCGAATCAATCTCAAGAGAAATGGCCGAGAATTTCCCCGACTGCAAATTTTATCTTCCCCCAAAAAACCTAACTGGAGACAACGCTCTTATGATAGCCGTAGCCGGTTATTTAAGATGTCTAGATAAAAAGTCGAATAAAACCCGCGTTCCTAAAACCATAAACGCCAAAGGTAATTTACGCCTTTAAAAAACTGTGTCTGAAAATACTACTTGAAAAATTGTGCTTTTTCACCGCGGGGTGTTAGTGTGAGTTTTGGCCGCATGGATACATCCCAGAGACACCCCGCTGGTTGTGTCATCCTCAAGATGGCTATAGGTGTGGCATTCGCCACGCGCTGTATCGATTCTGGTAATTGACATACGGCATATCTTAACTAGAATATAGGCTATTTTTTTGATATTATTTGTTTGTCATGAACGAAAAAATGTCTTTGTCCAAATTACAGGATCTTATAAAAGAGGTATATGATTTGCCCGACGACAGACTTTATTCTATCCTTGATTTATTAATTCATATACAGCGCTTCGCCATGCGAGCTCTCAAGGGAATCAGGAAAGGAAACGCGGATAAACTTAAAATGAATTTGCTGATATCGCTATCTTGGCTTATGGCCATTGCGAATCGCCTGCACATAAACGTAGAGAATGAGGTTTGGAAGAGGTTTCCCATGCTATGTTCTTATTGTGGCGGCAAACCATGCCGATGTAAAAAAATTAAACCGGAAAAAAGAACGGTAGTTAAGGTTGACGATTCTCTGCGCCCGAAAACAATTCTCGGTTTTCAGCAAATGTTCTCTCAGGTTTATCCCGCCAGACAAAGATCTTTGGCTGATGCCGGGGTCCACTTGGCCGAGGAAATCGGGGAGGTAAGCGAGGCCATACATGCCTACTTGGGACAACATCTACAAAAACAGTTTGAAAGTGTAAAGTTTGAAATAGCGGATTGTGTTTCCTGTCTTTTCGGTGTTGCAAATTCGGCCAACATTAACATAGAGAACGAACTTTCGGAAATGTATAAAAATGGTTGTCATATTTGCCACAAAACTCCCTGCAAATGCAATTTTTCCAATGTGGCAAAAATAAAGACTTAGAAACAAATCAAAATGAATGAAAAATTATTAAAACCCTACGACCCGAAGGAAACCGAGGAACGGATTTATAAACTATGGGAAGATAGCGGTTTTTTTAACCCAGATAATCTGTCCGCACGGCACAAAATCCCATATTCCATTGTCCTCCCCCCTCCAAACGTCACTGGCACCCTCCACATCGGACACGCCGCCATGCTCGCTATTGAAGATATTATGATTCGTTTTGAGCGCATGCGCGGAAAGAAAACTCTTTGGCTTCCCGGCACCGACCACGCCGCCATCGCCACGCAGGAAAAAGTGGAAAAAGATATTTATAAGAATGAAGAGAAAACACGCCACGATTTGGGGCGAGAAGAATTTTTAAAACGCGTAGAAAAATTCGCCAAGGAAAGCCACGATACCATCGTGGGCCAGATTAAGCGCATGGGCTCTTCCATTGATTGGAGCCGTGAAGCTTACACTCTGGACGAGAAAAGAAATTTTGCCGTAAAAACCGCCTTCAAAAAAATGTACGACGACGGGCTCATTTACCGCGGACACCGCATAGTCAACTGGGACCCGAAAATGCAGACCAATGTTTCCGACATTGAAATTGAATGGAAGGAAGAAAAAGTTCCATTCTATTATTTACAGTACGGACCGTTCGTCATAAGCACCGCACGCCCTGAAACAAAATTCGGCGACAAATATATCGTCACGCACCCGGACGACGAGCGGTACGAAAAATACAAGCACGGACAAAAAATAGAGCTTGAGTGGATAAACGGCCCCATCACCGCGACTGTCATAAAAGACGAGGCGGTGGACAAGGACTTCGGCACGGGCGTTATGACCATCACCCCGTGGCACGACTCCGTGGACTTTGAAATTGCCGAGCGCCACAAACTTGATAAAGAGCAGATTATTGATTATCAAGGGAAACTCCTGCCTATCGCGGGAGAATTTGCCGGTTTGCACATAAAGAAAGCTCGCCCTCTTATTGTGGATAAGTTGAAAGCAAAAGGACTTTTGGTAAAAACCGATGAAAATTACGTCCACAATATCGCCACCAATTCGCGCGGCGGAGGCGTGATTGAACCGCAGATAATGAAGCAGTGGTTCGTGGATGTAAACAAAGAATTCAAACTCCCCCATTCCGAACTTGAGGGCCTTAAGGCGGGTGAAAAAACCACGCTTAAAAAACTAATGCTCCATGTCGTGGAAGAGGGCCTTATTGAAATAATCCCCGACAATTTCAAAAAGGTTTATTTCCATTGGATAAATGATTTGCGCGATTGGTGCATCTCAAGGCAGATATGGTATGGACACCGTGTGCCTGTATGGTACAGGCACCGCAGACAAAACGCAGACTTGACGCAGACTAACGCAGAAACAGAAAAAACAGAAGAAACATATGTTGGTACAGAAGCGCCAAAAGGCGGCGGGTGGGAACAAGACCCGGATACGCTTGATACGTGGTTCTCGTCCGGCCTTTGGACATTCTCTACGCTCGGCTGGCCCCACTACGCGCAAAGCGCTACGCGGGGCAAGCCCGGAATAGAGAACGATTTCGCCAATTATCACCCGACTGATGTTTTGGAAACCGGATACGACATTCTTTTCTTCTGGGTGGCGCGCATGATTTTGATGAGCACTTATCTGACCGGGCAGATTCCTTTCAAAAAAGTTTATCTGCACGGCCTCGTGCGCGATGGGCAGGGACGTAAGATGTCAAAATCTCTGGGAAATATCCTTGACCCTGTGGATATGATAGAAAAATACGGCGCCGATGCCGTACGCCTATCTCTTATTATAGGCACCGCTCCCGGTAACGACTCCAAGGTTTCCGAAGACAAAATCCGCGGTTACAAACATTTCGCCAACAAAATTTGGAACGCCACGCGATTCGTTGTTTCCAACTTGGAGAACTTTGATGTTGAAACAAAAATTGAACTGACAGACAAGGACGCCGATGAATTGAAAAATTTCAATTTGTTCAAAAAAAGAATCACCGATTATTTGGAAAACTGCAAATTCTATTTGGCCGGAGATGAACTTTATCACTATTTTTGGCATTCATTCGCTGACAGAATAATAGAAGAACGCAAAGACACTCTATACGGAGAAAAGAACGCCACCCGCGCTTCCGCCCAGAAACTTCTATACACGCTTCTCTCGGAACAACTGAAGCTTCTTCATCCTTTTATGCCCTTCGTCACGGAAGAAATCTGGTCAATGATGCCTAAACCCCGACATGAAATTGGGGTCCCGACCGAGGCATCGGGATTATTAATGATAGCCGAATGGCCAAAATCCTGATGCCAACCGCAAGCACAATTTTCGCCGCTCTTCTGGGGGGAATTATTCCGGCCATCTTTTGGCTTTGGTTTTGGCAAAAAGAGGATTCCGCCAAACCGGAACCGCGCGGTATGATTCTCTTTCTTTTCCTTGCCGGCATGGCAAGCGTGGTTCTCGTTATACCGATGCAAAAGTTCGCTTTCGCCAATATCACGGATAGCACGACCTTGCTTCTATCTTGGGCGACAATAGAAGAGTTGATGAAATTCTTTGTCTTTTTCCTCATAGCCGCCGGAAGCAGGTTTGCCGACGAACCGGTGGATTATGCGATTTACATGATAACTGTGGCTCTTGGTTTCGCCGCATTTGAAAACACTATTTTCTTAATAGACCCGATAGCCAACCAGGGAGCCGTGGCCGCGCTTTTAACGGGAAATTTGAGGTTTATCGGCGCGTCGGTGCTTCACCTCACGGCTAGCGCGTTTGTCGGTTTGTTTATGGGGCTTGCCTTCTTCGGCGGGGCTTTTTCTAAAGCGGCATATCTCATTTTTGGGTTACTCACAGCTATCGCGTTGCATACGCTCTTTAATTTCTTTATAATAAGTAGCGGGGATCGAAATATTTTTGTTGTTTTTGGTTTCCTTTGGGTCGCGGTAATTATTGTCATGCTTTTGTTCGAAAAAGTAAAACAACTTCGATAATTTAAACAGGGGCTTTAGATTACTTTGGGGTGGTTTCTAGATAAAAAAACATTTTTTATAAAATAAATATATGTCAAAAGACAAACGATCTTTTTTTGAGAGATTAACGGGTAGCATTAATATTGAGGAGGAAGCGGAAGTTAAAAAAAGCGGGGCGCCGGCTGTCGGCGAACGCGACAATGTTTGGATAGAAGAAGACAACGAAGAAGCGCAACTGACCGTTGACGTGTATCAAACGCCGAACGAAATAATAGTGAAATCAATCGTGGCCGGAGTAAAACCGGATGACCTCCAGATATCAATAACCCGCGACATGGTCACCATAAAAGGCAAGCGCGAAGAAAATCGCGAAACCGTTGACGACGATTATTTTCATAAAGAATTGTATTGGGGTTCTTTCTCGCGAACAGTAATGTTGCCACAAGAGGTAAATCCCGAGGAAGCCGAAGCGATTGAAAAACACGGGCTTCTCATCGTCCGCCTGCCTAAACTGGACAAAGCGAAGCAGACAAAGCTGAAAGTCAGGTCGATTTAAATAACCAACAACTTACAACGAGTAACTAATAACCAAGTACAAAAAATTTCGCTTCATGCGAAATTTTTTGTTTAGGTGCTTTGTTTGAAAACTAATTTGAACTTGGTCGTTTGGAAATTACATATTTGCTAAGAACTATAGCTCAATTTTCAAACTCCCCAATGGAACTTTTTGTCTTCCCTGCGCTTCCTCATCAAAAAGCCCTGAATTAAAATACCAAACTTCCGTGGGAGTTACTTTGGCGAAATTCCACAAAGCATCACTACCTAAATGTTCATCTATCCTGGTCATGTAATCTGTGTCTGGTTTACTGCGGCGATAATGATGTTTTGCCGCAATTTCCACATTATCACGAGACATAAGAATGGTTGCTGTCCCCTCGAGTTGTATTCCTATCACATCGCCGCTTGGTAGTCTATCTGTGCTGAAAATCGCAATAGATACCTTTGGGTTGATTTTAATCTCCTGTATGTGCCTTGAATTTGGCATTGATTTAAAATAAAGATTTAGTTTCGCGTCATAAGAAAACTGCACCGGGCAAACCCAGCTTTTATCTTCGGCGGCCGTAGAAATTGCCATAAACTCTGTCCGGTCAAGAGCTTCTTTGATATGCGTATTCCAATTGATTTGCATAGGCATGCGTGGTTTATTATGGATTAGTGTCCCCCGCCCCAATTCGCTACGCTCATGTGCCTGGGCCCAGAGTCGAACTGGGGACCCCCGCTTCTTCAGAGCGATGCTCTAACCAACTGAGCTACCCAGGCATTTTAATTAAGACTAAACAAATAACATATAACAAATAATCTAATTACAAAAAACCTATGAAAACTAGAGAAATACTATACGAAAAACGGGCTTTTCGCAACCCTGTAGTAGAGATTGCTCACTACAGGGCAGGCCCTAGTAGTAGAGATCATCGCAGTACCAGAGTGGATCTCGGTAAACAGCAAAGTCCATTACAGGGCAAGACTCTATTGTTTCTGCAATAAACTATTCAAAATGGAATTAATGGAAGAACTGTCCGGCAGAGATTGCGTGGTCTTTTGAACACTCTCCACGCCGGAAAGAATGGACTCGTAACCGCCAAGCAATTGGTTTATGTACGGCTGAATCAGGTAATATGTACCGACGGAACCGCCAAGAATAATGACCCAATATATGACATGGATCATCCGCCCCCATCGCTGAGCACTGATGATTTTTTTTATTAAATGATTCGTCTCTTTTGTAAGAGCGAGGTTTTCTTCGAGCAGTTTTTTCGTTTCTAGTTCCATCCCGATAGTAGAAAATGGCGCTACTCCTGTCGGAATAGTTTTGCCAATAACTTTAGATTAAATTTAATAATTTCTGACATTGTTGCCTTTTGGGTTAAACGCATTCATTCAGCGCCATTTTCACTACGGGACCATTTGTATGAAAGTATAATCTATCTGGGATAATTTTAAAACCCCTCCCCGCTAGTCAGCAGAGAGGGATTTCGTGTCCGCCTTCCTCGGACAATTTGTTCATTCGCGATTTTCAGGCCGATGGCGTATCCGGATTAACGCCCTCAAAACCATAAAACCAGTTATTGCACAGCGAAAACTCCAAGCCGTTTTCCAATTTGACGGGGAAAAATGTCTTCCCGCCAACCCCCGGGAGTGTAAACGGGGTGTTGATAACGCAAACAGGTATGGTTTTTTTGTTTTTACCGCGACCCTTGGTCAACTTCTCAAGACGCTTGAGGAGCGGACTAAGAATGTGGCCGGAGGCTTGCCATCGCATGGCATCTTTTTTTTCCGGGTCGGTAAGCCACTCGCCCTTCGTTTGTCTCCCGTGCGCCTCTTTGGACGCGTTGAGCATTGCCAAGGTCTCGGGGACCTTGAGTTTGATTTCCTGCCCTACGACGGGAATACTATTGGACACCACCCCTATTGTCGCAGCGGGTGGAGGAACTACTGACGAAACTGCAGCTAACTGCGGTTGCATGCTTGATCTCCTTACTCTCCGTTTAAAATCTTAAAAAACTTTTTGTAAGATTGTAAGATTAAGGTACTTTCTTCTGGTTACACCCCCTTTCCGGAGTTATTGATGGTGAACAAACCAATCTTCACTGTACCACTTCAAAACAATTTGGCAATAGGCTTTAGATTATGGCGCCGGCAAGACATTTCAATCGCTCGAGGGGATAATATGAAAAATCCGACACACAGCCGGATTTTTCATATTATCCCCTCGACAGGAATCGAACCCATATCTCTTTCTTAGGACGAAATCGCTCTATCCATTGAGCTACGAGGGGGAAATACGCAAACTTTATCATAAATATAAACTCTGTAAGGTGCACCTTCATGAGCGTTGCTCTATCCACTCCGACGCCCCATCTAATCGGGGGTCGGAGCCCCGACCTACCCCGTTGCGTCGGGGTTGAACTACGGCGGCAAATAAACTTACGACTTATAACTTACAACAAATGTAATCTAGATACAAACTAAAAATCACTTGTTACTGTAAATGATTTTTTATATTAATTATTATCTGTCGTAAGCCGTTAGTCGTCGGTTTGCCTACATCTCCAAAAGCTCCATGACTCTCGACTGGTTGAACCCGACGATTACATCTTCCCCCACCATTATCACCGGTACGCCCATTTGACCTGTCTTTTCAATCATTTCTTGGCGTTTGACGAGATCCGCGGCAACATTATACTCATCGTATTTAATGTCATTTTCTTTAAAAAACTTCTTGGCTGCTACGCAATAAACGCAAGTCGGAGTGGTATAGATTGAGATTTTTTTCATACTCTTTATTGTTTATCAATTAATTTACTTATTATATAACTGGATACAATATAATTGGTTCGTTCGGTTGAAATGTAAAAAGCAGTAGCTTTTTCCATTTCTCCCTCACTGCCAATTATAACATAACTATGCGAAACGAAAAATCACTTGGTCTCAATGGTAAATTTTGCTGAATTTTGTGCGGGATGGGAGAACCCCGGTAGTAGAACCTCCCCAGTAGCAGAGCGAAGCTCGCTACGGGGCGCAGCGTGAAGCTCGGTTCACTACGGGGCAGGTCGAATTCGCGGCTACTGCTTGGCCTATAAAATTTGCTTGATGCGAGATACCGGAATCGGACTGGTGTCTATTGCTTGGTCCCAGTAGTAAATTTTGCTAAATCTGGTGCGAGTACGGAGAATCGAACTCCGATCTACTGCTTGGGAAGCAGTCATTTTACCACTAAACTATACTCGCAAAATTACTACGGGATTCTCAAAAAATATACTCCTACAATATCGTTATTTTTTGGAAGAAGCAGTCGTTCTGCCACCTCGCCCCGTAGTGAGCTTCTTGCCGTGTACTGAGCTTTGCTCTAGTACTACGGCGCTCTACTACCGGGGTAAACTAATCCCGCGTTAGCAACTAACGATTTGCGACTCGCGACAAAAAATAATTTCCAAAATATCGAAAATAACTCACAACAAACTATCTGGAAAACCAATTTTTTATTCTATCAAAAATCGGCATAAAAACGCCATCCGTAATCGTCGTGTTCTCGCCACTTATTTTGTTATCGACAACAATAATAACTCCTTCTCCGTCTTTTACGACCCTGAACTTTTTTCTTATTTCCTCCTCAATCCCGCGATCTGTTTTTAGCTGCTCCAAGCGGGATTCGAGTTCGATTTGTTTTGCTTTAAGGTCTGATCTTTCGCGCAAAGTAATGTCGCTGTTCACGCCTGTTTCCACGAACTTATCATACATACCGTAAGCGGCATTGGCGAAGATAATCAAAAAAATCACCAAAACCACCAGAACGGGACGAGAATAAGCAATTCTTCGAATTTTCTTTCTTTCTTGAAATTCAAGCATTTCCTTGATATTATATATCAACACGATACTAATATACGAATTTACGCGAATGAAACAAACGGGGTTCGATTCGTATCATTCGTTCTTATTCGTTAACATTCGTATCTTCGTATTATGCTATTTAATCAAAAAAATCAAAAAAAGATTCGTGTTTTCTGGGCTATCTTCAGCCTGCTTGTCATTGTAAGCATGATTTTGCTCTATCTTCCGTCGTTGTGGAGATAGGGCGCATGGCTTAAAACATAGAGCGTAAAACGTAAAACTTTTGCTTCGTGAAAGATTCTATTTGAATTTTACGCTTTACGCTACAAGCTCTACGCTTTAAAGCTAAAAACAGCAAAATTTCCCCGAGAAATTTTGCTGTTTTTAGCTTTTCATCACCTTCAAAAAAACCTCCTGCGGTATATTAACCCGCCCAAGCGCTTTCATTTTCTTTTTGCCTTTTTTCTGCTTTTCGCGCAATTTCATCTTGCGGGTAATGTCCCCGCCATACAAATATCCGGCTACATCCTTTTTCATGGCTTTTACGGTACGCGACGAAATTATCCGCCCCATAGCCCGCCCTTGAATTTTCAACTCAAACATTTGCTTGGGAAGGGCGGCAAAAAGTTTTTCCACGGCGGATTCGGCCTCTTCTCCGACTCTCTTCGCCGATACCACCTTGGCAAAAGCCGGCACTGGCTCCCCCGCCACCAATATGTCCAAGCGGGCAACATTGGCGCTTCTGTGTTCTTTTATTTCATAAGAAAGCGAACCGAACCCGGAAGAAACGCTTTTTAGTCTGTCAAAAAAATTACGCATTAGCTCGCGAAGGGGCATTTTTGCCGAAAGAGAAACTCTGTTATCGCCGAAAAGATTTGAGTCCCCCACCTCTGCTTCGTGTTCAAACAAAATTTGCATAATGGGGCCGACGTAAATAGGCGGAGTGATTATGGTAACATCCGCCCACGGCTCACGCGCTTCTTTGTATGCCCCATGGTCGGGGAAAAATGCCGGAGAATAAATAGTTTTCTTCTCTCCGTTTTGATAAACCACTTCATAATTAATAGACGGTGTTGTAACGATAAGATTTAGATTAAATTCTCGATGAAGCCGTTCCGCTATTATTTCCAAATGAAGCATCCCCAAAAATCCGCACCGGAAACCGCGGCCGAGCGTGCCGGATGTTTCTTCCTCAAAAGTCACCGACGAATCGGAGAGTTTTAATTTTAAAAGCCCGTCTTTCAGCGTGTCAAAATCATCTTGGCTTTCCGGATAAAACGAAGCCCAGACAACCGGCCGGGGCTCCATGTACCCCGGCAATGGCGGGAGCGGGTTTTTGGAAAAAGTAACAGTATCGCCGACCGAGGCAACGCCGGGTTTCTTAATCCCAGTTACCATGTAACCGATTTCCCCGGCTGATAGTTCTTTGGTCGGTTTTTTGTCGGGAGAAAACATTCCCACTTCCGAAGACACGAAACGCTCGTGCGCCTGGACGAGAACAAGCTCGTCCCCGGCTTTTAAAACTCCGTCCAAAACACGGATGTAAACGATAATCCCTTGGTGGTTTGAATACTCAAAATCAAAAATAAGCGCCCGCGCGTCTTTTGGTCCATGATAAGTACTTTTCGGCGGAGCTATTCTTTCTATTACGGATCCCAATAATTCTTCAACCCCTTCCCCCGTTCGTCCGGACACTTCAAGTATTTCACTCTCCGGTATTTGAAGAAGTTCCGCCACTTCTTTTTTTACCTTCAGGGTCTCGGCCAAAGGAGCGTCAATTTTTGAAACCACCGGCACAATGGTGACGCCTAGCGCCCGAGCCATGCCAAGGGTGGTCAATGTCTGGGCCTGCACTCCCTGCGTAGCGTCAACGAGCAAAATTGAGCCCTCCACGGCCTGCAAGGCGCGGGATACTTCGTAAGAAAAGTCTATATGCCCTGGTGTATCAATTAGATTCAGAGTGTACTCTGAATCTCGCAGACCTTGCGCGGACTTAACGCCGACTGACGCGGAAGAATACGAATTCTCTCGAGCATAATCATAGACTATTCTTTTTATTTCCACATCCTTACTTCCAAAATTAACAAGAAACGCGAGTTTATAAGAACAACCCTTAAGATAGCTCCATACTTGTTGTTCTTGGGGCTTACCGATTTCCGGCAATGCTTTCAATTCGATTAAAATTTTTCCTTCCAAGACAAAATCGGGAACATACGTACCTACTTTTTTGTCTTCATAAAAAATGTCAAGGATTTTCTCACTTTGAAAAGACAGCTTATTTTTTGCAAACTCTATTTCAAGAGCCTTATGATAAACAACTTCTTTGTGCCCAAGACCGAGGTTTTTTTTCACCGCAAAAACAGCCCCGCGAATTTTGTATGTCAATTCTTTATATAAAAGTTCATTTTCTGTGTTATTTTGAGTTACGTCCGCGTTAGTCCGCGTCTCAGTCGGCGTTAGTCCGCGCGGATGGTACTCCATTCGAACGGGGGTCATTTTTATTGTAATGCCGCGCTCGCGCTCCAAATCCATCTTATCCAACACCTGGTCGCGCATTTTGCGCGCTTCTATGGTATGTGTAATCTCAAGCATTCTGTCAGCAAGAGTAGATTTTCCGTGGTCAATATGAGCTATGATACTAAAGTTTCGAATATGTTTTAAATCCATAAAATAAAGCTTATTTTAACATATTTTTTGATATGTTGACAAAAGTATTAAAACGATATATTGTATAGCGAGTTAGTCGTCTGCCGCTTATACGACAGATAAGTGGTTATGTTCCACCAATATTAAACGGAACAAATAAGAAAGGAGTTGCCTTATGGCAAAACCAAAAGCAGAACTAAGAGCGTGGGCCATTTTGAGCGGTCCCTCCAAGTATGACTTTCTTGAAGCGCTCTACTTCAGAAGGTACCCTACCCAGAAGGTGAAGATGAAACTTCAGGAAGCCAAAGGCGCCAAGACAGAGGTGCGAGAGGTTTTTATTAGGGCCGTGAGCAAGAAATCCGACAACATCGGCGGCGACCCAAGGGAGGAAGAAGGGCACCTCTGGGGGTTTGTTGGGAGTATTGACTGGGACGGCACAAAAGGCACCTACTCTATCCCAATAGTCGGCGAGTACTCCACAAAAGAAAGGGTGGGGCGAGCCGAAGAAATATCCGACAAGCTTGATTTACTTTTTCGCGAGGCTCTTTTCCGACAATTCCCCAAAACCCAGCCATAACCCGCCTCAACAGGAACCCTCCCGTTGTCTGGGCGGGTTTTTGTTTTCCTTATTATTCTAGTATTTTGCAAAATACTAGAATATGAAAAAATCTTTCTATGTTTTGTATTTCCCTACCCCCCTACTCACTACAACCTACAAACTATCCCTACAACTCCCCCATCTCCGGCGCGATAACATCGGTTTTCCAAAATCGCTTGTGAAGCGCGGCTCTGATGTCTTCAAGTTCCTTGCTTTTCAAAAGCTTGAGCAAAATAATTCCAAGAATAATACCCAAGACCCCCGAGAAAACACCCTGAAGCAAAATCCCGAAAAAAGTATTTATATCAAAGATATTGTCAAAAATATTCAGAAATTGATAAGAAGAAAAACCGATTAAAATGGTCGCGGCAAAACTTTCAAACATTACCCGGCTAAGCGAATACGCTTTAGCTGATATGTGCCGACTCTTAAAAAATATCCACAGAGCAATGGCGTTGATTATCATGCCAAAGGAATACGAGAGAGGAAGCATCAAGATGGCCGTTCCACCCAGTCCGTCAACGCGCAAAAGAGATTCCATAAAATAACGAAACGGTAAAAATTGTTCAAAAGCATATGTCAGCCCAAAAGAAGAAACTATTACAAAGGCGGAGGAAGCAACGTTAACGAGAAGCGGTATTTTGGTTTCCCCGGCAGCGTAAAAACCGCGCACCAAAAGAAGGACCGCGCTCTGGGCCAAAATAGATACTGAAAAGACGGCCAAAGCGGCGGCGGTTAGTTTGGTGTCGGACCAAGAAAACGAGCCTGTCCCAAGGATAACGCGAATTATCTGGGCCCTCAACACGATGAACAATCCCGTGACGGGAAGCGACCAAAATATGATATGGCGCATAGCTGTTACAATATGTTCGGAAAATTTGTCGCGTTCCCCCCGCGAGAAAAATCCAGCCAAGGTCGGGAAAGCCGCGAGTGAGTACGAAACCCCTATGATTGAAAGAGGCACCGATTGCAGGTTGAAAGCAAAATTAAAAATGGAAATTGAGCCGTGATATATGGTTGAAGCAAGGGCGATAAGTACAATGAGAGACAAGTGCGACGAAGAAAGAGTGATCGTGCGGGGCAAAGACAGTAAAATGACACCCCGTATGGCTTGCATATCAACGCGAAAAGAAAACCGAGGCAGAAGACCGCTCTCGATAACCGCGGGGACCTGTATGAGCATGTGAATAAAAGCGCCTAAAACAACTCCGATGGCAAGGCCGGGCAAACCAAAAAGCGGATAGAAAAAAACAACGCCTAGAATAATGCCAACGTTGTAAAGCACCGGGGAAAGAGCGTAAACAAAAAATTTCTTAAACATCTGGGTGACGCTACCGAGCAAGTTTGATACGCCCAAAAGTATCGGGGAAAGAAGAAGTATCCTAGACAAAAAAATCATATCCGACAGTTGAGAATCGCTAAAACCGGGAGCAATAAGAGGGGCCAGAACGGGCATGGCGAAAAAAGCGAGAATACTTACCGCAATTATCGCCATCATAAAAATACTGAAAACGCCGCTTAAAAAATCTCTGGCTCTCTTACGGGAAACTTCATCATCGTTTGAAAGATACCTGCTTAAAAAAGGTATGAGTACGGTTATGGAAACAAAGGAGGCCACGCTTATGAATATTATGTCCGGAACGCGAAAAGCAGCGTAATACACGTCAAGTGTGGCGCCAGCACCGAAGGTGTGGGCCAAAATGCGGTCCCTGGCCAAAGCAAGTATTTGAGAGGCTAAAGCAAAAAAACCCAGAAGAAAGGCGGCCTCGTGAAGACCGCCCACCTCTTTCTTCAAAATTTCTATAATACCATTTACCATTTTAAAATTACCGGGTCGCAGATACCAGCCTAAAACATTCTTTAACCTTTAATGTCTACCGCGCTTTTTTAGTCTCGTTTACCGGGGGAGATTTTTTGCTCTCGGGAGCATTGTCCGGAGGAGATATCCCGGCAAACGCATCCTTGCCCCCGGTAAGATTTTTGAGTATCTTTTTTACCTCTTGGTTGTCCGAGTTAAGTTCGCCTATTCTTGTAAACTGCCTTATGGCATCTCCCTTGCGTCCAACATTGTCGTAAGACAGACCCAAGAAATACATGGCATTGGCATAATCGGGAATAATCGTAGTCGCTCTTTCAAGCGCAACTATGGCTCCTTTGTAATCTTTGGTTGTGTATTTAAGTAATCCGAGTTGGAAAAATAATCCGGCATTATCGGGGTTAAGCGATGAGGCATATTCCGTCTTGGAGATAGCTTCTTTTGTATTACCTTCTCCTATTTCAATTTGTGACAGAGAAAATAGAGCTTCGGTATAATTGCTTTTTAGAGCGATAGCTTTATTAAGATATTCCTTCGCGGCTTTTGGGTTTTTGTTAGAAATCTCGAGTCTGGCCAAAACCAAATAAGTGGAAGGATTTTTGGGAGATAGCTCGATGGCTTTTTCGTAAGACTTGCGAGCCTCTTCATAAGCGCCGCCTATTCCGATGGGGACCAGGGTTTCATAAACAATCCCCAGGTTTATCCAATTTGAGTAACTCGTTTCGTCGTAACTAACCGCCTGTTTCGCGCTTTGTATGGCGTTACCCATAAAATTTATGAACTGCGGTCTGGCTATTTCGGGATTCAAATCCTTTTGTTGAAGCAGGTTATTCATCTTGTAAGCGTAAAATTGCGAAAGCACTCTTTTGTATGTATCGATTGGGTTCATTGATATGGCTCTTAGAAGCGCTTTTTCCCCGGTGTCTATATCACCCCCGCTGTTTAAAATTTCCATGGCTTTCCCAAAATAAACTGCCGCTACCGTATTTTTGACAAAAATATATCCGAGCGATACTGAAGCGATCGCCAAAAAAACAGAAACCAAAACCGAGACAAGTTTGAGTTTTTGATTTTTGGGCAAAGAAAATTCAAATTTCCCGGCAGAATTATTCAAAGAAACCGCCACAAAAATCCCCGTCATGATAAATGTCAGCCCCGTAATCGTTAAACTTGGAACATAAAAAATGGAAAATGCCCAAAGATAAGCCGCCGACAAGAACGAAGACCAAATAAGATATTTGGAAATCACATTGGCGACCGAAGAAAACATCGCGCGAATGCCGCTGTAAAGGAATACCGCCAAAAAAACAATCCATAATATTCCGCCCAAGAGTCCGGTGGTTACGACAAATGTGGGTATAAACCCGATACCGGCATTAAAATCAGCTGCCCAAAAAACAGTATTGTTCAAGGCTTCCGGCCTATGAGTTTGCCACTCGTTTGAAAAGCGGTTGGGCCCGCTACCCAAAAGTAAATTCTCTTTGAGGGTATTTCTCGCAATGTCTACTGTCGCGATCCAAGATGGGCGCACTTCTATCTGAGCTGTTTTAAAGTAGGAAGGCAGTTTGTTTCCGAGAGTGCCGGAAGTAAAAGCAAGAACGACTGACACGACAAAAATAATCAAAGGAACCCACGGAATCCCGCCACCGGGGATGAGGTTAGCTTCTTCCGGTTTGGATCCGGCCCGCTTGAATTTGTTTAAATAAATTCGGTAACCGAAAAGGATGGCCGAGATCAGCGCCAAAACTATCCAATTCATTGTAAAATTTATAACCGCGAGGAAAAATAGAGATACCGCGAGAACCACGTAAAGAAGAAATTTGTACACCTTGCCAACCTGAATAATTTCAAGAGTCAAAAGCGACAATGTTAAGATAAGCCCGAAGAAAATACCAAGATTGTTCCACCCGCCAATCGTGTTGGATCGCATGTCGTTAAAAAGACCAAAAGAAAGAACGTCTGGTCCGGCGAAAAGCCTTACGGCGTGATAAACGGCAATTAAGACAAAAGATAAAAAAAGAGCCAGGTAGAAACGGAAGATTTTATTGTTCGAATCAGCCGCCAAAGAAACGACAAATGTAAGCAAAAAAGCCACTACCATAAAAGAAGCGGTGCCAACCTCAACCCCTTGCCCAAAAAAGGAAACCATTCTAGCCGGAGAAACAGCCACTGCCGCTACAATAATCAAGGACACGAGAAAAAGAACCCCCAGGAGAAAACTTTTCGGAACTTTTACCGAACTCTTTGTAAAACAATTGGCTATCCACAAAACAAAAGCAACCAAAGTAATTACGGAAATCAAAAACATTTTGCCGACATCAAGAGAAACACCGGTCGCCGGCAAGAAAAACATCGGCAAAAGAAACGTCAGCCCAAGAATAAGCCCGAATGAAAAGTTATCCGACAAAAAAAACCTTTTTAGTTTTTCTATGATATTAGACATGTTTAGACAAAAGTTTTAAATTTTTCTTACTGCGACGAGCGAGGGGCGCGTGGGAGTGTGCTTACTCACACGGCGTCCGAGCGAAGACGCAACAAAGAGTTTGATGCCTTTTATAATTATACCGAAGCATTCATTAAAAACAAGAAATTTATTTGATTATATAACTGAATACAATAAAATTGGTTCGTTCGGTTGAAATGTAAAAAGCATTAGCTTTTTCCACTTCTCCCTCACTGCCAATTATATAACTGGGTACAATAAAATTGGTTCGTTCGGTTGAAATGTAAAAAGCATTAGCTTTTTCCACTTCTCCCTCACTGCCAATTATAGAGAGTATTGACCCGCAAGGCAAGGTTTTTGTTCGCCCTTGATTTTTAGAGTAGGTTGTAGTATACTTAATTTTATCCTGAGTCGGGTGGTTGCTCTTTGATTTTTTCAAAGGGAGGAAAGTCCGAACACATATCAATTTTGCCTTGCGCAAGATTGGAAGAGTAGCGGGTAACGCCCGTCGTTGCCAATGCGGAGCAGTGGCAATAGAGGTGCGAGCAGAGACGTCTGAAGCGAAAGCTTAAGATGCCCTATCCGCAAGGTTAGGGTAAGTTCCGTCGTAATACGGAAGTGAAACGGCTAAATCCTTACTTGTGTGCAAGGCCGTACTCTGGTTGGTTGGTGGCTGGATACCAGTTACTGGTTTTATTACCAGCAACCGGTTACCAGTCACTATTCACCAGTTTGTGCCGCTCGAGCCATACAGTAATGTATGGCCCAGACAGATAACCATCGTTGTCATCGCTTCGCTCTGACACGCGGAATATCGCAGAACGAACGCAGACTAGCGCGGAATGTTGCCGTAATCGGCAACATTCCGCGACTGTCCGCGCCGTGCCCCGTAGCGAGCTTTGCTACCGGGGTCAAGTCCGCGTAAGTCGGCGTGCCAATGCGGAGCAGTGGCAATACAGAATTCGGCTTACAGACCCGGGATAAAAAAATGAAAAACGACCGCTTAAAGCGGTCGTTTTTCTATTGTTATTACCAAAATGGATCTTTAGGCATTGTTTGTTTGATTATAAGTTTATTTCAACGAGCGAGGAGCGCGTGGAAGTGTGCTCACTTACACAGCGTCCGAGCGAAGTTGAACCAAAGGAGAAACATTTATAATTACCTCGTTACTTGTTTTCTATTGTCGTAAGTCGTTGGTCGTAATTTTATCTATATTTCGCAAACACCGGCAACGCAAGCAAGCTCGGCTTTATTTTCCGTTTCGTCAACTTTTTCGTAAGATACTATTTTTGAAAAATCTATATGCTCCCACTTTTTGGCAAGCTCGTTGTAAGTTTTTTCGTTTATTTCTTCATAAGGAGCCAGTTGGTAAACGTGGTTATCGCGGGGAAGGAATGACAACCCGCCAACAATATCCCAATTCTTATAGACCCAATGCCCTACGTCAATCCACTCGCTCTCTCCGACTGAAATCGTGGTTGAAGGATTGTGATGTGTATAATGTTCCTTGAACATCTTCCAATACTCGAGTTGCGCGAGCGCCGACAAATCATTTTTGAATACGGAAGACCTTGGCGCTCTTACCGGAAAATCAATCACATAAGTTGTGGCCGAGTCGGCCGTCTGTCCGACTTCCGGATGGAACGTTACTCCTTGATCTTTAAGCATTTTGAAAAGCGCGTCGGTAGATGCTATGCGAACGCGGCGAATATAAAACGGGGAATGCCTCGGGTGCATGCCGGAAGAAGAGTCCACTGTCTGCGAAAGATTCCCCGACGGCTTAACGCAAGTAATGGAAGTCGATTGATTAATTCCGAACCGTTTGGCGTATTCTTTGTTCACCCTTACCGTTTCTTCTCTCAGCTTATCAAGCACTTCGGTTTTGCGAACAGCCGGACAATCCCACTGTCCGGTAATAGAAACTCCAAGCAATCTTTCTTCGTCGCAATTTTCTTTCCACTCCTTGGAGAGATACGGAAAATTTGTCAGCGTAGATTGGTATGTGCCGACAATCGTGGCAATGCGCACTTTTCGCAAAAGAGTCTCTAGCGTGTCTCCCGGACGGGCTATTATTTCGGAAAGGTTACAAAACTGCTTTGATTGGAGAATTATTTCGCCGCACGGATTTGCGCCGACAAGACCGGTCATTCGCCCGTTTGTTATGTATTTCGCCAAATGTTTCTGTCTGATTTCCGGCATTGTCTTTGAAAGAGATCCTCTGTTGAATATGCCCCGTTCACCGGATTTTGACTTGACCAGAGCAACCCATTCGTCAAGAAATTCCTCCGGGGTCGGCTTTTCAACATACACCGCCGAGTTGTTGGCAAGCGACCTCTGCGGATCCGTGAAGTAAAACGGGCCTTTTTTGGAATCGCGCATCTCCACATCCCCCAAGTCCGAAAGTGAAATAAGAGCGCTTCTGCGAACTCCGCCGGCAACTACGGCTTCGCCTATTTTGCAAATGACATCGTGGGCGTCAAGGGGGGAAAGTTTCCGACCTTGTTTTTTTAACATGCGCTCGCGGGTAAAATTGATGATATCGCGAAGAGGGTCCGGACCGGAAGATTTGCCGCCCATGGTCGCAAGCCGCGCCCCGGCGGGACGGAGCAAGGAGTAATCAAAGTCAATATCTTTTCCTTCAGACCAAGTTTTCATTCCCAAAACCAAAGCGTCCGCCCAACCCTCTCGACTATCTTTTACAAAATAAGTGGGAACTTTTTTCCCCGTTTGATATTTTATAGACGGGAGTTGGTCAATGTTTTGATTCTCCACAGCGAACCCCACGCCGGTACCGCACATCAGTATGTACATTATCTCGCCAAAATCTTGCCACTTGGTTGGAGCAACGAAAGAACAGTTGTAGGCGCAAACATTTGAGGAACGGGTCGCGCGCCCGGCAAACTGAAAAAGTCTCATCGACGGCATCGCCTCCTGTTTTAAAATCGCTTCGCGAATTTCTTTGTACTCCGAATCTTTCAGCTTGTTGCCGAGATTCTCTTTCATGAAGTCAACATATCGATCAACCGTCTCGACCCATGTTTCTCTCCTGTTCTCCGACTCTATCCATCTGGAATAAGTTCTGTAATAAATAAACTCGCTCAAAACATTTCTGAAATATTTTTTGCTTTGCTCGGTAAGCTTGCGGACATTTTCCGGTATCTCGCCCATTTCTTTTCTGATGCGAGAGCGTTCCTCGCGATAAAGAATGTAAGCTTTCGCGGTCTTCACAAAATCTTCCAAAATAAGTTCTTTTTCGACAATATCTTGAATGGCCTCAACTGTCGGTATAAAATTTTTAACCAATTTTGACACTCGAACAAGTTCGGATTGGACTTTTCTGGCGATATAATCGGACTCTTTGCGTTCACCTTCGCCTGTCGCGGACATGGCTTTGTAAACGGCGTTTGAAATTCTTCCTGAATCAAAATCAACGATAGAACTGTTTCTCTTTTGAACTTTTTTTATGGGAGAAACTGATTTGGACGAAACACCGGCTGTTGATTTTGGTTTTGATGGCATAGACGTAAGTGAGCTTAGCAAAATTATTAATAACCGCGATTATTTCGTCGAGCGAGGAGCGCGTGGAAGCGTAATCACTTACACGACGTCCGAGCGAAGACGAATTATTGTACCAAGTTATATTAAACTTTCGTAAAATGTTTCGCCCTCTAATTTTACTCCATCTGCCTCCAAAAATGCTAGTTGATAAGTCAAAAACTTTGCACATAAAAATAAGAAGTTGAGAGTGTAAACCCGTGCACTAAAAATACTGTTATTCTAGTTGACAAAAAAGGCTCTGTTTTTAGACAATAATCAAAAAACGGGAAAAAGATATTCCGTATTTTTATTGCGCGGACAAATCCGTCTATGTTACAAAATTACCATCATATCTCCGATCTTCACCTCTTTTTTTTCGGCAAAACCCGCCGGAACCTCCAAAACATACTTGACCGGATCGGGCGGAGAAAAAGTCAACGGATATGACTCGGGTTCGGCTCTCTCGGTTATGGAAATTATTTCGCCCGACCCGCTAACCCAGATTATGTCTATCGGGAAACTCATGTCCTTCATCCAAAACTTCGGTTTTGCGGGCGTTTCAAAAACAAATACCATGCCTTCGTTCTCGGCAAGGGCTAAATGCCCCGATAACCCTGCTTCTCTCTTTTTTGGAGTATCGGCAACTTCGGCATAAATCGTTATCCCGCTCACAATAACCTTTGTTTTCCGCGGATAAGGACCGTCTTTGTCTCTAATTAGCGCGTTTATGGCAATAACAATCATAAAGGACAAAACTAGAGTGGCGATAAATTTTATTTTTTTCATATATGTCCTTTATGGTTTTCTCTCGGACAAAAACCTGCAACGTAGAGCTTGTAACTCAAAACGTATAGCCCAAAAGTATAAAGAAAAATAAGACAAAAGTTTTACGCTTCACGTTTCACGTTTAAAGTTTTACCCCTTCCTCCCCGCCTTGGCGCGTTCGTTTTCGGTCAGGTATTTCTTTCGCAACCTGACAGACTCCGGCGTAATTTCCAGATATTCGTCTTCGGCCATTACTTCAAGTCCGCGCTCTATTGAAAGTTTCCAGGCCGGCGTCAAGAAAATTGATTCATCGGAACCGGAAGCTCTCATGTTGGTCAGTTGTTTCCCCTTAGTCGGATTGACCGAGAGATCGTTTCCTTTGGAAACATTCCCTATCACCATTCCTTCATACACCTCCGTTGTCGGTTCTATGTAAACCATCCCTCTGTCCTGCAAATTCCACAGAGCGAAAGCAAGAGCTTTGCCCGAAGCCATTGAAATCATTGAACCGGTATCTTTCTTTTGAATTTCTCCGGCATACGGACGAAATTCCAAAAACCGGCTGCACAATATCCCTTCGCCCCTGGTGTCAATGACAAAATCCCCTCTGTAACCCAAAAGTCCGCGTGTGGGAACATCAAGCAATATTCTGGTGTTTCCGTTTTTTTCTGTCATCCCGGTCATAATCCCGCGGCGGCGGCTCAATTTATCAATGACCGAACCGGAAAAAACACTTGGCGTATCAATGGTGACCTCCTCGTATGGTTCAAGAATAACGCCGTTTTCTTCCTTTATAATGACCTTCGGCTGGGAAACTTGAAGTTCATACCCCTCGCGGCGCATATTTTCAAGCAAAATAGCTATATGGAGTTCTCCGCGTCCATAAACGGTAAAAAGGTCATTGGACAAATCCGCGGAATTGTTATTTTCGCTTCCTTCTGAAATCTTGAGTCCAACATTTATTTCAAGCTCTTTCTTCAAACGGTCGCGAATTTGTCTGCCGGTAACAAATTTGCCCTCTCTGCCGGCAAAAGGAGAGTCATTAACCAAAAAACGAAGAGAGATGGTCGGCTCATCAACGTGAATAGCCGTAAGCGGAGCGCTTGTTTCACTGTCGGAAATAGTTTCGCCGATAAAAATGTCCGAAATGCCGGCAATCATCACAATGTCTCCGGCATAAGCCTCTTTTGTTTCTTTGCGGGACATTCCTTCAAATGTGAAGAGTTTTGTCAGTTTCCCTTTGCGTACAGAACCGTCGGCTTTTTTCACAAAAACCTGCGCGCCGTTCTTTAGTGTGCCGCTATAAATGCGGGCCACCGCCATTCGTCCGAGAAAATTATCGTAACCCAAATTAAAAACCTGCGCCGTAAGCTCGTCATTCTCTTTCCCCGCCCCAGCTTCCCCGCCTGTGTGCAACGCGCCGGCAGGCGGCACTTCTTTCAAAATAACGTCAAGGAGAGGGGTGAGGTCTTTTGACTCGTCGGATATATTTAATTTAGCGATACCCTGTTTGCCTATGGTGTAGACTGTTGTAAAATTCGCCTGTTCGTCGCTTGCCCCAAGTTCCATAAAAAGCTCGAGTACTTCGTCAATCACTTCTTCCGGCCGCGCCGCCGGTTTATCTATTTTATTTATAACCACAATCGGTTTCAATCCTATCTCAAGGGATTTTTTCAAAACGAATCTGGTCTGGGGCATAGGCCCTTCTTGAGCATCAACCACAAGCAAAACCGAATCTATAGAACGCAGCACTCGTTCAACCTCCGAACCAAAGTCGGCATGTCCCGGCGTATCCACAATATTTATCTTAGTCGGGACTTGTCCTGAGCTTACTTGCCCTGAGCCAGTCAAATGGACCGAGGGATAAAAAAGAGATGTGTTTTTGGCGTAAATAGTAATACCCCGCTCTTGTTCCAGAGCGTTAGTGTCCATAGTAAACCCTTCTTCAACCATTCCCGTTTGTTTGAGCAAGGCATCGGTTAAGGTGGTCTTCCCATGGTCAACATGAGCAATAATGGCGATATTTCTGATTTGCATATTAGGTAAAATATAAAAAACTAAAAACCGCAACGCCACTTCGCGCCCCGTAGTAAGCGCTTGCCGTGTACTGAGTACCCTCTAGTACTGCGGTACTCTTTACTACTGGGGTGAGCGATGATAGCGATGTTACGAATTTGCATAATCTTCCTCTGTTAATTAAAGAAAAAAGCTGGCTCACCAGCAAATGTCCTTTGACTATGACAGAAAAATCTCCATAATGCAACTTAAAGCGGGGCTAACATTACCATAAGTAGTTTTTGAATTTGAATACGGCAATACGCTCCGAGCTCAGGCGAAATATAACTGGGTACAATGTTTCGTCTTCGTTCGGACGCCGTGTAAGTGATTACACTTCCACGCGCTCCTCGCTCGGCGAAATAAAAGACTGTTGTCATGGGCGGAGTTTACGCGCGCAAGAAAAAACCGCCATCAATAAAGACTGGCGGCGCCCGGCATATAGACGGGCTTCAACAAACAAAACAGTTTTTTACGCCATGATACCGGTATCCAAGGAAGGGTTAACGCTCCCCACGATACCCACGATACCAACGATATTATTATCCGCGCCCATATCAGCCGTTGCAGTGGAGAGAGGAGTGGCCGTGTCGGTTACTCTTGCCAACCAGCTACGAGCGGAAGCGGCCGCGGCGGTACCGGAGTAGCCGACGATTTCGGGGATAGTGTCAAGCGCGGTGGTAAAAGCCGTAGAGGCAGCCAACTTGTTAGCGATGGCGGTAGCGTCGGTGCTCTGGGCGCTGTATGTCAGCTGCAGGGCGATGCTGGCGAAAGTTTCGGTACCGGCGGTTAATCTACCGGCCCAATGCACCAATCCTGCTGGTTCAGCGTTACGTCCGAACAGATTGTTATAGAGACTGTTGACTGTCTGTTCATTGTCCTGCCCGGCATACAACCCGGCATATTCCGCCGAGCCGCTGAAACCGCTCCCGGCAAGAGTTGTGAGCTCTGCTTGGTTTGCAACCGTGTCGGGCAGTCTACTTTCCCAGTACTCCAGACCTATGGGGTCGGCCGGACGATTAAAGTACGCCACATAAAGTCTTTGTACCGCATCGGTGTTAATCCCAGCAATTTCAGCCCTGGGAGGAAAAACTCCCGTCCCGTCAAGAGGATTGATGCTCCCGACGGTGGCAAGATGCACGGGTAGGACGGTTGCTTCTTCAATAACGGCCGTTCTGCCGAGCGTTTCCGCCCGACTTACCCAATAGTCGCGTCCAGTTCCGCCGTCGGACGGCTGTCCGACAACATTCCAGTACAACTGCTCCACGAATGCTTGGTTGTCAAGCGGACCGTAGAGCGCGCTAATTTCCGCGGCATGGCTTTCGAGGAAACCGGACACTACGCCGCTGAACGACATCCCATTGTTCATCTGGCCTAGCCAGTATTGAACGCCAAGACTGTCCGCCTGCCGGTTTAAAACCGTATCGTAGAGCAATCTTATCTCCACTTCCGGAATTTTTACGGCGACGGCGTAAATGTTATCCATCGTCGCTCCGGCGGTTAAAAACCCGAGAACATAGCTCATCTCCCCGGCGGTAGGCGCCCGGCCGACACCAACCTCAAACAACTTGGTCACTTGAGCCCGATTCACCGCGTCGGCAACCAAGTAGTCGTCGGAGGTTGCCCACTCTATAAGTCTTGCCGCAGTTTGAGGAGATATGTCGGCTACTATTGTACTAACCGCAGATCCGCCCGAAATTACCCCCACCAACTCGGGTGTTCCGCGAATGTCAGTCCAAACCGGACCGCCGGAAAACCCCGGCCTAGTCGGCGCTGGTGTTATTCCCACCACTATGCTAGCACCAGAGGCTAGTATGTCGTTGTATCCCCCGGTAAGCTCTTCGTATCCTTGCCCACCCGGGTATCCCGCAAGGCGTACTCGGCCTGAAACAAACCCGCTGTTTAAGTCAAACCAGCCGGTACTCAAGCCTATCGGAGTATTTAGACTTATAGCCGCATAGTCTCGTGCGGATTGACCGACCGGAATAACATTTCCCACAAACTGCCAATCAGCCGCCGGTACATTTGGATGTATCGCGCTTGCCCCGACGGTCTCAACTCTCTCGCCGTTGTTAAGCACTATGGAGATTGAGCTGGCAATTACGCCGTTGTGGACAAGGGTATGCTCGGCGGTAAAAATAGTATTGGCGTCTCCCACAACTCCGCTACTGCTATAAGCCCCGTCGGGAAAAGTAACAATTATTTTGACTACGGCACTACGAGCCGTAACTGTCATGGCATCCTCCTAATCAGGAAAGAAATTTTTTGACAAAGTTCTTACATATTTACTGTTGTTCATGCTATCACAGAAGACCCGACCTGTCAACTTCGATCCGATATCTCCGTCTTTTCGTTGCGCCTAGTTATATTAAATTTCCTGGAACAGCGGATCTATCACTTTGACTCGTATGGTTTTTGTATCGGTCCCGTTTCTCCCATTTGAACAGGATAGAGTAAAGTCTGTGTTTTCGGTTAGCTTAGGGCTTACGGTACTGCCGGAGGAACTACCGCTAAAAGAATAGAATTGCTGTCCGCTTCCGGCTTTCTTGCCGGTAATAGAGCAAGCGCTTGCGCCTTGGGCAAACCAAGAAAGGGTTACTGCTTTGTTAACGGTTACGGTCCTCGGTAGAGCGGTAAATCCGTCGGAACCTATTGTGACCGAGAGGTCTCCGCAATCGGTTGGGCAATTATTCCGGTTTTCTCCCGATTCACACACGCCATTTCGATTGCAAACCGAAGAAGATGAGTTGTTATTATCGCTACCGCCACCGTTATTACCGCCGTTGGCGGCCTCGTTTGTGGAACCGCCGGCGTTGCCGCCTCCAGGACCGCCGATTCTAGTGTCGCCATCGGGAGTGCCGCCGCCAGGAGTGCCGCCGCCAGGAGTGCCACCGCCAGGAGTGCCACCGCCAGGAGTGCCACCGCCAGGAGTGCCACCGCCAGGAGTGCCACCGCCAGGAGTGCCACCGCCAGTGTTGGTATTAAGAGGATTCTCTTCAAAAGAGGTGGCAAAAGCAATGGTTGTATTTTGAACATTTACACATCCATAAGAAATACTTCCGTCTGAATTTGCCCTAGTAGTAACTGTCTGCTGGGTTCCAGCACTCTCAAGGACTATCGCTCGATTCGCAAAGTCAAACGCCGACTGTATGGCCGCTTCATCCCCAGCATTAACTGCGGTGACATAAGCATATCCCGATACAAACATACTCACTTGATAAGCATACGAATGAGTGTCAATGACCGCAGACACCGACCCACCACCGGACACATTTTGAGTTATTGTCGCTCCTACAAGGTCCGTCAAATTCCCGGTCCACCCGCTTTCCGCAATGATTTCTCCACTACCTAAATTCACTTTCCCGGATATTCCTCCACCGGTAAAAGCCCCTGTGTCTCCATCTATGGCATATGTTTGCCCCGCATAACTCACAGTCATGGGTGCACTAGCCGCAATGGCCTGTGCTTCAGGCGATCCGGCAATATCCTGCCTGATTGAATCTAAACTGACTCCGGAATTCAATTGGCTGACAAAGAAATCAAAACCGGCTGGGTCGGAGTTTCTTCCTAAAAGTTCTTGATAGAGACCCTCGACGTCCTTAGCGCTGTCCGCATGAACAACATTCACACCCGTAAGAAAGAACCCGAATATAAGAATCCCAAAAACTCCGGCTAACCACATTTTATTTTTTACGATATTTTTCATATTTTTTGTTTTATTTAATGTGATATTTATTTTTCCCCCGTGAGCATAGCCAGCAGTCCTTTGAGTTCTTCGTTCTTCTCCAGTACATACATCACCTTCACCGGATTGCCTCCAAAGGCTTCGCTGATGTACCTATCTGCGTTTTTGTTATCCTTTTTCAAGTAATAAGCGACCGCTAGGTCAAGATTTATGTCGCTTCTTAAGACCGCGCGGCTATCGGCGTTCAGCGAATTATCTCCGGGGAGGAGTCTGAGAGCGTTTCCATAGCTCTTTACGGCTTGGTCGTATTTCCCGCCAATAAATTCAAACTTTCCCTGCCAATACTGCGCCTCCGCTTTGGTCGGCGCCAGAAAGATGGCTTTGAACAAGCTTAGTCTGACTTTTTCCCAATTGGCTTCCAGAACGCTTTTTTCAGACATGGCGCTTTTGGCAAAAACGAGATGGGCCATTTCGCTTGAGGGGTCGGTGTCTAGAGCCGTCTTGGCATACTCAAAAGCCTGTTTGTTTTCTTGTCCTACTAGTTTCAGAGTTGAGAGGTTGGCGTACATTTCCGCCTTGAAAGCCCGGCTGTCCGAAAGAGGAATAGTTTTCAGGAAATATTTTTCCGCCATAGAGAGGTCCTTTGAAAGCATGGCGATGCCGGCATAAACTTTTATCTTGACCGAGTTATCGGTCTTGCTGGTGATGGCGTGCTCCGCTTCCCTGTAAAAATCTCTGGCTTTGTCCGTTTCCCCTTTCAGCCAGTAGGTGTGACCGATGCTGAAAAGGGTGTTTACCGATTTTTTGTCCAGAGAAAGAGACTTGTTGTAATAAAAAAGGGCATTGTCAAAATCATTGACGATTTCATACGAATAGCCCAGAAGGTCGTAGAGATACGAACTTTGATACGATTTTTCAAGCTTTAGTAGTATGTCTTTGGCTTTTTTGCTCGCTTCCGCTTCGCGTCCTCGCACGCTTCCTTCGTCCAAATACGAATTGGCAAGCATCAGTTCCAATTCCGGCGCGGAATCGGCTTTAAGTTTTTCCGTGAGAAGCTTCTGCGCTCCCGCGTAGTCGCCGCTGTTGTTTAGATTGGCTGCTTCTTTGGCGGATTCTTTGTACTTGCTCCACCTGGGCGGAACATAGAAGAAAGCCAAGACAATTCCAATTATTAAAAGGACGGCAATACCGACTACTATTTCAATTACTTTCTTTTTGTCCGCGTTGCCAGTGTTGTTCGCGTTGTCTAAATTGTCCATGTTTTATTTTTAAATCAATTAATTATGTAAATGCTTATGCTTCTATTATCGTCTTCCGCGCAATAGATGTCCAGTGCATAAGTATTTTTGGGGCAAAAGGGCAAAAGTTTAGCTTAGAAACCCTTTTGGATTCTCTGTTCGACGGGAAAAAGCCCCGGAATCTCTATGGGTGTCGGCGCTTCGCGCCGACCCCATTTTGCATTCGGAAACCCTTTTCGAAAAATTGCGGAGGCGGAGAGATTTGAACTCTCGAACCCTTGCGGGTTACACGCTTTCCAAGCGTGCGCACTAGACCGCTATGCGACGCCTCCATTGAACTCGGTAAGTAGTAAGTAGTTGGTAGTTGGTAGAAATACATTTTTGTATTTTGCTACCATCTACAACCTACCACCTAGTTAGATTGATTTATACACCACCAGGCTGATGATCGCAAAAACTATCGCCAAATAGAGCAGATACGCCGCAATAACCAGAAAAGTCGGCAACTGGAAAGAAACTGCCACCAAAAGAGACCCGATGCCGAGGGATTGCAAAACCATTTTAACTTTCCCCGACAACTCCGCTTCTATTGGTATCCCCTCCACGCGTTTGCGGTAATAAGCGCTGGCGATAAGAAAAAGCTCGATTCCGATAATAGTAATCGCCAAATAAACGCTCAAAAAGCGGGTTACCAAAATGAAAACGGCTACCCCTATGAGAAGCTTGTCCGCCAACGGGTCAAATGTTTTTCCCCATTCCGTAATTTGATTTCTTGTCCTGGCCAAAGAACCGTCAACCGCGTCGGAAAAAGCCGAGAATAAAAACAGAATCAAGCCATAAAAATAAAGCTCCTCTACAAAAAGAAAAGCCACGAACGGAAGCGAAACGAAACGAAACCAAGTAACAGCATTCGGGGTAATCCATCTTGGAAAAATCGGTAGTAGCACGCGGGCCAAAATTTTATCGGTGAAAGTCAGGTTGTCCATGGAAATAGTCTTTAGTTGGTAGTGGGTAGTTTGTAGGAAAATACGAGTAACAACTTGCAAGAATTAAAATTCAGGAAAAACGCTCCCATTCACTTTTAATTCCAGCGCGTTTTTTGTCCGCCATGATAAGCTCGTCATATATGCCGTCTATGAGCGGATAATTTTTTGCTTCTTCGGAAGATACCCATGCATAATCGTCCGATTCTTCTTTTTGGAGCAATACTTCCCCGCCGTCATAACCGGCTACGCACGAAATCACAAGAGACGGCACGCCGTCTTTGTGTACCGTCGCCAAGCTGGTCAGGTATTCAATGTTTTTTATATCAAGACCAACTTCTTCTTTTACTTCACGCTTTAGGGTTCTCTCAAGCACATTATACCAATAATGTTCTGTGTCTTTTTTGAGTTCCAAATAATCGCTCGTTTCAAGCTTTCCGCCGGGCACAGTCCACATCCCCGGGAAACGTTTTTTGGTGACGACCCTGCGAGTAATCAAATACTTTCCGTCTTTTATAATAATGGCGGTAATCGCGACTTCGTGAAGATTCTTGTTTTCCATTTGTTAATTGTAAATTGTTACTTGTTATTTCCCCACCAGCGCCTTTACCCTCTCCTCCACTGGCGGGTGCGTGGAAAATATTTTGGTAAGAAATGAAACTGCTTTTCCTTCTCCGCCGCCGAAAGGACTGGAAATAAACAAGTGCGCCGTGGCGTGATTGGCTCTCTTCATCTGTCCCTTATAAGAACTTATTTTTTTGAGCGCGCTGGCGAGCCCCTCCGGATAGCGCGTAAGCAAAGCGCCGGAAGCGTCGGCCAGAAATTCCCGTTTGCGGGAAATGGCAAAATGAATCAATTGCGCGATTATCGGCGAAAGAATGGCCAGAACAATTCCCGCGAGCATTAAAATTGCTCCCGCGCGGTTGTCTCTCCCCCGTCCGCCTCCCCACAAATTCGCTCTCAAGAAAAAATCCGAAAGCAAAGCCACGAACCCGACTAAAACAACCACGATTGTGGACACAAGCATATCCCTGTTGCCGATATGCGAAAGCTCGTGCGCTATCACGCCCTCAAGCTCGCTTCGGTCAAGCATTGCCGTAAGTCCCGTGGTCACAGCCACCACGGCGTGCTCCTTGTCTCTCCCTGTCGCAAATGCGTTTGGCGCCGGGTCGTCAATTATATAGAGCTTCGGCATCGGAAGCCCGGCAGTGATGGAAAGATTTTCCACAATATTCCAAAGCTCGCGACTTTCTTCGCGCGCCACCGGTCGCGCGCCGGACATCCTAAGCACCAGTTTGTCGGAAAACCAGTACGAACCGACATTCATCGCAACACTCAAAACAACGGCGATGATTAAAATCGCGGGGCTATCTAAAGCGTAGCTGAAAAACCAGCCGAGCGCGATGACAACCAGAAAAAACGTAGTCATTATGAGCCATGTTTTTCTTATATTCGCGTCCTGGTGGGTATATAAAGACATATCACTAATAAATCGCTAATCTTATCCTCTAATAATCTCGAATAATCACAAATGGCTATTATTTCCCTTTTAAAATTCTTTTGTATTCTAATTTTTCTTTTCCAAAGTTAGCAACGATACCCAATTGAATATCCGATTGTTTCAAATACGCAAGTACTTGCCTAATGTCGCGCGCGTAAAATTTTTGCGCCGCCTTAATCTCCAAAATTATCTTTTCATTAATAACAAAATCAATGAAATAACGTCCGATTGATTCACCAGAATACATAAGGGGAACGCAAACTTGTTCTTTAAAGCTAATGTTCTGCTTTTTCAACTCCGTAGCTATCGCCTTTTGATAATATTTTTCTTGGTAACCGCTCCCGAGCGCGCTGTGTATTCTAAATAATACCCCAACAATTTTATAACTCAACGTCTTGTGAATAATCTCTGGTATTACTCTAATCTATAAGGGATTATTGGAGATATTCATTTGCGATTTATTGGTGATGTTAGAAGCTGACCTTGACCGGCTCTTTAGCTGCTTCCTCGTTGAGTTCAAAGAATTCACGATTGGAGAAACCGAACATTTTGGCAATCACGTTACCGGGAAAAGAATCAAACGCCGTATTCAAATCGCGGACATTGCCGTTATAGAAACGGCGTGACGCCTGAATTTTATTTTCCGTATCGGAAAGCTCGCGTTGAAGTTCCAAGAAATTCTGATTGGCCTTCAAATCAGGGTATGCTTCCGCTACCGCGAACAACGATTTGAGAGCGCTGGATAACATGTTCTCCGCCACGGCCTTGTCGTGCGCCCCGCCGGCTTGCATGGCTTGAGACCTGGCTTTTGTCACATTATCAAAAGTCGAGATTTCGTGTTTCGCGTATCCTTTCACGGTTTCTATCAGATTCGGGATAAGGTCGTACCTGCGCTTAAGCTGTACATCTATGTCGGACCACGCTTCATCGGTTCTATTTTTAAGAGATACGAAACCGTTATACATTGAAATAAGCCACACCACCACAACCACGCCGATAGCAGGCAAATTAAACGACCACGAAATCTTGTCAAAGAGACCGCTTACCACTAAAGCAAGGATTATAGTACCCAAAATAATATTCCAAAAATTGCTCATAAAAATTAAATAGTTAATAAGTTAATAAGTTAATAATGAAGTATAACAATAATCCAATAATACATAGAATACCAAACCAAAACAAAAACTTGGGCGGGCAAGCCTACAACCTAATTTAATAATCCATCCCCATTCCCTGTCCGCCGGGTGGCGGAGGGCCTTCTTTTTTGGGTTCATCAACAATGGCCGCTTCGGTCGTAAGAAGCATGGCGGCGGCGGAAGCGGCGTTTTCCACGCAATTCCTCGTGACTTTCACCGGATCAATAATGCCGGCCAAGATCATGTCGGGGATTATTTCATCCGCGAGCGCGTCGTATCCGATGTTTCCTTTGCCTTTTTTGACCTTCTCAACAATAACCGAACCGTCGTCGCGACCGGCGTTTATGGCGATTTGCTTAAGCGGTGATTCTAGCGCCTTAAGCAAAATTTGAAATCCTACCTGGAATTCTTTTTCAAAACTGGCCACCGGAGATTTTCTCGCGCCGTGTTCAAGTTTGGTCGCGGCCTTGATGAGGGCAACCCCTCCGCCTGGAACAATCCCCTCTTCAATAGCGGCCTTGGTGGCGTTTACCGCGTCTTCAATTTTGAGTTTCAGGTATTTCATTTCCGTCTCCGTGGCCGCGCCGACTTTGATAACAGCTACTCCGCCGGAAAGTTTGGCCAATCTTTCTTCGATTTTTTCCAAATCAAATTTGGATTCGGTATTTTCTTTCATCTTGCGAAGCTGGGCTATGCGGGCTTCAATGTCCGATTTTTTGCCCTTGCCGCCGACAATAGTGGTCGTGTCCTTGGTCGCGATTATTTTATTAGCCCTCCCGAACATGGAGATGTCGGCTTTGTCTATTTTGACCCCGAGCTCTTCGGAAATAACCTTGCCTCCGGTCAAAACCGCGATATCCGCGAGTATGTCTTTTTTCTTGTCGCCATAGCCGGGCGCCTTGACCGCGAGCACCGAAAATGTCCCGCGAAGCTTGTTTACCACAAAAGTGGCCATGGCTTCGCCGTCAACATCGTCGGCGATAATGACAAGTTCCTTTCGTCCGCTTTGGGCCAATTTTTCCAGAAGCGGAAGTATTTCGGCAATCGTTGAAATCTTTTTGTCCGTGATTAAAATCGGCACGTCGCGATATTCGGCTTCCATTCTTTCGGCATTCGTAATCATGTATGGTGAAACGTATCCTTTGTCAAATTGCATTCCTTCCACAACTTCCGATTCAACGTTAAACGATTGCGATTCTTCCACCGTGACCACGCCATCCTTGCCGACCTTGTTTATAGTCTCGGCGATAATTTTTCCAAGCTCGGGGGATTCGGCGGCAATGGTCGCCACTTGTATTATTTCTTCCTTGCTTTTTATTGGCTTGGCTATGGCGCGGAGCGCTTTTACCACATCTTCGGCGGCGGTTTCTATGCCTGTCTTAATACCCATGGCATTCACCCCCATAGCCGTTTGCTTAATTCCTTCCTTAATAATTGCCTGCGCCAAAACAACCGCGGTGGTGGTGCCGTCGCCTGCGGTATCATTGGTCTTCTGGGCCACCTCTTTCACTATTTCGGCGCCCATATTCTCAATTTTATTGGGGAGAGTGATTTCCTTGGCGATGGAAACGCCGTCATTGGTGATAGTCGGAGCACCGTAGCCCTTGTCCAAAACCACATTGCGCCCGCGGGGCCCTAGCGTAATTTTGACCGCGTCCGCGACCTTGTCCACGCCGTTCTTCAAGAGTTGTCTTGCTTCTTCGTTGAAAATAATTTGTTTTGCCATGGTTTTTAATCAATTTTTAATTTTTAATTTTTAATTTAGAATTTTCAATGAATTTCCAATGTTTCAATTTTTAAACATTCTAAATTTAAGAATTGATTGAAAATTAAAAATTTTAAATTGAAAATTATTTTGGTTATTTTGCTATTTTATTACTGCCAGCACGCCGTCTTCTTTCATAATAAAATACTCCTCGCCGTCAACCTTGATCTCGTCCGGCCCGTATTTGGAGAAAAGAACCGTGTCGCCCACCTTAATTTTCATTGGGAGAACTTTGCCGTCGTCGTTCGTGCGACCGACGCCCACGGCGATTACTTTGCCCTGCTCCGGACGTTCTTTGGATACCGTATCGGGAATAATAATCCCCGATTTTGTCTTTTTGGCATCGTCCAAAGACAGAGGTTTAACTAATATTCTGTCTCCGAGCGGCACGATTTTACTGTTGTTTTTCATATTTTTTACACGATGCAAATATACGAATTGGTACGAATGATACGAATGAACTTAACGAATGGATTGATTGATTATTCGTAGCCATTCGCAGATTTGTATTATTCGTTGATTGGTATCGCGACTTATTAATTAAGAGACGTTTTTAAAGCGTCAAGTGTTGGAATAATAGTGTAATAAAGCTGTTGTGTCAAAACTTGACATTTTTGTAAAAATAAGATATCGTATGCGATAGGTTCAATAAACCCTCATGAGGAGTGATTGATATGAACGGGGCAATATGGTTTGCGGTGATAGCTTCAATGTTCTACGGAATAGCAGGCCCACTGATAGAGATGACCGGGAAAAGCGGTACCTCCCTCGGTGGTCTTGTGCTTTTGTACGGAATCCCGTTAGTCGCCGTGGGTCTCGGGCTATGCTGGTATGAAGGCCAATCCTTTAGTTTCGGAGGACAACGCGGAATCGCCTACGGCGCGCCGATGGGAGTAATACTGGGGATTGCCTTTGCGTTGGTCTGTGCCGCATTTTCTGCTCCCGGCGGAAATACTGTTCTCGCCGTTCCGTTGGCTTCAATGGGGCCGCTGATTAGCGTCATCTTAGCCATCGCTTTCCTCGGTGCCGCAGAAAAAACCAACATATGGCTTGCCATTGTCGGAACAACACTCATCGTGGTGGGCGGGTGGGTCGTCACCATAAGCGTAACCAAATAACTTTTGCATTAAAATCGCAGCCCTCCCCAGTAACCGAAAGGTGAACGGCGGGCTGTTTTTTATTGGTATTAGCCTATTTTCGTATTTTTTTGAAAATTGGAAATTCCCGCCTGCGCCGAATCTTCGGCGGGCAGGGATAATTGAAAATTGCATACCCCGCCCGTACTCTTGCCCCCACGGGCGGGGTATGTTATGCTCCCCTACATATGGAACTCGTCTTGAAAGTCCTGCCGTGGGCGCAGATTGTCCTTTCTGTTTTACTTATAGGGGCGATTTTATTGCAACGGTCGGGGTCTGAAGTTGGCGGAGCGCTTGGCGGCGGAGACAGCGGAACTGCTTCAATGTTCCATACTAAACGAGGCATGGAAAAAACTCTGTTCAACGCGACTATTCTTATTGCGTTACTTTTCGCCGTATCAGCGTTTGTTGCTTTGGTTATTAAGTAGTCTCTCTATTTTATCTTTTTGTAATGTGTAACTTTTTTTTGGTTTAGGAAATCATGAGTTTCAAGTTATAAGTTATAGGTTACAAGCTACAAGAACTCTCTGTGAACGACGAAACAAAAAGTAAATCAAATTTCGCGCCGCCGACAAAACGCGACATTTTGCGCGCCATCGCTTCTTTTTCCAAAACAGAAAAGGCGGTTTTTTGGATTATCGCGGCGCTCTCGATGATTTTCGCTCTCGCCACAATACAGGGAGTAAGCAGGTTTTTTATGGTGGAAGTCCCCACTTATGGCGGGTCTTTTGTTGAGGGAATCGTAGGCACTCCTCGTTTTATAAATCCGGTTCTGGCCATTTCCGAAGCCGACCGCGACGGGACAATGCTTGTTTACTCGGGATTGTTAAGAAAAACCGCGAGCGGCGAACTTATTCCCGACTTGGCCTCAAAATACGACATTTCCAAAGACGGGCTCACCTACACTTTTACCCTCCGTGATAACATATTTTTCCATAACGGAACGCCTGTAACCACGGACGATATTGAGTTCACTGTTCTTAAAGCCAAAGACCCGACAATCAAAAGCCCCAAACGTCCGGACTGGGAAGGAGTCTCCGTTCAAAAAATCGACGGCAAAACGATTTCCTTCATCTTAAAACAGCCGTATGTTCAATTCTTGGAAAATACCACTATCGGAATTTTGCCGAAAAACCTGTGGAAAGAGGTCCCGACCGAGCAATTCAGTTTCAGCGACTTGAATTTGAAAGGAATCGGTTCGGGGCCGTATGCGGTTGATGCCGTAACAAAAAATAGCGGTGGCATACCTGTTTCCATTTCTTTTTCTTCGTTCAAAAAGTTCGCCTTAGGAAATCCTTATGTAAGCTTCATTGATTTTAATTTCTACAGTAACGAAGAAGAGCTGCTTAGCGGCCTAAAATCCGGCAGTGTTGATAATATAAACGCCATAATGCCGGAAGAAGCCGAAAACTTGAAAGATCGCGGAATCGCAATCCGCAAATACGCCCTGCCTCGCGTTTATGGGGTTTTCTTAAATCAATCAAGCGCTCCCGTCTTTACGGACAAATCCGTAAGAGAGGCCTTGAACGAAGCGATTGATAGAAAAAAGATAGTGGACTCCGTGCTTTACGGATACGGCACGCCTATCTACGGCCCGATTCCGGAGAGGATGGACGAATCTCTGTCTCAAACAGAAGAAAAAGAAAAGCAAGAAGAGCTGGCGGGGCGGGCCAAAAAAATACTGGAAAATAGCGGCTGGAAAATCGACGAGAGTGACGGGGTAATGAAAAAGAAAAGCAAGAAAGAAACGTCTATTCTTTCTTTCTCCATATCCACGGCTGATAAACCGGAACTCCGCGCCGTTGCCGCGATGCTTAAAGAAGACTGGGGAAAAATAGGAGCTCGGGTTGAAGTAAAAATTTTTGAGCTCGGAGATTTCAACCAAAATATAATCCGACCGAGAAAATACGATTCCATCCTTTTCGGCGAAGTCATAAGCAAGGACAGCGACCCGTATGCTTTTTGGCATTCGTCACAAAGAAACGACCCTGGATTAAATATCGCTCTCTACGCCAACAGCAAGGTGGACAAAATACTGGAATCGGCGCGGGTAACGTTGGACACCAAAGAGCGGGCCAAGAAGTACGCCCAGTTTGAAGACGCAATCAAAGAAGACATCCCGGCTGTGTTTATTTATTCTCCCGATTTTATTTATGTGATGTCTCCCGGTTTAAGCGGAGTTGAGATAGGAGAACTAAACGTCCCGGCGGAACGATTTTTAAATGTCTATAAGTGGTACAAAGAAACTGATTTTATCTGGAAATTATTTAACTAGAACCCATCTCAAAATAAATGGCTAAACAAAACGATAAAATTTCGAGACAAAAACAGAGGATGAGGAAGGAGGCGTACTTTTGGTACGAACGACTGACGAAACTCTGTTTTGGGCCGAAATTTTATCGTTTTGGTAGTCATGGCTTTGGGGTTTTTATTGGTTTATTTCGTCTAGCGAGGAGCGTGTGGACGAGTAGTCTCGCACACAGCGTCCGAGCGAAGACGAAACATTGTACCCAGTTATATTTTGAGATTGGTTCTAGTGATTATCAAAAACTCTTAAAAAATTATCAAAGAACAACTAACAAAGAGCAACAATTATGATGATGGCAGGAAATAACGAAAACAGAAGGCGGGAAAGTTTTGGAAATCGCGCAAGAATCGGGGGTATGGGACACGGGTCAAGAAATCAAAGACCGCACGGAGAAAGCCGCGGTCCGCGCGGGGAAACAAGCGCGGGAAAATCCCACGGCCCAACCGGCGGAAGAAGCGGAAGAAGGGGCCCGCCTCGCGGAGGACGTCCCCTTTTTATGGAACGCCCAAAAGAAGAGGCGCGAGGCATCCGCGAAACAAAAGAGTCAGTTAAGATTCCGCCGGTTGGCGAAAACATCCGCATTATCCACTTGGGCGGAGTTGAAGAAGTGGGGCGCAACATGTCGCTTGTTGAAATTGGCGAAGACATAATAGTCATAGATTGCGGTTTTTCTTTCAAAGAAGAAGATGCTCCCGGAATAGACTATATACTGCCGAATACGAAATATCTTGAAGAAAGAAAAAGTAAAATTAAGGCCATCCTGATAACCCACGGACATTTGGACCACATAGGCGCAATCCCCTATCTCATCAATAAAATTGGCAACCCGCCGATTTACGCCCGTAATTTCACCGCCCTTATGATCAAAAAGCGCCAGGAGGAATTCTCTCACCTGCCGCCGATCGACCTGCGCGTTGTGGAAAAAGGCGAAACTCTGAAGATTGGGTCGCTTAATGTAGCTTTTTTCGCCGTGTCTCACGCCATTCCGGACTCCATGGGTATAATAATAGAAACACCTTACGGAGATATAGTCCATACCGGCGACTTGCGTCTGGACCATTACGAAGGAGAGATTTCCGAAATGGAAAAAGAGGTTTACGAACAGTTCAAAAACCGAAAAGTTCTTTTGCTGGAAACCGATTCTACCAATGCCGAAAATCCCGGCTTTTCAATTTCCGAAAGACTGGTTCGGGAAAACATAGACAAAGTCATCCGCGATACCAAGGGACGATTAATTATCTCTTCTTTTGCTTCTCAAGTAGAGAGAATGCTTGCCATGCTCGAATCGGCCGAGAAACACGGACGGAAGGTCGTCATCGAAGGGCGGAGCATGAAAACCAACATTGAAGTGACAAAAGCAGCCGGACTCTTAAAGGTGAAGCCCGGAGCTCTTATTTCGGTTGAAGAAATGACAAATTACCCGGAGAATAAGCTGATGCTCATGGTTACCGGCGCGCAGGGCGAGGAATTCGCGGCCCTTACCCGAATCTCAAACAAAACTCATAAATACATTAGGCTCATGCCAAGAGACACTGTACTTATGTCGTCCTCCGTAGTTCCGGGAAACGAACGTTCGGTGCAAAATCTTAAAGATAATATCTCGAGACAAGGCGTGCATATTATTCATTACAAGACATCCGACATACATTCATCCGGACATGCTAACTCTGAAGAGCTCGCTTGGATACACGCTAAAATAAATCCGAAATTTTTAATTCCTATACACGGCTACCACTACATGCATCAGGTGCATGCGGACATTGCCGCACGAGTGGTCAAGCCGGAAAATATAATTATTCCGGACAACGGCATGATTATAGAGATACAAGAAAAAGGAACGAAAATGGTCTCTCTAAAAGAAAACGCGCCGAAAAACATCATTATGGTTGACGGATTCTCGGTCGGAGATATGCAGGAGGTCGTTCTTCGCGACCGCCAGATGCTCGCCCAAGACGGAATGTTCGTGGTTATTGCCATGATTGACTTTAAAACCGGTAAACTCCGGAAATCGCCCGACATTCTTTCACGGGGATTCGTTTATCTGAAAGAATCTCAAGATCTTCTGCGTCAAGCGAGACTGGTCATAAAAAAGACGGTGGAAGATTCCGCTAGTGGAATGAACCCCATCAATTTTGACTACATCAAAGGACTCGTTACCGACAATGTTTCTAAATTTCTCTTCCAAAAAACCGCCAAACGCCCGATTGTAATCCCCGTTATTTTGGGGATATAAGAGATATAAGACCTGTCTTAAAAGCTAAAACCGGTTACAGAAAAAACACAAAAATGCCGATAAAAAACAAAGCTATTTTAATCCTTTACACGGTAGCTTTCTTTTCCGCCATACATTACGCTCTGACTCTTTATATTGAGTCATCATTTTTGGAAGGATTTCTTTCCGACAGATATGTAGGTCTGTTCTATGTGGTAGCTTTTTTTATGTCCATAGTCGTGGCTGTCCGTATGCCATGGCTATTATCCCGCTTCGGAAATTACCGCGTCGCTCTTGCTCTTATTTTGTTTGAAGTTATATCTCTTTTTGGACTATCTATAGTGGAAGAACGGGTTTTCGTTCTTTTTCTTTTCGTATTCCATCAGATAATGCTGGTGTCGCTTTCCATCGCAATAAACATATTCCTTGAGAGCTTTTCCACCGACGAATCGACGGGGCAAACACGCGGGGTATTCTTAACCATCATAAATGTCGCCATCTTGATAGGACCTCTTGTGGCCACGCTATTTTCCAAGAATGGAAACTACGATATTTTATTTCTTGTTTCGGCGTTGTTTACCCTGCCGATGTTTGTTCTTATCGCTATTCATTTCAAAAATTACCGCGACCCGATCTACAACAAATTTCTTTTTTTAAAAACACTTGTTGAGGTGACCCGAAACCGTGCTGTTTACCGTATTTGCATGTCGCGTTTTCTGCTTGAATTCTTTTATTCCATCATGATTGTGTTTACTCCGATTTATCTGCACAAATATCTGGGAATCCCCATTTCTGATATTTTGGGCATAATTATGCCGGTGGCGCTAATTCCATTTGTCGTTTTCCCATACATATTAGGCGTTATCGCCGACATAAAAATCGGCGAGAAAGAAATCCTGACTTTGGGGGTCGTGATTCTTTCCATCGCCACGATATCTCTTTCGTTTATTACCGCCACGACTGTTCTTGTCTGGACCGTCTTAATGCTTTTGACGCGCGTCGGCGCGAGTATCGTGGAATCAATGACTGAAACATACTTCTTCAAAAAAGTAAGCGCGGCCGACAGCAATTTAATCGCCTTTTTCTCAAATCTCCGCCCGATGGCTTTTATGGTCGGCCCGCTTGTGGCCACCGTTTTTCTTTCGGTCTTTGATATGCGATATATATTTCTCGCCTTGGGTGTTTTTATGTTCCTCGGTTTGCGTTACAGCTTGACGCTTAAGGATACGAGGTAGTTTCTCTGGTTTATTTAACAAACACTATGGAAGAGCTTATAAATGAACTTAAGGGCGAGGGGGTGCTAAAAAACGCAAATGTCCTTAGGGCGTTTATGGCAATTGACCGCAAAGGTTTCGTGCCGGAGGAACTGGCGTCCGAAGCTTACGGAAATTACCCTCTGCCTATCGGTTTCGGGCAAACAATATCCCAGCCGTTCACTGTGGCTTTTATGCTTGATTTGCTTGAGCCGAAACCGGGAGAAAAAATTCTGGATGTCGGCTCCGGCTCCGGCTGGACCACTGCGCTTTTGGCTCAATCTGTCGGAGAAAAAGGAACTGTCTGCGGCATGGAGATTATTCCCGAACTGGTTTTATTCGGCCAAACGAACCTGGCGAAATATAAATTCCCGAATGCTTCCATCCGAAAAGCCGGTCCGCGCTTCGGGCTTCCTAACGAGGCGCCTTTTGATAAAATTTTGGTTTCCGCCAGCGGACAGTCGTACCCTAAAGAACTTATTGAACAACTAAAAATCGGCGGAACATTGGTTATCCCAATCAAAGGAAGCGTCTGGAAAATTAAAAAGGTTTCTCCGGAAAAAATAGAGACGGAAAAATACGAAGGGTTCGCCTTCGTCCCGCTAATTTCGTAAAACTGTTGAAGTCAGACTTCAACAGTTTTCAACGACTTCGGGGTCTGTTGAAGTCTGACTTCAACAGACCATAGCTACTTATGGGCCGAAACGAAATTGACTTTTGGTTTGCGGGGTTTATAATTAGAATATATGGCTAAAAAGGAAACAGGCGAAAAACAAGTTTCTGTTCCCGAGCGTCATTTTGGAGTTGTTTTGGAAGATATCAACTCCAAACTTGATTTGGTGGTTGAAGGAGTGGGGGTGTTGGACAGAAAAATTGATAAAAATCACGAAGAATTTAAAGAATTTCGCAAAGAGGTTAATTATAAGTTTGAAGTTGTTTTTGAAAAAT
>Ga0082335_1001123_pt1 | contig 60708 bp, 54 predicted proteins | sample Subgrocontami58m_FD_72375 | JGI IMG/M metagenome (GOLD analysis project Ga0082335, IMG submission 72375) | Subsurface groundwater microbial communities from S. Glens Falls, New York, USA - GMW37 contaminated, 5.8 m (SPADES assembly) (version 2) ... | reverse complement strand
AAACGAAGCGCATGACCAAGCGCATGCCGATCGTGCTATTTGGCACGGAGTATTGGCACGAGGTAATCGACTTCGACGCGCTGGTGCGCCATGGCACCATCGACGCTTCGGACGTGAACCTTGTGCACCGCACAGACTCGGTGGACGATGCCTACGACTGGTTGACTCACCAACTCACCGAGCAGGCGCTCGGAAAGCCGGGCGCCATGCTTTAGGCCAAGGCCCCACCGAAGCGGAGCCTTTCTCGAGAATGCGCTCCGCTCAGCAGCCAGCCACGCACTTCGCCTTGGCGTTGAATTCCATGGTCTTGCCGCTCAACGGAATGTACACCGGCACCCGCGTGGCCTTGATGAACTTCGCCGTCCTGGTATTCGGGAGCAGCTTGCCGTCCTTGGTCGCGACTTCATTCGCGTGCGACGCGATCACCGAAATGGGCTTGACCAGATCGTTGATCACATAGGCCGCTTCAGTCGGACCGGTGGTAAAAGTGTCGCCGATATTCATGACAACCAGCTTCGCCTTGTAGTGGCCGCGCACGACTTTGTCTTGTTCGGCCGTGATGCCCGTATCGCCGGAGAGATAGGCTACGAGGCCGTTGCTGAACGTCAGCACGTAGCCAGTAGGCTGGCCGACGTAGCCGGCGACTCCTGCATCCTTCATGTTCTTGCCCAGCTCGCCGCCGATATAGTCGGGATCGAGGCCGTTGCTGTGTACTGCTGGCACCGTGGCAATCGTCACACCGCCAACCTTCACGCTTCCGCCGAAGCGCGCAAGGATCGAATCCTTCGGGTCGCCGCCATTTGCCTTCAGCTTGTTGGCGAAGAAGGGCGGCATCTCGCTGCCTGTCACGATTTTCGCCTTCTTGGCCAGCGCAATGTTCACCGTGCTCGAATTCGGCAGCGCCGACACCGAAACATCGGGCTTGTCGCAGCTGCCCGCGCTGGGCGTCGCGTTGTGTGCGTTGCCCACATGGTCGCCATGCATGTGGCTGACCAGGATGATGTCGACTTTACCCAAGCGAGGGTCGTTCGGTCCGGCGACCGTACGACCGGCGTCGTAGAGAACTCGCGTGCCGTTCGGATCCTCGAAGATCAGCGCCCGGTCCTGCGGGCAAAACTCGCCGTCCTGACCGCCGAGCGGTGTGACCTTCACGTCGCCGCCCGCCGCCTGCGCGAGCCCGCTCGTGCAGACCAGCGCGGTCGCAGCAAGAACCATAGTTACCTTTCGCATACTTCTCTCCTCCGTAGTGGTTGGCAGCGCAGGCGCCGCATGTTTCCCGTCTCTGAAGCGCCAGGGGTTCCAACGCTGTTGCTGGGCAATACTGGCAATAGATAGGCCCGTCTATCGGCAGAAAGTCAAACGTGCCTTGGCGACGGTCTGATTGAATTCACGACGCTTCATTACAGCTAGGCGCTTGTCGTGTGCTTCGTCACTCTGGTCAAGGCACCTGTCGAACCTCGTGGTTCATGTGGTCACCGCCCGTCCGCATCAGGTACACCCGGCATAAAGGGCGCGCACAACAGCGGATGTCTTGGGCGATAACCTACCGGTAACTTTGTGGCTGAAGGCACCTTGACCAGAATAACGAACGTGCTTTAATTAACGGCAATACCCAGCAAAAGTGGATGGTTGCGTGTGTTCTCGTGGATGGCGAGCGAAGTATCGCCTTCGCTATGGCTTACGTGAATACAGGGTTATACCCATAGGATACATATTTGCACTGTAGATCTTGCCGTTGGTGGCCCCTCCCGAGCGGGGCGCCAGGTTGCTTGAATTGCCGCACGTAGAACCAGTGCGAGCCCGTGGCAGGATGAGATGATGGGAGTATCATCCTCGGTTGAAGGAAAATCTGCGAGGAGGTGGCGCGTGGCCCTAGACGACTATCAAATGCGCAAGGACACGTGTCGTGCGCGCATCGGCATCATCATTCCGTCGTCAAATCGCATCGTTGAGCAGGAACTGGTTCCGTTGTTCCCGCCGGGGATAGGCGTGAATATTGCGCGGCTGCGCATGGCGGGGGTGCCGCCCAGCGACCTTCTCCCCACTATTGCGCGCGCCGCTGCGTCGCTATGCGACGCCTCTTGCGGCGTGATTGTGTTCAACTGTACGGCGTCGTCTATGGAAGAGGGCGTCGAGGTCAATGCGCGGATTCTTGAGACTATCAGGAAAGAAACAGGCCGGATCGCGGTGACGACGGCGTCGGCAATTGCCCATGCCGTCGAAGTGTTGGGGGTCAAGGATCTCGCGTTGCTGACGCCCTATAACGAGACGATGACCACGCGTCAGCGTTCCTACCTGCAGGAGATAGGGCTGCGGATCGTGAATTGCGAGTACAAGAACGTAAGTGCCGCATCGAATTTCTTCTTTCTCCCGCAAGAGTACTGGCTCCAGGAGCTCCTTCAACTCGCAACGCCGCAGGCGCAGGCGTACTTGTTGAGCTGCGCGAACCTAGCCTGCATGAGTATTATTGAGCGCGCCGAGGCGCAGCTGGGGCGGCCTTTGCTCACCAGCAATCAGGCGATCCTCTGGGATAGCCTGAGGCAGGCGGGCATCAACGACATATTGAAGAATATCGGGCGGCTCGGAACGCTGCCGCGCGCCCAAGGCGAACCGATGACCTCGGGCGCAGCCACCGCAGTGGGGTAACCTGGCTGACTGCCTGGAGCGGGCCAGTGGCGCAGTGTTCGGGCTACCCGATCAATTCTCGAACTTGATGTTGCCTGCCTTAATGATAATAAGATGACATATTCGCATTTGGGCGAGCGCGCGCGCTCATTTGCGCGGAAGGCCGCGCAGCGGCCGGATTGATTTTTCTATTGCTTATCGCCTAAAGCAGGAATGAGGATTCGGGATTCAGTCTTCGACAAAGGGAAAGCACATGCGACCTGCAATGATTCTATCGATGGCTGTATTGCTCACAAGCGCGGCTGGCGCATACGCTCAGCAGTATCCCAGCAAGCCAATCCGGCTGGTGGTCGGCTTTGCTGCGGGCGGGCCGAGCGACGTGTCGGCGCGCACGATCGCGCAGAAGCTCACCGAAAAGTGGGGCCAGCCGGTGATCGTGGATACGCGTCCCGGCGCGAGCGGCAACATCGCCACTGAAATCGTGGCGAAAGCGCCGGCGGACGGCTACACACTGCTCTTGCCGGCGTTCGCCCACGCCGTCAATCCCTTCCTGTATTCGAAGCTGCCCTTCGATGCGGCGAAGGATTTCGCGCCCATCCTGCTCTTCGCGTCGATCGCGAACCTGCTCGTCGTGCATCCATCCGTACCGGCGAGTTCGGTCACGGAGCTGATAGCGTTCGCCAAAGCGCACCCCGGTCAGCTCACAGTCGGCTCGGCGGGCAACGGCACCTCCTCGCATCTCTCGGCCGAACTCCTGAACATGATGGGCGGCATCAAGACCACACATGTCCCCTACAAGGGCCTTACGCCGGCGCATACGGACTTGCTGGCCGGGCGGCTGACGATGCTCTTCGACGGGATCGTCAACGGCATGCCGGCGGTGAGAGCGGGGCGGCTGCGCGCGCTCGGCGTAACGACTGCGACGCGCTGGCGGGGTGCGCCAAACATCCCGACGATGGCGGAAGCGGGGCTTGCCGGCTTCGAAGTCAATTCATGGTTCGGACTGCTCGCTCCGGCCGGCACGCCGCGCGACATCATCGGGCGCCTGAATTCCGAAGTCGCCCGCGCGCTGCGCGAACCGGATGCACGCGAACGCCTCTATACGATCGGCGCCGAGCCGATGGACAACACGCCCGAAGAATTCGCCGCTTACATCGCTGCCGAAATGGCCAAGTGGTCCAAGGTCGTGAAGACAGCGGGAATACGCGCTGATTGAGCGCCGAAGGACCCGCAAAGTCGTGAAACGATGCGCTGCGGCGTGACGGTCAATGTGGTGGCGCCGCATGCGGCGGCGCTGACCATACTCGCGCGTGAAGCCCTCTGGGACGGGTGCCACCGCGGAGGCGGCTTCAGCCGGAGAAGCCGTTCTCCTCTCGTGCTTCCTCATCGCGCAGGCGCACAGGACCCTGCCAACGGCCCGCACGTAGCGGCCGCACTTGCGCTATGATTTCGCACGCCGCGCGCGAGCAACGTGCAGCGCACTTAAACAACATGCTCCCCGAGGACGACGCGGTTGCGGCCTGCGCAGCCGGCGGGGCGCGCACTGAAGGCGGGTCATCATGCGAGCTGTAGGAGTGATCGAGTTTGGGGGACCCGAGGTGCTGCAGGTGGTCGACCTGCCGGAGACGCACGCCGCGGCCGGCGAGGTGCGAATTCGCGTGCACGCCGCGACGGTCAACCCGACAGACACCTACCTGCGCAAGGGAGCAAGGGCCGAAGCCTTGCGCAAGGTTCCCCCGCCATACATCCCCGGAATGGACATCGCGGGCGTCATCGACGAAATCGGAGTCGGTACCACGACCGGCCTCGCCATCGGCGACGCGGTGATGGCGATGGTGGTGAACAGCGCCAGTCATGGCGCCTACCGGGAAAGCATCGTCTTGTCTGCCGACTCAGTCGTGCGAACGCCCGCGGGCTCCACGCTGATCGAGGCGGCGACGCTGCCGATGAATGGACTCACGGCCCGGCAGTCGCTGGATCAGCTTGCGCTACGGCCGGGCCAGACGCTGGCCGTCACGGGCGCGGCGGGGTGCTACGGCGGCTACGTCGTGCAGCTCGCCAAGGCGGATGGGCTGCATGTCATCGCCGATGCATCGAGTGCCGATGAGCAACTCGTTCGATCGCTCGGCGCCGATATCGTCGTCTTGCGGGGTGACGACATCGCCGCACAAATCCGGAAGGTCGCTCCCGACGGGGTGGATGGTCTTGCCGACGGCTCGTTCCAAAGCGGAATCGCTGTCGGCGCGGTTCGAGACGGGGGCGGCTTTGCCTCCGTGCGTGGCTGGGGCGGCGACGAGCGCGGGATCACCTTCCACAGGACATCGGTCCGCGACTACAACCACCGAGCGGATTTGCTGGATCGGTTGCGTCAGCAGGTCGAGGGTGGACTCATTACGCTGCGCGTCGCCGCGACGTTCCCGCCGGAGCAGGCAGCAAAGGCGCATCGCCGACTCGAGGCCAGAGGCACCCGCGGCCGCTTTGTGATCGTGTTCTGATATGCACCTCGCCGCGGGACGCGATACGTGTCGCGCCTCGCAGTGTTCGGTCACGCGCTCGTACTCAGGCATTGCGCGCACCACTGCGTTGAAAGCCTTCATCCGGCGTCTGCTTAGCTCAAGCTTGGACAACCGCTGTGCGCGGGCAAAGCGAGCCCCCGGCTAGAGTAAAACAGCATGGCGGATCAGCTGTTCGCGCAGTTTGCCGCGGCGCTCTCGGCCGTCATTATCGCCCGCAGGCCGGCGACCCTGAGTTCATCGGCGGCCATCACGTCACGGCACAAGAGCACGATCATCTGCAACCCGCCGCGTTCTCCGCGCACCGGGTTGCCTTCGCACTCGATCAAGCGGGGAGGCGCCCCGGCCAGCATTATGCGCAGCCGGGTGCGTTCGCTACGCTGCGATTTACTCAGCAAATCGAGGAAGGCGCGCGCGCGATCCCGGTCCTCCGCGTGGACCAGCTCGAGCCAATCCGCGCCGTGGGCAAACTTCGCCGGTTCGAAATATTGTTCGTGCGACGGGCTGGCGTAGTGGAAGCGATGCTTCGAGGTCAGGATCGATACCAGATCGCCGGCGTGCTCGGCGATGAAGCGGAACTGTTCTTCGCTCGTGCGCAGCACATTGCGCGCGCGAACCAGGCGGCGGTTTTGGTCATGAAAGAATACTGCCAAAGCGCCGACATAACCGACCACACCGAAAAAACAAAGCCCTGTGACGATCGCTCCGGTGTGAGGCTCGAACGGGACTCCCTGCATCATCGCCCAGAGCAAGGCTGTAGCGGCAAAGCACAGCAATCCGGACATGAACCGCCCAGCGCCGCCGCAAACTGCATTGTTCAAACTCACACCGACGAGCGCCCCGCAAACCGGCCAGAGCGCAAAATGCAGTTGCGCCGCCCACATGCCCATCAGGATCGAATCGAAGGTCAGATTGCGGAATTCGGCGCTCTTGGAATCCACTGCGATGCGGGCGTGCAGATAGGCGAGTTGTGGGTAGACGAGCAGCGTGACGACACCCAGGATCAAGGTGCCGGTACTGAAGCCGCGCTCGGCCAGGAGGGCGATGAGGACCAGGAACGAGAACGCAAACGAACCCGATCGAATCGGATAATTGATGCGCGCGAGGCGATGCGCCCGCGGAAGCTGTAACTTCATCCTTTTCCCCTCGTGTGAGGGCCAGCGCTAGGCATACCCTTCTTCATGGATTGCCGGGCGCGCCGCTATCCGGCCACCCAACGCAGGTACTCATGAACGGCAACGCCATGAAACTGTTTGGCTTGCTGCGGAATGACGGTCTTCGACCGGCAACCCCGCCGCCCTGCGCTCCCGTCGAGCGTTTAGGCCGGTAGCTTTGCGCGGCCACCTTTCAGTGGCTTTGCCTTTGAGGGCAATTAAGCCTATGTGCGAAACCGATGTCAATAGGCCAAATGGCCCTCTGAACCTCGGTTGTGTTCCGGCCTGAGAATTCCTGTCCTTTACCTGAACAGCCTGTTGCTCGAACCAGTGGCGTTGATCGCGGTGCCGGTGACCGAGGAACCCGCATCCGAGGCGAGGAACAGCGCCAGCGCCGCAATTTCCTCGGGCCGCATCACCCCATGCTGTTCCAGACGCTGCGCGCCAAAGGTGCCGCGAAATCCCGGCGTGTCGACGACACCGGGGCAGATGCAGTTCACGTCGATGCCGTGCGTCTTCACTTCCGCCGCGACGCTCTCGGTGAGGTTGATCAGCGCCGCTTTCGTCGCGCGATAGGCGCTGCGGCCTTTGGCGCCCTGGCGGCCGCCGATGCTGGAGATGTTGATGATCTTTCCCGAGCGGTTCGCAATCATGTTGGGCAGCACCGCCTGCATGAGAAGAGCGGGGGCGGTGAGGTTCACGTCCATCACTTCGCGCCACAGTTTCGGGTCGAAATCCACCAGGTCAACGACCGCATGGATGATGCCGGCGTTGTTCACGAGCAGGTCGATGCGCCCGAAGCGCCGCACGGCCTCATCGGCGATGCGCTGGATATCGGCTGCGTCGGCGAGATCCGCGGTCACGGCGTGGCACTCCTGCCCGGCTGCGCGGATCTGTGCCGCGACCGCTTCGAGGTCTGCGCGGCTGCGGGCGGTCACCACGACATTCGCGCCCGCTGCGGCAAAGGCTACGGCAATGGCCTTGCCGATGCCGCGGCTCGATCCTGTGACGATCGCGATCCTGCGCTCGAGAGCCTTCATGGTTTCAATTTGCGGAACTGGGGTTTGCGCTTCTCGCGGAAGGCGCGTCCGCCTTCTTTCGATTCCTCTGTGTTGTAGTAGAGCTTCAAGGACTGCATGGCAAGCGAAGAAATACCGCGGATCATTTCAGTGTCGGCGTTGAACGAGCGCTTGGCGATGGCGATCGCGGTCGGGCTCATCGCAACAATCTCGTCGCACCATTTTCTTACCTCGGCATCGAGTTGATCGTGCGGGACTACCGCGTTGACCATGCCCATCGCCAGCGCTTCCTGCGCGCCGTAGCGCCGGCACAGGTACCATATTTCGCGCGCCTTCTTCTCGCCCACGGTGCGCGCCAGGAGCGCGGTGCCGAAGCCCGCGTCGACCGATCCGACCTTGGGGCCGACTTGACCGAACTGCGCTCGTTCCGACGCGATCGCCAGATCGCACAGCGTCACCAACACGTTGCCGCCGCCGATCGCATAACCATTGACGCGCGCAATCACGGGCTTGGGTATGTCACGGATGATGCTCTGCAGTTCCTCGATCGGCAGACCGATCGTGCCGCGGCCGCCATAGCCGCCGCCCTCGCCGCCGTGCGACGAGGCGGACTGATCCCCGCCCGTGCAAAACGCCTTGTCCCCGGCGCCGGTGAGCACTACCACACCGATAGCGTCGTTCCAACCGGCCTTGCCGAACGCTCGGATCAGTTCCTCGCAGGTATGTGCGCTGAAGGCATTCAATACCTTGGGGCGGTTGATGGTAATGGTCGCGGTGGCGTCCGCTTCGCCATAGAGGATGTCGTGAAATTCCATGTTGTTCTGTCCTCGCTATATCTTTGAGTTCGATCGCAATACGGCAGGCACGCCGTCCCGCCACTCATCCAGCCATCGTCAGACCGCCGGATACGCTCAACACCTGCCCGGTGATAAATGCGGCGTCGTCGCTCGCGAGAAAACACACCGCGCCGGCGATGTCATCGGGCTGCCCGAGACGGCCGAACGGAATTGCCTTGACGAGCGCGCTCTTTAGCTTTTCCGCGCCTTCGCCCGCGCCGGCGAAATCACGGAACATCGCCGTATCGGTCGGCCCGGGGCACACGACGTTGATGTTGATGCTCTTGCGCGCCAGTTCGCGCGCCATGGTCTTCGAGAACGCGATGATGCCGCCCTTGCAGGCGGAATAGACCGATTCCCCGGAGGAGCCGACCCGTCCGGCGTCGGAGGAAATATTGACCACGCGCCCCTGCCCGCGCGCACGCATCCCCTTCAACACGGCGTGATGCATGTTGAGCGGTCCCATCAGGTTGATCGCAACGATCTTCTGCCACAATGCCGCGTCGGTATCGAGAAAAGGGCAGGCACGATCCCAACCGGCGTTGTTGACGAGCACGTCGATCGGGCCGAGTTCCTGCTCGGTCTTCGCCACCGCCGCGCCGACACGCTCGAGATCGGAAATATCGACCGCGTAGGCTATTGCCTTGCCGCCGGCCGCGCGGATGTCGGCCGCGACCTTTTCGCCGGCTTCGGCGTCGAGATCGAACACCGCGACCGCGGCGCCTTCCGCCGCAAAGCGCGCGCACAGCGCGGCGCCGATGCCGCCGGCGCCTCCGGTCACGATGACCACCTTGTGCTCGAGTCCTCTCATTTCGCCTCCCTCAGGGCGGGTTGTCTTGCCTCATCAACGCGCGCGCTTTCGCGTCTGCGGCCATCGCAACTGCCCCCATTGCCGTCAGCCGGGATTCGCGATGACCCGGGTGAGCTGCTGCGAATCACGCGGCCTTTGCGTCGCCGCGGCACTTGACCATGCGCAGCGGCGTGTAGGTCAGCACGACCTTGCCGTCTTGCTTGATGACCCGGTTGCGCGTGCGCACCAGGCCGCGCCCGGGGCGGCTGGCGGACAGTCTCGCCTCGATGACTTCGCATTCGACATGGATGGTATCGCCGGCAAAAGCGGGGTTTTCGATATTCAGTTCCATATTGAGAAAGGCGTAGCCGGTCTTCTGCATCGTCGCCTGCGCGAGCAAGCCTTCGGCGTAGCAATAGCTGAGCGCACCGGGCGCAAGCCGGCCCTTGATGTCGGACTCGTTCTTGAGGAACTCCATGTCGGTAAACAGGACCTCGGTCAAGTGGATGCAGTTGATGAACGCGCAGATGTCGGCATCCTGAATGGTGCGTCCGATGGTCTGAAATTTGCGGCCCAGCGGCAGATCCTCGAAATACAAGCCCAGCCCGACAGTCTCCATGAGTGCATTTTCCTTGGTGTTAGGTCTATCCAATCAGCCCTGGCTCAGCGGCAGGCCGGCCACGGCTGCGGCGCTGAACATAGTTTAGCCTACCAGAGACGCATGGGGCGAACGCATGCATCGGCGCCCGCCGGCCCAGCCATCCGCCCTTCGAACCGTTTTACGGTACGATGGTTTGTCTTTCCGTTGCCGCGTCAGCGCAGTCCGGCGGTCCAATCGACTCTGCGAGTCCGCCGCGTTGTCCGGCAATCATGGAAAAGATCATAACTAGATAACTGGATGGAGGAGAACTATGACACACAAGTATTCGGTCTCCGAGTGGCTATTACTGATCGCCATCGCGTCATTCGCAAGCGCGGCCGTTGCACAGAAGGTAGGCGGCACGCTGCGGGCGCCGCTCACTACAAACCCGAGCAGCGCGTCCTTGCTCGAGGAATCGTCCATCGGGGCCCTTTTCCCGTTCATGCCGGTGTTCAACAATCTCGTCATCTTCGATCAGCAGGAAAAGATGGCGCGCCCCGAGACGATCAGGCCGGATCTGGCCACCGAGTGGTCCTGGAGCCCCGACCACCTGGTGCTCACGCTGAAGCTGCGTCAGGGCGTCAAGTGGCACGACGGCAAGCCCTTCACCAGCGCCGATGTAAAGTGCACCTGGGACATGATCCAGGAGAAACGGACCAACCATTGGCGCAAGAATTCGCACAAGGAATGGTGGGGCAACCTCAAGGAAGTCACGGTTGCCGGACCCAACGAGGTGCGTTTTACGCTCGGGCGCCCGCAGCCGGCCTTTCTGTCTTTCCTTGCGAGCGGCTGGTCGCCGGTCTACCCCTGCCATGTCGACGGACGCGTGATGCGGCAGAAGCCGATCGGAACCGGCCCGTTCAAGGTCCAGGAGTTCAAAGCGAACGACGTGGTGCGCCTGGTGAAAAACAGCGACTACTGGAAGCCGGGGCGGCCGTACCTGGACGGCATCGAATACCGCGTCATACCCAGTCAGGCCACGCGCACCCTGGCGTTCGTGGCAGGGCAACTCGACCTGACAGGCTCCGGCTCCATGGCCAACAACATCGCGAAAGACATTCGCACCCAATTGCCGAAAACGATATGCGAGACCACTGGCAGCAACGTCGTCGGCGTCATGCTGATGAATCAAAAGGTGCCGCCCTTTGACAACCCCAAGGTGCGGCGCGCGGTTTCTCTTGCGCTCGACCGCAGACTATTCGTGAAAGCACAACAAGGTGATGCGCGTCTCAGCGGCGTCATGATGGCGCCCCCGTACGGCGCTTGGGGTCTCACGCCGGAACAACTCGAGGCGGTGCCCGGATTCGGTAAGAACGTCGAGCGCAATCGGGCGGAAGCACGCAAGCTGATGGCCGAAGCGGGGTATGGACCCAAGAACAAGCTGAAGACGACTTTTTTCGCACGCATGGCCTCCTCCAGCTTGGCGAGTACCGCGCTCATCGCGGATCTGCTGCGCAGCATCTACATCGAGGGGGAAGTCGAGTACAAGGAATACACGCTGTTCACGGGCGCGATCATCAAGGGCGCATACACGACGGCCTTCGAGTCGGTAGGCTCGGCGATCGACGATCCGGATATCGCGTTCTACGAAGGGTTCAAGTGCGAATCGATACGCAACTTCAACAAATACTGCAATCGCGAGGTCGAGGCGAAGATCGATGAGCAATCCTCGACCGTCGATCCGGTCAAGAGGAAGAAATTGGTTCAGGCACTCGATCTGATGCTGCAGCAGGAGGGCGCGCGCACGAATTTGTACGCGACCATGCACAACTTATGCTGGCATCCGCACGTCAAGGGTTTCGTCAGGGCGGTGAACGGCAACTATACGCACCATCGCATGGAAGACGTCTGGCTGGACAAGTAACGCAGGCCTGCGGCAGGCGGCGGCGACGCGACCTGCGGCTTAGGGTCAACAGACCCTAAGCCGCGTCAGGCTGCTTGCTCGGCTGCGCCCCGATGAACGCATCGAGGTTCATGCATTCTCCGAAAATGTGCATGATCGTAGGATAGTATGTCAGGTCGCACTGGTAGCGCTGCGCGTTGAATACCTGCGGCACCAGGCAGCAGTCGGCAATGGTGACCTGGTCGCGATAGCAATATTTTCCGGATTTTTTCGAACTGGCCAGAAAGAGCTCCAGGCCGCCGAGCCCCTCCGCAATCCAGTGGCGGTACCAGAGGCTGACGCCGTCGTCGTCGAGACGATAGCTTTTCTTGAGGTAGCGCAGCGTGCGTAGATTGTTCAAAGGGTGGATCTCGCAGGCGACGATCTGCGCCACCGCGCGCACATAGGCCCGGTCCTCTGCGCTCAAAGGCAAGAGCGGCGGCTGCGGATGGGTTTCCTCAAGGTATTCCATCATCGCGAGCGATTGCACATAGATCTTGCCGCCGTCTTCGAGCGCCGGCACCAGACCCTGCGGATGCACCAGCAGATAACTCGCGAGCTTGTGCTCGTCCATGGGCAAGCTCACCGTCTGCGACGCGTAGACGAGGCCCTTGTAATTGAGCGCGATGCGCATGCGGAAAGCGGCGGATGAGCGGAAGAAGGTATAGAGCTTCATCGGGCATGTCTCGCGCAAATCGAGGGTCAGCGGCGATTTTGACACAATTTCGGTGGGCGGCAGCCCCGTCGTATCAACAAGATCGTGCGCGAGGAGGAATAAGTCGAACAGCCCATCGCGGCCGGCGGAATGATCCCGGCCCGCCGCGGCGACAAGAAACGATACGTCGATCCGCTTTAGCCGTGCCGCAGTTTCAACAACAGCACCGTGCCCGTGAGCGCCAATGTGATCGTGTTCGCCGCGATGATGGGCCAGGCGCCCAGCAGCAGACCATACACAAGCCAGAACGCGACCCCGCTGCTAAATACCGCGTACATGCCGAGCGAAATATCGCCGGTGGAGCGCGTCTTCAACACGCGCCACACCTGCGGCACGAATGCGATCGTGGTCAGCGTGCCTGCTATCATGCCGATCAGATCGATCATTTCTTTGCCGCAAGCGCCTTTTTGCGTTCCTCTTCTCGCAGGCGCAGGACGCGTCGCTGCACCTTGCCCGTGGTGGTCATGGGAAGCGCGTCGATGAATTCGATTTCCTTTGGATACTCGTAGGGCGCGAGCTTGCCGCGCACATGCGCCTGCAGTTCGTGCTCCAGTGCGGAAGACGGCAGATGGCCCGGCGTGAGCACGATGAACGCTTTGACGACGTTGGTGCGCTCCGCATCGGGGCTCCCCACCACGGCGGCATTGGCGACGGCTGCATGCTTTAGCAGGCAGTTCTCGATTTCCGACGGGCCGATGCGGTAACCCGCGCTCTTGAAAACGTCGTCGGCGCGCCCGCGGTACCAGAGATAGCCGTCTTCGTCCATTTTCGCGAGGTCGCCCGTGCGGCACCAAGCCCGCGTGAATTTTTGGCGCGTGGCCTCCGGGTTTCTCCAGTATTCGAGGAAGAACACCGGGTCGGGCGTGCCGTGCACATCGGTGCGGTGCAGCGCAATTTCGCCGACCTCACCCGCGGCCACTTCGTTGCCCGCGTCGTCGATGACGCTGGCCTTGTGCCCCGGGTAAGGCCGGCCGATCGAGCCCGGCTTGGCCGGCCACAATGTGTGCGAGTTGCCGACGAAATAATTGATCTCGGTCTGACCGAACATTTCATTGATGGTGATCCCGAGCATGTCGCGGCTCCAGTCGAACACCGTCTCGCCCACGGATTCGCCGGCGCTCATAATGGAGCGCAGCGTCAAATCGAAACGCTGCCGCGGTGCCGGCACCGCCTTCATCATCATTTTCAGCGCGGTCGGAAAGAGGAACGTGTTACGCACCGCGTATTTCTCGATCAGGTGGAACGCCATTTCCGGATCGAAACGGCCGCGATAACCAAGTATCGGATAGCCGTGGTACATGGTGGGCAGCAGTGCGTCCATCAGGCCGCCGGTCCAGGCCCAGTCGGCGGGCGACCAGAACATGTCCCCGGTCTGCGGAAAGATGTCGTGCGAGTGCGAATATCCGGAGAGATTGCCCAGCAGGATCCGTTGCGGCTTCAGCGCCCCCTTGGGCGGTCCGGTGGTGCCGCTGGTGTAGACCAGCAGCGCCGGTTCCTCCGCCGGCGTATCGAGGCAATCGAACTTGTTTGCGCCTTGCGCCAGCAGCGTTTCCCAGGATATCGTGCCCGACTCGCGCGCACCGTCGACTCCGATCACGTGCTTCAACGCCGGCAAGCGCTCGCGTATTGGCCACAGATTCGGGAGCGAAGCCGGATCGACCAGCGCGACGGCGGTTTCGCTGTTATGCAGGCGGTATTCGAGCGCATCGGGCCCGAACAGCACGGAGAGCGGCATCGCGACCGCCCCCATCTGGTAGCAGGCGATGTGGGCAACGACTGTCTCGGGGCGCTGCGGCAGGATGATGCCGACGCGGTCGCCGCGCTTCACCCCCAATGCGACGAGCGCATTGGAGAGGCGATTGGCCTGCTGCTGGATGTCCCAATAGGTATAGGCCTGCGTGGCGCCGCCCTCGTCCTCCCAGTAAAGCGCGAAGCGGTAGCGGTCTGTGGCGTGGCGGCCGCAGCAGGCCCACGCCATGTTGAATCGCTGCGGCACTTCCCAGCGGAAGGCCTGGTAGATTTCCTGGTAGCGATCCTGCATATCCCCTCCTCGTCCGGCAAATTATCACTTTTGACGAGCGCGCACCATGGGAATATCGAGAGCGGACCGGCTCTGGCCGGCGGGACTGCCGGCAGCGCGGAATGATCCGCGCTAAAGGCGCAAAGCCTGACTAGTGCAATTGCTTCAGACGCTGGTCGATGAAACTCACCAGATCGGGGTTCAAACTACCGGCCGACTTGGCGCGCGTGAATGCGTCGCGCGCTTCTGCGTCGCGGTTCTCCGCCTGCAGCGAGATCCCCATGCCCATCCACCATACGCCCGCATTGGGCGCGATCCTTAGCGCCGCCTGGTATCCGGAAACGGCCTCTTTATGGCGCCCAAGGCGCTGCAGCACGGCCGCATGGAACGCATGGAAATCGGCATTGTTCGCCGCTTTGGCCGCGTGCCTGGACAATAAATCCTGCGCTCCCTGCAGGTCTCCGCGCTCGACCTGGATGCGCGCCAGCAATATCGCATAACTCGATCGATCCGGATTGAGATTCAAGCCTTCCTGCAGAAACTGCTGCGCCTCGTCGATGTGTCGATTCTCGAGCAACAGCCCGACCAGAGCCTGGCGCGCAGCACCATGCGCGGCGTTCTCCGCCAGCGTCGACCTGTAGCCTTCAATCGCTTCGGCCACCCGGCCCTGATTCAGCAATGCCGTAGCCTTGCGAAACTCGATCTCGGCGCGCTCGGCCCGCGTGGGGACATGCACCTGCTTATCTATGCTGGCCAGGCTTCCCCCCTTAGGCGCCGGCAGGTTGGCAGCGGCTGGCGCCTGAGCGCTCGGCGCCTTGCGCGCCGCATCCGCGGCCGGCCGTCGCTCGGCCTTGGGTCTGGCGCCGATGCTGCGCTCGCCCAATGGCGTACCGATCTCGGTCGCAAGCTTGAGCGTTTCCACTCCGCCCGCCGCGCTGCTTTTCGTCCTATCCGGCACCGCCATTGCGACAGCGGCGCCCGCCGCCGGCGGCGGAGAACCGGGCGCTTGCGCGGGAACCGCCGGCGCTGGTGCGCGCTGCTGCTCCGGCGCAACCGCGGGCGGCGCGACAGCAGGCGTGGGTCGCTTCATCTGCGACTGGAACGCCAATTCGGTAACTACCGAGCGCGGCGAGATCTGATACATCACCCAGACGGCCCAGCCGCCTCCGACGATGAGGCCCGCGAGAATCTCGATGACGATCCGCCGCCAGTCCTTCGGCACCTGCACCGGACGCAACTGCTCGGTCAGCGTCTTCTTACCGCCGGCGTCGACCGCGTGACGCTTGTCCAGATCCTGCAGCATTTTGTTGATCAGACTCATTTGAGCATCAACCACCCGATACCACTGCTCGCGATCAGGCCCGCGAGCGCGAGCCAAGTCCAGCCACGCGCGGCGAACGAACGCACGGCCGGGGTGTCGGCGATCGCCGCACGCACGTGGCGCGTTCGCACCTGGTGCGTGCCTTCGCCGAAAGCGAGCATCAGGGACTTGTGCGCAAGTATGTTGACCAGGCGCGGTACGCCGCCCGTGGCACGATGGATCGCGCGCGCCGCGGCGCTGCCAAATATCGTGTCGCCGCTATGTCCTGCGATCCGCATGCGGTGTGCCAGGTAATGCGCCAACTCCTCATGCGTCAGCGTGCCCAGGTGATACTGGAAGGTGATGCGCTGGCGCAATTGCCGCACCGATTCGTGCGCGAGTTTCTTGTCCAGCTCTGGCTGGCCGAACAGGATCACCTGCACAAGCTTTCTCTTTTCCGTCTCGAGATTGGTGAGCAAGCGCAAGGTCTCCAGCGTCTCCAGCGGCATCGCCTGCGTCTCGTCGAGGCAGATCACCACGCGTTTTTGCTCGCGCGCAAATTCGAGCAGCGCGACATTCAGCGCCTTGTGCAAGCGGTGCTGATCGAGATCGGGTTCCACTTCGACGTGCAGCTCGTCGCACAGCGCGAATAGGAGCGTGCGCGGCTCCAGGCTGGGGTTGGGGATGTACGCAGTAACGCAGTTGTCGGCCAGGATGCCAAGTAGTTTGCGGCACAACAACGTCTTGCCCGTCCCCACCTCGCCCGTGATCTTGATGAAGCCTTCGCCATTGGCCACGGCCACGAGCAGCGTGTTCAGTCCTTCCTGGCTGCTCGCGCAGGCGAAGAAGAAGCTGGTGTCCGGAGTGATCCCGAAAGGCGGCTCGCGCAGGCCGAAATGGTCGAGGTAGATCACCGATTCTGTCCTGTGCTGCCGGTAAACTGGCCGTCGCCCAGGCGCTGCATGCGATTGCGCGTATCCCGTATGTCCTGCTCCCAGCTCTTGTCGCCCTCGATGATGGTGGGCTTGATCAGGATCACCAGCTCCCGCTTTATGGTATCGGTAGAGGAATTGCGGAAAGCGCCGCCTACCACCGGCGCATCGGCGAGCCCCGGAATCCCGCTGCGACCGTTATTCATCTCCACTTTCATCAGGCCGCCGAGCACGACGATATTGCCGTCCTGGGTACGCACCATGGTATCGGACTCGCTCACGTTTATCGCGGCCACGTCGACACTTTGCGCCCCGACGCCGATCAGATTGAACCCGACCGGCTTGGAACTCACGCTGGTTACCAAAGGATGGATATGCAGCGCAATGTTTCCTTCCCCATCGATCTGCGGCGTCACATCGAGCGAGATGCCTGAGAAAATATTGCTGATGTACGGCGCAACCGTGGTGGGCGTGACCACGCCGCCGGTGGTCAGACCGGGAACCACGGTAATACTCGTCACGAACGGCTGGTCGGTACCGACTTTGAGCACGGCTTTCTGGTTGTTGAGCGTGGCTACCCTGGGACTGGACAGCACCTGCACCGATCCCTGCGATTCCAAAAACTGCAGCAAAGCCGCGAAATTCTGCGTCTGTACCGCCAGACCGAATACGCCTCCCGCGACGCCGGTGGCCCCCGCAACCACGCCGCCGAGCGTTGCGAGTCCCGCGCCGGCTCCCGGATTGGCGTTGAAATTGCTGCTGCTGCCCGCGCTGCTGCCGGCTGTGCTACCGCTCAGGCGGCCGGTCGTCCCCAGACTGTTGGCCACGCCACCCAGACCGCTGGAAAAGCCGCCGGCGATGCCGCTGGTGGGAAATGCCGCCCAGTTGATGCCGGATTGATAAGCCTGGTTCAACGTCACATCGATGATCTTCGCCTCGAGCATGACCTGGCGCTCCACCGACAACTGCATCGCCTTGAGCAGCGCCGCGACGCTGCGCAGTTCCTGCGGCATCGCGCGCACCACCACTACGCCCGATTGCGGGCTGATGACGATGTTGCGGCCTTCACCCTTGCCGACGATGGTTCGAATCGCGTACTCGACCTCGCCCCAGAAGTCGGTCGTCTGGATGGTGGACATGCGCGTGGCGTCGGACTGTATGCCTGCGAGTGCCCCGGCGGCGTTCGGGGTCAGCGAGGGGGGCCCCTGTATGCCGCCGGGAGGAACCTGCACCATGGATGTCGCCGTGCCCGGGAGCGTCATGGCGGCCGTCGCTGCTGCAGCGCCCGAGGTGGTCGTTATCCCGCTCGATCCCGCGGTAACGCGCATGTCGCTTCTGCCCTGGCGCGCACCGACCAGGTAGTTGACCTGAAATACGCGCGTTTGCAGGCCGGCAGCCTGGATATAGACCCGGGTGCCGTCGATCTTGTATTCGTAGCCGTAGATCTCGCGCAGCGCATCGAGGGCTTCGACGAGGCTGACATCCTTGAGGTTCACTGAGATCGTTCCACTTACTTCGGGGTGCACCAGCATGCTGTAGCGCGTGCCCGCGACTATGGACATGAACACTTCGCGCGCCGGAGCGTTGTTCACGTTCAGATCGAAACGCGCGTCTATCGGTTTTCCTTGCGCCTGCGGCAATTCGAGGCGCAGCGGCGGCAGCAGCGCCTGGTTCACGGCATCGGATTCCTTCGGTTTCGCACGCTGCGCGCTTCTGTCCATTTCACCGAGGATACGATCGTCGACGCGGCCGGTGCGCACCGGCTCCTGGCTACAGCCCGCCGCGATCAATGCAACCAAAATCAGCCCGCCAGTGCAACGAGTTCTCATGGACGTTTTGCCGCTTTCTGAGGATTCTTCTCGGTGGAGGGCGCAGCGGTAGTCTTTCCAGACGAAGGATACAACTTTAGCACCTCCAGCCCCTGGTCGCTTTTCAAAGTCACGTCGGTCTCCGTGATCTTGACCAGCGTGGCCTTGCCATAAGTGCCACCCAATGGCACATACCGGCCGTTCAGGATCGCACCCTTGCGCGCGCCTGAGAGCAGGATCGATTGCAGCGGTGTGCGCGGCGCCGGCCCCATGGTCGCGCTTTGCATCAACTCGAGCGGCGGCCGCGTCGGATCGGTCAGTGTCTGGCCGGCACTGCCGCCGCAAAGCGTGAGCATTGCGATGGCGCCAAGCGCTTGCGCCGGTATCAGACGGTCAGCCATGACTTGCTCGGGCTCAAGGTGTACACCGTCAGCTTCAGCACCGACTGCGGATATTGCGTGACGCTCAGTTCGATGCCCTCCCAAAAAACCTGCTCCGGCAACCTCTCCAATGCCGCGAGGTATTCGAGCAGGTCGAAATAGCTGCCCCTCACGCTTAGCTCCACCGTGTGCCGGAACAGCTCGCGCGCGCCAGCCGCGCGCGGCGCAGCGCCGGCGCTGGCCGCCGCAGCGCCACTGCCCGCCTCCGACAGTCTGGCGACGGGCATATTGCGCAACGACAGCAATTGCAGCTTCCGGTTTTTTTCGACCATGCGCTCGAGCATCAGCGCCATTTCTTGCGGCGCAACGAATTGCTTTTGTCGCACTTCGAGTTGCCGATCGATCTGCGCCAGCTGTTCGCGTAACTGCTTGAGCTTCTCGCGATTGAGCGCATTCGGGTCCTGCCGGTCTGGGCGGGCCAAGCCCTGGATCTGGATCTGGATCGCTCTGGTTTCGTCCTCCTGTTGTGCGACTTGGGCCGATATAGCGATGCGCTGCGATAGCACGGGGTTAAGCAGCGCGACCTGCAGCAATACCATCAGTACCAGTGAAATCGCCCCGAATAAGGTCACGCGCTCGCGCAGCGACAATGCGTCGATGCTTTCGAAGTATTTTTGCAGTTGTTCTTTCATCGCGGTCCGGCGTCACGATCTTGCGCCGGCGGCGCCTTGTGTAACGCGCCCTCCTGCGACGCCGGCGCAGACTTTTCCTGCAAGCTTCCCGCCGACGGCGCGGGCTGCGCCCTTTCGGAGGACACGGCGAGTCCGGCGGAAGGAAGTTCGGCGTGGGTGGAGCCGAGCCGGAACTCGGTGTAGCTATAGCGCTCGGGCGCGCTGCCCGGCCGCGACGCGTCGGCTGGAAGTTGCCCCTGGCGTTGCTCCATCGCGAGCGAATCGAAGGCGCGGCCCTGCATCGTGCGTTCCTGTCTCAGTCGGCGGATATAGGAGGGCACCAGCTCCGGCTGCAGTGCGCGTCCGATGATCTCCATGTCCTTTCCGCCGTTGAAAACTTTGAATCCGGTCAGCCAGAGTCCGCCCAGCGATTGGCGCGCCAGAGCACGCATGTACTCCGCGTAACTGGTGTCGTTGGTAAGTGCGCCGACACCCAGGCTGTCGAGCAGCGCCTGGCGCGAAGCCACCTGCGCCTGCTGATTCTTGACCTCGGCCTCGAGGGCGACATCGATTTTGATCGGCGCGTAGCGCGCGCTGAGCTCGGCCAGTTGCAGCTTGGATCGGCGATAGTGCCTGGCTGTTTCATCGGCCTGCCGCGCAAGCTCCGTGTTATTGAAACTGGCGATGCCGTAGAACACGATGACCCCGATGAAAAGCAGGCCCAATGCCTCCAGCATATTCACCGCCGAGAGGATCTTCTTCTGTTTGAGGAAGATCGGGTTGAATAGATTGATCTGCTGGCTCATAGCGCTTTCGCCTCGACGCGCAATGCGGCGCCCAGCACGTGCAGCAGCTGTCTTTGCTCGTCGGCATTCATGCCGTTCGCGTTAAATTCCAGAACATCGGTCAAATCGATGCTTCGCACCGGCAAGTACAGTTGCGAGCCCAGAAACGCCGTCAGTCCGATGTCTTGCGGCATCGGACCAAGCAGCAGTTCGGATAGCGTGATCTGCCGGTACTGACGCTCGAAGTGATCGAGCGAACGCTGCACTTCGATGACTATGCGATCGAAATAGAGCTGTCGCTGGCTTTCCTCCGCACCAACCAGCTGCGCCCAGGACAAATCTAGCCTGCGCGCAAGGTAAAGTTCGCCGCGATACGAAAGCGTCAACAGGCCGCCGGCATGATCGAAGGTCAGCATGGCGACGCCGCGTTCGACGGTCTCGTAGAGTTCCGCAATGTTGCGCTGCGCGGTTTCGGGAATATCGATCACCTGCAGCGGAATCTTGGCCTGCTCGAACTGGGCAACCTGCGCCTGCACGGTTTCGTTTTTTGCCGCGACCGCGTACATGTAATGCGTCTTCGTCGGCGCATCTTTGTCGAACGGGACATCGAGGACGTCCATGGTGGCGTCGTCGATGTGGTAGTCGAGCAGATCCTTTACACGCCAGCGAATCGCCGCTTTGAGTTCCTCGCGCGGCACATTGGGCGCGTCCACCATCAGCAGCTGGTATTCCTCCGCGTGTAGCAGCGCTGAGCAGCGATAGCGATCCAGGCGGTATTTTTGCGCGGCCTTCTGCAGTCCCGCGACATCGCTTGCGTCGCGTCTGACGATGCCCCATTGATCGACTATCGGCCTGCCATGCGCCGATCGCTCGACATGGGCGAGGCGTATGGCGTCGGCATCGCTGCTGACGGCCATCCAGCCAGGCGGCGTCTTATTCTTGGAAAACCATGCCATTTGCGTTATTCGCCGGATGAGTTACTTCAAATTATCACAATAAATCATTGTTGTAAATGATTTTTTCACAAAATTTCTCGCCCTAATGTCCACGAATTTTCTTACCCGCATCACGGAAAAGCGATGGGCGGTCAAGAATAGATCCCTCAACTTACTGCGGTGCGCCAATCGCTGTTCATGGATAGATCTCGACCGTATCGATAACAATGACCCTGCGCGTGGCGATGAACAAGCGCCCTTGCAGGGGCGCGGCAATCGTGGAAGGTCGGAATTGCTGCGTCAAGCCGGACCACGTCCCACTACCGGAAGTCAGCTCTCGCGTGAGAATTCTCCTGTTAGCCGCCACCGCCTTGTTCGATTCGTACCAGGAACTAAATAACGTACCCGACGTTGGGTGGGCGCGCAAATGGACGATGCCGGTATCGTCGGTGCCGGCGACAACATTGACAGCCCCCCAGGCGCCGCCGCTCCATTTTCTCTGCGAAACGGTCAAGGCATCGCCCCATACGAGCCAGGCGCTGCCGATCTGGTTCGTGTGGGATTCGAATGCCACATCAAACGTGCGCTCGGTCGCGCTTTCGACAGCGTTATCGTGTTCCGGATTGGCGGCTGCGCCATTCCAGGCGCTCCCCGACCAGAGCCTTGAATTCAAATCCGAGCCGCTGTCCTGAGAACCCAGCATGATCTGGTTCGAATATGGATCGGGGGCGAGCTTCACCCATTCCGGATCGCCGCCCGCGGCTGCGATGCTGAACGTCACCGCCGCGCTGAGCGTACTGCCGTCCCATATCCTGTAGGCATGCCGCCCGTTCGCGTCGTCGCCCCACACAAACATGGCGCGTCCGGACAGCTGCTCGTATGCGACATCGATCGCCTTGCGGTCGTTGCCGTTGCCTACGCTGTTGTCCCACACCGCTGCCGTACCCTGCCCCATGTCGCTCCATTGAGTACCGTTCCAGCGCGCGCCGTACACGCTGTTGTTTGCGGTGATGCTCTCGGTGATCAATACGATATCATTGCTGCCGCGCAGGGGGTTGGGCGCAAGCTCGATCCAGATCGGCGCCGCGCCGCCAGGATAGGCCCCGAGATTCCCGACGGAACTGAGCGCCACCGCTGCGGAAAGATTGCTACCGTCCCAAGTCCGGTAATACGGACTGGTAGCGTTGGCGTTGTTGTACACGATGAGCGCGCGATCGTTGCGTGTCTCATACTCGATATCAAAGCCGCGGAAGGCGTCGTTAGTTGTGCCTATATTGGAGATTGAGGCACCGCCATTGAGATCGGTCCAGGTGAATCCGTTCCAGAGCTGCAGGCGGATATCACCTTGGGTATCAAGGGTGCCCAGAAGCGCTTCGTTCCGGGTGCGCGCGAACTTGAGCACCATCCACTCCACCCTTGTGCCCCCGGCAGGCATGGCATTGGCGCTTTGCTCCGTCCCCCAAGCCGCTCCGTTCCAAATCCTAAAATAGGGAATGTTATCCGCGGTTTTGGCGTAAGCGAACATCGAACTGGCCTCATGCAGCGTGCGCCCCAGCACGCGCTCGGCGCCGTTTACGCTGCCGGCAGACCGGATCCAGCACAGGTTCTGGTACATCACCGCGCCGGATGCATGCGCGGCGGCGCTGGTGCTCGCCACGCCGCGCGTGAGCCCGGAAAAACCGCTGCCGGAATTGATCGAGTAATTGATCTCTTCAGTGTCGATGCGGATGCGGCCGTGCGGTGCGTATGCAGCCGTGCTGCCGGCCGCGGCAACCGAGATTGCGCTGGCACTCAAGCCGGCCAGCGATACCGAGGCTGCGGAGTTCGCATAGATCTGCGCCATCGTAGTGAATGCGCCATTTCCCACGGAAATGTCCGTATTCGCGAGGCCGGCACCGCAGGCCGTGCCGGAACCGTACTGAAAGCTCGCGTATTCCAGGCCGGACTGCGCAACGAACAAGGCCTGGTCGGAATGCAAATGCCCTGCGCCGGACCGGATGTCGGCCGAGGTCATATTGGCCAGAGCAGCAATCGCCAATGCGACCACCACCACGACGAATATCGCCACGATCAGCAGATAGCCACGCGCTCGGTTTCCGGTTAGCTTGATCTGGCGCATCAGAAGCTCCAGGGCTTGACCGTGCTGCGATAGTTAGCGCTGGTATTCGCGCTGCTCACGACCATCGAGACGGTGACGTAATACGCTGCGGCCGCCGCCGCGGAATAAGTCTGCCCGTCGCTTTGCAGGCAGTAAAAGCGCAGGCCGCTGACATTGTCGGCGAGCGGTTGTCCATTGCGCAGCAGCGTGGTGGCGCTGAGCGTGTAGGTGATCGGCGTTGCCGTGATGTCCGAAAAGGCGAACGTCGAGCTGCCGCAGGAGGTGGCCGCAATGTTGGAGTAGTTGGGCGCCGCGATAGCACGCAGTTCGCGCGTGATGCGCTCGAGCGCAAGCCGGCCCTGCCAATCGGCGTTCGTTATTTCGCGCCCACGCAGATAGCCGAGCATGCCGTCGCGTATCAGGACCGCGCCCATGCTTGCGACTATGCCCAGCACCACAATGACCACCACCAGCTCCAGCAGCGAAAAGCCGAGCTGGCGCAGGAATTGGAGACGGGCGCTCATCGTGTGTGCTGAATTCAATAATTTGCGATGACCGCCGACAGACTGGCGAGCTGCCCGCCATCGGGCCCGAGGACAGTGACTCCAAACATGCGATAGTTGTCGGCGCTAAGACCTGACCACGTCACCACGGGACTGATGCCGACAGCGACGACGGAATACGAAGCTGCCCCCGGCACTGGCGCCGCGAGAAATTCATTGCAGATTGCGGGCGGAGTCCCTCCCGCGCAAGGATCGGTCAGCACCGCGGTCGAATAACCGCCCGCATCACGCTGGCCAAGAAGGAGTTCCATACGCTCCTGCGCAAGCTGCGTGGCGATCGTGATTTGCGACGGCGTGGTGCCATGCGGCAGGACGGCGCGGTACATGCTCAAGAGCGCGACTGCAGCAATGCCCATGATCACGGTGAACACGATGAGCTCGATCAGTGTCATGCCGCGTTGGGTGGCGGCAGCAGGCACCATGTCAGACACTCTCATTGCACGCGCACCATGCCAGTTCCCGGAGAGATCTGGATCGCGCGCGAAGCGCCGCCGGCACCCGCGAGCGTAATGGTCGCGTCAGTGGCGAGAACGTTACTAGCCGCCTGATCCGTATAAGGCGTTCCGAGACCGTCGAACGCGATCAGGTTGCTGCCTAGGCCGGAAGACGACATCCTGACCTCGCCCGCAAGCGAAATCGGAGAAGGGCTGCCGCTCGGATGCGGAACGGCAAGTACAGGATTGATGCTGACCGGGCTCACGCTATACATGGCGTATTGCGCCGGCGCCGTTGCGACCGTATAGCTGATGTAATAGCGCCGCGGATTGGCGCCGCTCCACCCTTGCGTCATGGCGAGCGACTGCACATAACGGATATCCGCGGCGAATTGTTCTGCCTGGGTGGATACGATGATGGCGTCGTTGCGCGTGCGCGGGATAAAAACGGCGCCGAGGATCCCCAGCAGAAGCAAGACCACGATCAGCTCGATCAAAGTGAAGCCGAGGTTTTGCAGCCGGGCCTTCATCGACATGATGACCGCGCCGATGCTTGAGCAAAGCAGCTCAGAAACAAAAAGGGCAGGATCGGACTTTGGATCCGAGCCTGCCCCATAGCTGACATGCGTCGCCGTAAGCGGCTTAGCCGCTTACGCTGCGTTCGTCACGCGGCAGTTCCAGGCGTGCCGGCAATCAGCAGCCGGTGGTGGCGGCGGCGGGAATATTCGGCGGGGTTACGTTGTTACCAGCCACTGTAGCCGTGGTGTACGAGAATGCGCAGCTGGCAGTTGTCGGCGCACCGGCCACGAAGATCGTTATCGTATTGCTGGCGACCGTGGCGCTGTACTCCCCTGACAAACCGGCCGCTGCGAAAATTCCTGAAGCGATCGGAGACACGGCCGGATAGCCGTTGACCATCGCGATCGATGCACCGTCCAAGGTGATGCCCACGCTGGACGCGAGCCCCTGCGATGCCTGGGTCGCATAGGCGATGTTCATTGCGGAGGTGACTGCCCCGCGCGCGCCCTGCAGCGTTGAAATTCTTGCACCGGTCTGGATGCCCATGAACTTGGGCAGAGCGGTCGCGGCGAGAATTCCCAATATCACGATCACCACGATCAACTCAATCAGCGTAAAACCAGTTTGTTTTTTGAACATTTTTTACCCTTCCCTGACAGTCAATGACGCGAAGAATAGTCGATATCCCCTTGTCCCGCAATCGAAAATATATGTCAGTTGACAATATTTTGCAATCACTTCGGCAAAATACTTGCAGCGATTTCTCAAACGCGAAAACATTGCGGCGCTTGGAGACTGCCGCGGTCCCCGTCAAAGCGAAGACCGTTCGCTAATACCAAACATAGGCCTGCGTCGCCGCAAAGGTCGCGGCGCTCATCACTTTGCGCGGCGGCCCATCTTTCATCGGCACCTTTTCGTATTCGATGCGCACTCGGAATCGCACCCATTTTCTGCCGTCGGCCGCGGGCTTGAAATCGTCGCCGCGGTCGATGACGTAGATCAGTTCCCTGCGCGCGAGATCGAAATACCAGCTCCCGCGCGGGACACGCGCGTAGGCATCATCCGCGAACTCCCCTGCATAACCGCGCGGCGGATCCTGCAGCCAATTGACTGGATTCTCGTTGCGCAGGCTTTCGATGTCGTTGTCCCGTCCGGCGATCAGATAGGAGGCAACACGCATCTGCAATGCGCTCTTGATCGCCGCGGCGGTTTGCTGCATGCCGGCCTTTTCGGCTGCCTCCTGGTAGATATACAGGCGATTGAGCAGAAGGCCTCCCATGATCGCCACTAGACAGACGACAACGATTAGCTCGAACAGCGTGAAACCGGACTGCGGGTCCGCGTGCTTTCGCCCGATACGCGGTGTCAGCGTGATGCGGGGCCATTTCGGATTCACGCACATGCCTCTGATTCAGGCGGGCATGAGGGCATGCATCGCGTCGTTTTGAAATGAACGTTTGACACGCCGTGCCGCCTATCTTCCGAGCGCGACCCGGCCGAGGTCCCAGATGGGCAGGAACACGCCCAGGGCCAGGATCAAGACCAGGACGCCGAGGAAAAGAATCATGATCGGCTCGATCTTGGCCGATAGCCCCTTGAGTTCGTAGTCGATCTCGCGCTGATACATGTCCGCCACTTCGTCCATCAGGTCGCCCAGTTCGCCCGTTTCCTCGCCCGTAGCCAGCATCTGCAGCACCATCGGTGTAAACACGCCGGCCGCGCGCGCCGTGTGCAGAATGCTCAAGCCGCGTTCGACGCCGTCACGCATTTGCTCGATACGCTGCGCGACATAGGTGTTGTCGACGACTTGCGCGAGCACGGCGAGCGTCTGCACCATCGACATGCCGCTTTTCATGGATATGGAAAAGCTGCGGGCGAAGCGCGCGAGCGTGACTTTTTCGATGATCGAGCCCGCGAGCGGCAACCCGAGCTTGAGCCGGTCCCAGGTGTAGCGACCGCCGGCGGTGCCGACATAGACGCGGAATGCGATCACGCCAAGGAATGCGAACGCGAGCAGCATCGGCCAGTAGTTGACCATGAAATTGGAAAAACCGATCAGTATCTGCGTAATCGCCGGCAAATCCGACTTGAGACCGGCGAATAGCTTGGAAAAAGCCGGAATCACAAACAGGTTGACGATGACGATGGCGACGGCCATGGCCGCCATGACGAAGAGCGGGTAGCGCAGCGCCTCCTGCACCCGCTCTTTCATGTCTTTCTCGAATTCGAGATGGCTGAATAGCCTTAAGAATATTTCTTCCAGGCGCCCCGACATCTCGCCCACGCGCACCATGCTGACGAAGAACTGTGAAAATATCCTGGGGTGGCGCCGCATCGAAGAGCTCAGGTCGCGACCGGCGTCGAGACTGGTGCGCAAATCCTGCATCACCGCTGCCATGGCGCCGCTCCTCGAGGACTCCTGCAGCCCGACCAGGGCGCGCATCAGGGGCACACCCGACTTGAGCAGGGTGTACATCTGGCGCACGAACAGGAGTCTGTCGTCGAGGCTGATGGGCTCGGCAAACAGGCGCGCGACCCAGGGGGCGCGTCCGCCCGCGCTTGGCGCACCGGTCGGCGCGATGTCGACAGGCGAGATTCCGATGTTGAGCAATTGATCGGCCACGGCACCGGGATCCCTGTCCTCGATTACGCCTTTCACCTGTTCGCCGCGGGCATTTCTGCCTCTGTAGGCAAAATAGGGCATCAGTCCTCAAGCTCGAAACTGATCCGGATAGCCTCTGCCACCGTCGTCTTGCCGGCCAATGCCAGTTGCGCCGCATGGTGGCGCATGCTCTTGCCCGCCATGTGCCTCGCCGCGAGTCGAGCGAATGCGGATGTGTCCTCCACGTTCACGGCCGCGGCAAGCTCGGTTTCCATCTCCAGCATTTCATAGACCCCGGTACGCCCCGAATAGCCCGTGAGGTGGCAGAACTGACAGCCGCGCCCGCGCATCAGCCGCACCGGCATGCCTTCGTCGTGCGTGCTGCCTTGCAGCCAGTGCCGCTCCTGCTGCGAGGGCTCATAGGGCTCGGCGCAATTGACGCAGTTTAGCCGCACCAGCCGTTGCGCGATCACCGCCTGCAGCGAAGACGCAACCATGTAGCGCGGCGCGCCCATATCGATCAGGCGGATCGGCGTGCTCGCCGCATCGCGCGTATGCAGGGTCGACAGCACCATGTGTCCGGTGAGCGCGGCGCGCAGGCCTATTTGCGCGGTCTCGGTGTCGCGCATCTCCCCCACCAGGATGATGTCCGGATCCTGGCGCAGGGCCGAGCGCAGCACGCGCCCAAACGTCAACTCGATTCTCTCGTTGATCTGCACCTGGTTCAAGCCGGGCAGGCGGTATTCGATTGGGTCCTCGACCGTGATGATCTTCTTATCGACCGTGTTCACTTCGTTGAGAGCCGCGTACAAGGTGGTCGTCTTGCCGCTTCCCGTCGGCCCGGTTACGAGCACCATGCCGGTGGTGCGCCGGATGATTTCCTGCAGGCGCGCAAGCAGCCGCGGCGGCATGCCCAGACCATGCAGCTCCTGTACGCCGGAACTGCGGTTGAGCAGGCGCATCGCCACCGATTCACCATATTGCGTAGGCATGGTCGAAAGCCGGACGTCGATGCGCGTATCCTGAACGCGCACATTGAAGCGCCCGTCCTGGGGCAGGCGCTTTTCCGAGATATCGAGGCCCGCCATGAGTTTGACCCGCTGCACCAGTGCGGAAGCGATTTTGATGTCGGCCTCGGTCTGTAGCTGCAACTGCCCGTCGATGCGAAAGCGGATCTGCAGCCTGAGCTCCTGCGGCTCGATGTGAACGTCGGACGCATTCACCTGGGTCGCATCTTCGAACATGGTCTGCAAAAGCTTAACGACCGGCGCATCCTCGCCGCCCGGTTCGGTAGAAAGAACACCGAGATTGACGGCGTCTTCCATGCCGGCGCCCAGCTCGCGCGCAAGATCGGTGATCTGCTCGGTACGCCGATAGATGCGGTCTATGCTCTCGAGCACCTGGTTCTCGTTGACGAGCACGAGTTCGATATCGCGCTTCAGGAGACGCGCAATCTCATCGTACGCAAACAGATCGGTCGGATCGGCCATTGCCACCAGATAGGTGGCGCCCTTGTCCTCGAGCACCAGCGCGCGGAATCGGCGCGCCTGCATCTCGGGCAAGGTGCGCGCCAACTGAAGATTGATGTTGTAGTACTTGAGGTTGAGGTAAGGGATCTTGAGCTGCTTGGCCAGCGTCTTGGAGATGTCCTCCTCCGAAGCGAAGCCGTTCTCGATCAGCACGCTCCCGAGCTTGCGGCCGCTGCGCTTTTGCTGCTCCAGCGCCAAAGCCAGCTGTTCCTGGGAGATCAGCTTTTCCTGCACCAGCAGATTGCCGATGCGGATTCTCTCTGGTCTGGCCACGTTGCTCCTAAGCCGGACAAGCCGGATAAATACTCTCTATGACGATTGGGGACCACCGATGGTTATCGGGTTCGCGTTTGAGCGGTTTTGAACTGCACATGTTATTCGGGCTGCCTTTTATAGACAAATCCTGAACTTACTGTACGTTTCTGTCAATCTTCGCGAGCTTTTCCCGCGCGTGCTGCGCAACCTCGGCGAACACCGCAGGTTGCCGCTGCGCCGCCTGCTCGAGCGAAGGCAGATGGTCCTTCAGCCGGTGCGGAAAAACCGCCGTCGCGCGATCCAGTTGCGCCAGCGCGGCGTCGCGCTCGCCATTCAAGCCAAGCAGCAGCACGCGCAGGTACGCCAGCTCCGGCGCCGGCAGCAGGCGCAGCGCGCGCCCATTCAGAGCCAGCTTGTCCTCTAGATTGTTTCGGTCCGCAACCATGATGCCGGCGTAGGTGAGCTCGACATAGGGCGCGAGCAGCGTATCCCGATGCAGCCTCAGCAGACCCTCGTTGCGCGCAACGATTTCAGCCTGGTTGCGCGGCAAGATGCGCGGATACATCAGCAATTCCAAATCGCGGTACGCAGAGAGCACACTCGCCAAGGCGAAAAACCCGGCCGCCACCATCACCGGAAATGCGAAGCGCGACAACGCCGTCAATCGCAGCCGCAGGCTGCGCGCGCTGCCCATGCCGAGCAGGACCGCGGCGACGCCGAGAAAGTTGGCGTGCCACAGGGGATACTCCATCATGCTGTGCACGAATAGAACCGACAGCAGGCACAGCATCCACCAGAATTCCGCCGTTGCGGCCATGCGCCGGCGCAATGCAATGAGCCACCCCGCAAGCCCCGCGCACACGAGCCCGGTGCCTGCGAGTCCGGTTTCCGCCAGCAGGTGCATCAGGGCGTTGTGTGCGTTGCGATCGTAATTGGGAATGTGATATTGGGACAGCTGCGAAGCTTGCTCGAAAAACACGCCTGCATACTGGCCGAAACCGACGCCCAGCAAAGGTGCCTTCGCGAACATCAGCAGGGCTTGGTGCCACATATACAGGCGCGTGCCCAGGGCCGATCCGCCCGACTCGGGCAGGATGCCGTGTGCCAACTCGTCCCTGAAGCGTTCGATTGGCGTCACGGGCGCCGCGACGGCGCCGGGCAGGTCCGGTCGGATGGCCAAGCCGTAGTGGGCGATCGCATACTGCGCGAGGCCGAACAAGGGCAGCAAAACGACGAGAATCCAAACAGCACGGCGCAGCGCCGGGTCATCCGAGCGCAGACGAAACCACTGGCTCAGCGCCATCGCCGCGGCCAGATAGACCCAGGTGGTGCGCGAGCCCGAAAGCGACAGCGCGTATAGGAAGATCCCGACGCAGAGCACGACCGCGCCCCAACGCAGCCTTGCCTTGAATTGCAGGTAAAGCGTGGACAGCAGCGCGAGCGTAAGGTAGTCGGCGAAATGGTTGTTTTGCCCGAAATTGCCGTAGGCCCCGCGCTGCGTGGGGCCCAGACTGGCGACCAGGGCGCGCAGCAAGGAATCGATATTGTAGAACTGCAGCAGCGCAGCGGCGGCGTTCAACAGGCCCCCGAGCACCAGCATCGCGGCGAGCCAGACGGCCACCTCTTCCATGGAACAGGATTTCGCCAGCACGCGCCCCAGCCAGACGAGCCACGCCGCCCAGATTACGTACAGCGCGCCCAGAAGCGACAATTCCGGATAAGCGATGTCCAGCCAGGCGATCTGCAGTAAGAGCAGGCCAGCAAAGCCCAGCAGCCATAATGCCGGCATCGGGATCTCGACTTCGGCCCAGAAACGCTTTACCGACAACGGCAACAAGGCGGCCAAGCCCAAAGCGAGAGCCAACCACTCCGTATAAAAATTCGTCAGCGGATAGAAGTGATACGGGTTCAGGAACGGCAGCAAGAACATCGCGCCGACAAGAGCGAGACTGATGCGCGCCGCAATGCGTGGAAGCAAATTGATTCCTTGTGTGTTATTCCCTGGATGCGAAGATCGACGCGAGTCCGTGGGGCTGGCTTCGCTGCATGACATCCGCGTCATCACCGCGCACTGAGGCCGACGCCAGGCGCGGGGCCCACGTCATCTTCCGGCAGCATGTTCCGCGGCGCAAACCCAGAGCGCTGCGCCGTGCTGCCCGATCCTACTTGGAGGGCGATGCTCGTTCGGCTAATGGCGTGGTGATCTCGGTTGAGAGCTTGAGCATTTCACCGCGCCCGGGCTCCTCTGCCCGTGCGAGGCCCGCCGCCTGCACATCGGCGGAGGCCTGGTGGGCGCCGGCGCGCATCGCGGCCTGCGCCTGCTCCATCGCCAAGTCCGCCGCTGAGGTGTGCGGCGCGGGCGGAGCGGCGAGCGCGGATGCGGGCTGCGTCGCCGCTACCTGCGAAGCCCCGCCGGCGGACTGTGCGCCAATTTGCCTCGCCTGGGATTCATATACCAGGGGCGTCACCACCGATCTGGGCATGATTTGATACATCACCCACGCAACCCAGCCGATCGTGATTGCGATGAGTCCGGCGATGATGCGCCAGAACCATTCCCACTGCCTAGGTGCATGCGCTGCGGCTGTGGCGGTTCCTTGTTCCTGCGGCATGGTCTCACTCATCTCCTGCTTCTGCCTTCAGCATGCTTACGCGCAAGCAATCTACATTATCCCTGCACCCTTACGATACGCTACACGTCCCATTTCACAAAGTTTTGCAGATCGGCGATAGATGCACTCTTATGCTCACTCGGCCCCAACTGCAGAGCGAGCGCTTTATCCATGAGGTGGACGGTCGACCATGTCCGTGCAAACCGATTATGCGGTAGCTGCCATCAGATTGACCGCCGGCTGGTATCATTAGGCGCATATTCCCGATTCCCTCACTGCGATGAAATTCTGCCCCGACTGCGGCGCGCCCGTCGTGCTAAGAGTCCCGAACGGCGATACCTTGCCACGCCATGTGTGCAGTGCTTGCCATACGATCCACTATACCAACCCTAAGATGGTGATCGGCTGCATTCCCGAATGGGAGGACAAGATCCTGCTGTGCAAGCGTGCGATCGAACCGCGTCTCGGCTACTGGACGCCGCCCGCTGGGTTCATGGAAAACGGCGAAACCACGAGCGAGGGGGCGCTGCGCGAAACCCTGGAAGAGGCCAAGGCACGCGTCGAGATCGGTGATCTGTTCAGCATGCTGTCAGTGCCGCATGTCAACCAGGTGCACATTTTCTATCGCGCGCGCCTGCTCGATCTCGAATTTGCGCCAGGCGCGGAGAGCCTGGCGGTGGCGCTGTTCGCGGAGCACGAGATTCCATGGCAGGAGATCGCGTTTCGCACCATTTCGACCACGCTCAGGCACTATTACGAGGACCGCAGGCTGGGGCGTTACGGCTGCCACTCGGGCGCCATTCTGCCACTGCGCTAAAGCCGCAGCGCTACCTGCGTCCGCCCCCTGGCAAAGCGCGCGTCAGATCTCCGGCGTCGCATTGATCTTATGGATGGAAAGATCGGCGCCATTGAATTCCTCTTCGGCGTCGAGCCGCAATCCCACCACAACCTTGAGCAGGCCATAGACCGCGCACCCGCCGATCAGCGCAACCGTGATGCCGAGCGCGGTGCCTGCGAGCTGCGACATGAAAGCCACTCCGCCCATGCCGCCCAACCACTTGGCACCGAATATGCCCGCGGCGATTCCGCCCCAGGTGCCGCACAGCCCGTGCAGCGGCCATACGCCCAGTACGTCGTCGATCTTCCAGCGGTTCTGCGTCAGCGTGAACATGCTGACAAAGATGAAGCCGGCCACAGCGCCGACCACGAGCGCGCCCACCGGATGCATCACGTCCGAACCCGCGCACACGGCAACCAGGCCCGCAAGGGGGCCGTTGTGCACGAAGCCCGGGTCGTTGCGCCCTGCGACCAGTGCCGCAAGCGTGCCGCCCGCCATCGCCATGAGCGAATTCATTGCCACCAGACCGCTCACCTTGTCCAGAGTCTGGGCCGACATGACGTTGAAGCCGAACCAGCCGACCGACAGTATCCAGGCGCCCAGCGCGAGAAACGGAATACTGGAAGGCGGATGCGCGGACATGATCTTGCCTTCCTTGCTGTAGCGGCCGCTGCGCGCGCCCAGGAACAATACCGCGACCAAACCGATCCAACCGCCGAGCGCATGCACCACGACCGAGCCGGCGAAATCGTGGAATTCCGCTCCGAATACCGCCTTGATCCAAGCCTGCACCCCAAAATGCTGGTTCCAGGCAATGCCTTCAAAAAAGGGATAGACGAAGCCCACCAGCAGAAAGGTGGCAGCCAGCTGCGGGTAGAAGCGCGCACGTTCGGCAATGCCGCCCGAGACGATGGCCGGCACTGCCCCGGCGAAGGTCAGCAGGAAGAAGAACCGCACGAGCTCGTAACCATTTTTCTGCGCCAAGTGCTCCGCTCCGGCAAGAAAACCTATGCCGTAGGCAACGCCGTAGCCGATGAAGAAATAAGCCACGGTCGACACGGAGAAATCCGCGAGGATCTTTACCAAGGCGTTGACCTGGTTCTTCCAGCGCACCGTGCCGAGCTCGAGAAATGCGAAGCCCGAATGCATGGCCAGCACCATCATCGCGCCCAGCAGGATAAACAGCGCGTCCGACGCGGAATTCAAATTATTCAAGACGTCTCCCCCTCCAAAAAAATCTATAATCCTCAGGCAACATCCGTACCCGAACAGCAAGGCGCCGATATTCATTGATTTCAGAGCATAAATGGCGGCAAACTGCACATTGAAGCGCTCGAATTTGGTGCGCAATCTCATTTCATGCACCCATATAGTGCCGTCAACCTCGCACTCGCACACTGGACTGCGGTGCATCTTCAAGCGCAAGAAGAGCCGGACGTGAACCGCGTGGCGCAACCATCGCGGCCAAGTTGCAGGCACGTGATGGCTTCGCCGCGATGCCGTGTCCTGGTACGGCGCTGCGCGTGCAGAGTGCGGCGCATGCGCGACGAAGCACGGATGCAGTGATGATTGCCTGGCTTGAGCGCGACGATCCGTTTCCGCCGCTCGACAGGGCACTGAAGCAACCCAACGGCCTGATTGCGGCGGGCGCCGATCTGTCGCCGCAGCGCCTGCTTGCGGCCTACCGCCAGGGCATTTTCCCGTGGTATTCGGCGGGCGAGCCGATCCTGTGGTGGAGCCCGGACCCGCGCATGGTGCTCATTCCGTCGGAGCTGAAGATCTCGCGCTCGCTCGGCAAGGCGGTGCGCAATCGCGACTACGAAATCCGTTTTGACAGCGCTTTCGCCGCGGTCATGCTGGCCTGCGCAGCCAGAGGCGCGGATGAAGCGCGAGCCAAGCCGGACGCCGCGAGCACCTGGATCACCGACGAGATGCGCAGCGCCTATCAGCACCTGCATGAATTGGGTTACGCGCATTCGGTGGAAACCTGGATCGAAGGCGAGCTCGCGGGGGGCCTGTATGGCGTGGCCATAGGCCGCATGTTCTACGGCGAATCGATGTTTACCCGGGTGCGCGACGCCTCCAAGATCGCGCTGGTGCACCTGGTGCGCCGTCTGCAGGACGAGCGCTGCGGCATGATCGACTGCCAGATGTACACCCGGCACCTGGCAAGCCTTGGCGCACGCGCGATTCCGCGCAGCGAATTTTCACTAAAGTTGCGGGAATTGGTAGACTACGCCATGACTCCAAGGAAGTGGAGCACCTCAGAGAAGAACGACGATGTCGCTGCTTAACGATCTGCCGCACGCAGCATTGCAGTTCTACGTGACCGCGCCCTACCCCTGCAGCTATCTGCCGGCGAAGCTCGCGCGCTCGCAGGTCGCCACGCCGAGCCACCTGATCTCGAATGAAGTCTATGGCGAATTGGTGAAAACCGGTTTTCGCCGCAGCGGGATCTTCACCTACCGCCCCTACTGTGACACCTGCCGCGCCTGCGTGCCGGTGCGTATCCCGGTGCCGGAATTCAAGGCAACGCGCGCGCAACGGCGCGCGCTTAAGCGCCATGCCGCGCTCGACGCTTCCACGCAGAACCTGCGCTTTCGCAACGAACACTATGCGCTCTACCTGCGCTACCAGGCGCAACGCCATTCCGGCGGCGGCATGGACCAGGACAGCCGCGACCAGTATTCCCACTTCCTGCTGCAGAGCAGGGTCGACACGCGTCTGGTCGAGTTCCGCGACGCAGGCCAACTGGTCATGGTCTCCATCATCGACGTGCTCGCAGACGGCATATCGTCGGTCTACACCTTCTTCGAGCCCGGCGTTTCGGCCGCCAGTTTCGGCACCTACAACATCGTCTGGCAAATCGAGCAGTGCCGCAGCCTGGGCTTGCCCTATCTGTATCTCGGCTATTGGATCAGGGATAGCAGAAAGATGGCGTACAAAGCCAAATTCAGGCCGATCGAAGGCCTGATCGACGGCGAGTGGCGCCGACTCGGCGAGGCCGACATCGAATAGAGTTCGTCGCGGCCGTCCTTGGGCCGCGGTTCTTGTCGGCGCAGCGATGCTACGAAGGAACAATCCTCGAACCTTATCGGTTTTCCCAATAACCGCGTTTTCGTTACGGATGCCGTTTATCCGTAACGAAGACGCGGTTGGCGCGCAGAGCGCGCAATGCTCGATTGAGGCTAAGCGCGATAACGCCGCAGTGAACCCGCGCCCTACGCGGCGACCGAGGTCGGACGCGATGTACGGCGTAGGGCGCGGATTTATCGCGCCGTACCGCATATATCAATCACACCGCAACCGCGCAGCGCCCCCTGTCAACGCATCCAACACAACCGTAAGCTTCACCCTCGAACCATTGCGATAGCACTTGCGCGGCCGGCGCCCCGTCCGCACGGATCATCGATTGCGCACGGATGAAAAGCCATCCGCGCGCAATCGACGATCTTGGGGAAAGCAGACCCGAGCCGCATTGGTTTTCCCAATAACCGCGTTTTCGTTACGGATGCCATTTATCCGTAACGAAAACGCGGTTGGCGCGCAGAGCGCGCAATGCTCGCGTGGCACCATTGGCAGACCTTAGAGCTTAGCTCGAACGGGGACGATCGAACTTGCGCGGCCGGCGGCCCGTCCGCGCGGATCATCGATTGCGCACGGATGAAGAACCCATCCGCGCGCAATCGACGATCTTTGGGAGAAGCAACCCGAGGCCAATTCGGCTGTTGTGACTACGTCAGCGGCGTGCGGGCGCGCAATTCGCACTGGGCACGTGGAGCCGTGGTTGCGACGCCTCACCCAGGATCGCGTTCCTCAAGTCGCCCCAGTCCCTGTAAAATTGTTTGATGCTGTATTCCCTGGCACGCCCGTTTCTGTTCGGGATCGAACCCGAGGCGGCACACCAATTCGCCCTCGGCTCATTGCGGCTGATCCAATGCGCCGGCCTCGCTTCGCTCCTGGCCGATACCGCCCCCGCGCGCAGCGTCAAGGTCATGGGCCTCACGTTTCCCAACGCGCTCGGCCTCGCTGCCGGACTGGACAAGAACGGCGAGTACATCGACGCGCTGGCCGCGCTCGGCTTCGGCTTTATCGAAATCGGCACCGTCACGCCACGGCCGCAACCGGGCAATCCCAAGCCGCGCATGTTTCGCCTGCCCGCAGCGCAGGCTCTGATCAACCGGCTGGGCTTCAACAACCGTGGTGTCGAGCATCTGCTCGCCAACGTCGCGCGCATGCGTTACCGCGGGGTGCTCGGCATCAACATCGGCAAGAATTTCGACACGCCGATCGAGCGCGCCGCCGACGACTACGAACTCTGCCTGGCCAAGGTGTATGCGCATGCGAGCTACGTCACCGTCAACGTCTCCTCGCCCAATACCAAGGACCTGCGCCTATTGCAGGGCGCGGACGAGTTGGGCGCGCTCGCGGGCAAGTTGAAGACCGAACAGAAGCGCCTGGCCGATGTGCATGGACGTTACGTGCCGCTCCTGATCAAGATTGCGCCGGACTTAGACGAGACGCAGCTATCGGACATCGCGAAATGCGTGCTCAAGCACCAGCTGGACGGCGTCATCGCAACCAACACGACGCTGGCACGCGATGCGGTGAAGGGTCTGCCGCACGCGCAGGAATCGGGCGGGCTGTCGGGCGCGCCGCTGCGCGACGCGTCAACCGCGATCATCCGCAAACTCGCACAATTGCTCGACGGCAAGGTGCCGATCATCGGCGTGGGCGGCGTGATGAGCGGGGCCGATGCGCGCGCCAAGCTCGACGCCGGTGCGAGCCTGGTGCAAGTCTACACGGGCTTTATTTACCGCGGTCCGGCACTGATCGGCGAAATCCTGCGCGCATGCTCCGCAGGCGGGCAATGACGCACGACGCGCTCGCCGCAAGGATCGACGCACTGCTGCCGCAGACCCAGTGCACCAAATGCGGCTATGCCGGGTGCATGCCCTACGCCCGCGCGATCGCGGCCGGCGCAGCCGATATCAACCAGTGCCCGCCGGGGGGAGAAGCCGGCGTGCACAAACTCGCGCTGCTTCTTGGGCGCGAGCCCCGGCCGCTCAACCCAGCCAACGGCGCGGAACAACGCCGTGCAGTCGCGCGCATCGATGAAGCGCGCTGCATCGGCTGTACGCTGTGCATGCAGGCCTGTCCGGTCGACGCGATCGTCGGTGCGGCCAAGCTCATGCATAGCGTTATCGCCGAGTTATGTACCGGCTGCGAACTGTGCCTGCCCCCCTGCCCGGTGGACTGCATCGATATGCTGCCGTTGCCGCAGCCACAGGCGGCCTGGACCGAAACCATGGCGAAGGCGGCGCGCGAACGCTTCCAATTTCGCCGCTTGCGCCTTGCGCGCGACGAGGCCGAACGCGCCGAGCGCATCGCGCGCAAGGCCGAGAAGGGCCACCCCATGGCGGATGCGAAGAAGGCGGCGATTTCGGCCGCCATCGAGCGCGCCAAGGCGAGGGCCGCCGGCATCGAGCCGCGGAACACGGCCAATCCTCCAGTGCAAATCCAGGCTGAGATCGCCGCCATCGACGCGCGCCGCGCGGCTGCGAAAAAGCCATGAATCCGGCAAGACGCCAAAAGATCTTCGAGCGCTTTCGCACGGCAAACCCCGAACCGCGCGGCGAGTTGGAGTTTGGCAGCCCATTTGAACTCTTGATCGCCGTTATCCTGTCCGCGCAGGCGACCGACAAGAGCGTGAATCTCGCCACGCGCAACCTTTACAGAACCGCAAACACGCCGAAAACGATGCTGGCCCTCGGCATGGACGGCCTCGTCGCCCGGATAAAGAGCATAGGCCTGTACCGCGCGAAGGCGAAGAACATACTCGCCACCTGCGCGATGCTGATCGAGCGCCACGGCGGCAAAGTGCCGCAGGAGCGCGAGGCGCTGGAAGAGCTGCCCGGGGTCGGCCGCAAGACGGCGAATGTGGTGTTGAATATCGCTTTCGGCCATCCGACCATCGCGGTGGACACGCATATATTCCGCGTCAGCAACCGCAGCGGCATCGCGCCGGGCAAGAGTCCGCTCGAGGTCGAGCAGAAACTATTGAAATTCGTGCCCGAGGAATTCCGCCTACACGCCCACCACTGGCTGATCCTGCACGGCCGCTACGTGTGCAAGGCGAGAAAGCCCGAGTGCCCGCAGTGCCTCATCGCTGACTTGTGCGAATACAGAGCCAAGACCCGCGCCGAGAGCAAACCGGGGACCGAAGGCTGAAGCCCTTCCCCTCCACCATGTTCAACCCCACTCGCGACCAGGTCAGGCAGTTCTTTTTCGATACCTGGGACAAGTACCGCAAAGGCGCGGCGCTGGCAGGGCTGGATCAGGTAGCGATCGGCGTCATCCTGCTGCACCCGCAATACCACCCGCTGCTGGACCACCCGGAGCGATACCAGGATCGGGACTATCTGCCCGAGTCAGGCGATACGAATCCGTTTCTGCATATGAGCATGCACCTTGCCATCGAGGAACAGTTGTCCATCGATCAACCGCCAGGCATCAAGGCCGAATTCACGCGGATCGCAGCCAAGCGCGGCGACCGGCATGACGCCTGTCATCAGGTGATGGAATGCCTGGGCGAGATGATGTGGCGAGCGCAACGCGACGGCGCAGAGCTCGATGCCGCGACGTATCTGGACTGTCTGAGGCGGCGCTAGCGCTTTTCCATCGTGCGCACGGCGCCGCGCGGGACCGTCGCAGCACGCTTGCCCGTCTCAGCCGTCGTATATAATGCGCTTTTAATTTCAGGGTATGCTCATGCGCTTTCAGGGTTCCTCCAATTACATCTCAACCGACGACCTCACGCTCGCGGTCAATGCCGCCGTCACGCTGCAGCGCCCGCTCTTGGTCAAGGGCGAGCCCGGAACCGGCAAGACCATGCTGGCCGAGGAGGTGGCCAAGGCGCTCGATCTGCCCATTTACGAGTGGCACATCAAATCGACCACCAAGGCGCAGCAGGGCCTGTACGAATACGACGCCGTATCGCGGCTGCGCGATTCGCAACTCGGCGATCCGCGCGTGCACGACATCAGCAATTACATCGTCAAGGGCACGCTGTGGCAGGCGTTCACCGCCGATCAGCCGGTGGTGTTGCTGATCGATGAAGTCGACAAGGCCGATATCGAATTTCCCAACGACCTGCTGCGCGAGCTCGACCGCATGGAGTTCTACGTCTACGAGACGCACGAGCTCATCAAGGCCAAGCACCGCCCGATCGTGTTCATCACTTCCAACAACGAGAAGGAACTGCCCGACGCTTTCCTGCGCCGCTGCTTCTTCCACTACATCCGCTTCCCGGACAAGGAAACGATGGAAAGAATCGTCGATGTGCACTTCCCCGGCATCAAGAAGCACCTGCTGCGCGAAGCGCTGGAGGTGTTCTTCGAGGTGCGCGACGTGCCCGGGCTGAAGAAGAAGCCTTCGACCTCCGAACTGCTCGACTGGCTGAAGCTCTTGCTCGCCGACGACATCCCACCCGAAGCCCTGCGCAGCAAGGACAGAAAGACCATCATCCCGCCGCTGCACGGGGCGCTGCTCAAGAATGAACAGGACGTGCATCTATTCGAGCGGCTGATATTCATGTCGAGGCATAATCGATAAGAGGCTGCTGAAGAACGCTTCCCGAACATGAAAGTGTCTACAATCCTTATGTCTTCTCAATGGGAAGCGTTATTCGACAACCCCGATTTGGGGGATCCAAAAGGGGGCGCCGCCACCTTTTTCGACGCCCTTCTGAATTTCGCGCGCTGCGCATCATGCTGATCAACTTTTTCCTCAAGCTCAAGGAATCCAAGGTCCCGGTCACGACCAAGGAATTCCTGATGCTCGTCGAGGGCATGCAAAAGGGCGTGGTGAACACGTCGATCGACGACTTCTACTATTTCTCCCGGACGTGTCTGGTAAAGGACGAGGCCCACTTCGACAAGTTCGACCGCGCCTTCGGCGAGTATTTCAAGGGCGTCGAAGCGATCATGGGGATGGAGGCGGACATCCCGCTCGAGTGGCTGCTGAAGCAGGCCGAGCTCAATCTGACTCCGGAGGAAAAGGCCAAGATCGAAGCCATGGGCGGCTGGGAAAAGCTCATGCAGATGCTCAAAAAACGCCTGGAGGAACAAAAGGGCAGGCATCAGGGCGGCAACAAGTGGATCGGCACCGGCGGCACTTCGCCTTTCGGCGCCTACGGCTACAACCCGGAAGGCATACGCATCGGCCAGTCTGAATCGCGCAACCGCTCTGCGGTGAAAGTGTGGGACCAGCGCGAGTACCAGAATCTGGACGATCAGGTGGAACTCGGAACGCGCAACATCAAGGTAGCGCTACGACGCTTGCGCCGCTTCGCGCGCGACGGCGCGCCCGAAGAGCTCGATATGGACGGCACTATCAGCTCCACCGCGAAAAAGGCCGGGATGCTCGACATCCTGATGCGCCCCGAGCGCCACAACAAAGTCAAGGTGCTCTTATTCTTCGACATCGGCGGCTCGATGGACGACCATGTCAAGCTGTGCCAGGAGATGTTTTCGGCGGCCAAGTCCGAATTCAAGCACATGGAGTATTTCTACTTCCACAACTGCTTGTACGACTACGTCTGGAAAGACAATGTGCGCCGCCACTCCGAGCGCACCCCGACCATGGACATCATGCATAAGTACGCGCAAGACTACAAACTCATATTTGTAGGCGACGCCACCATGAGCCCATACGAAATCCTGCAGCCCGGCGGCTCGATCGAATACACCAACGACGAGGCCGGCGCGGTGTGGATGCGCCGCATCCTCGACATCTATCCGAAAGCGGTTTGGCTCAACCCCGAGCCCGAACAGCTTTGGCCCTACCGCCAGTCGATTTCCGTCATGCGCGAGCTGATGGGATCGCGCATGTACCCGATGACCATCGAGGGCCTCGAGCGCGCGATGCGCTACCTGAGCCGGTAGATTACTGGCGCACGCGCCCGGTCGTTAGAATTTCAGCGGCGTCATCGAGCGCTGGCATATTGAGGCACAGCTTGAGCAGTTCGTCGGCGCGACGCGCGTCCAGCGTCAGCCGCGCGAGGCCGCGGAACTTGGCCGCCAATTGCCCGTCGGTCATGGGATTCGTGACGCTGCCCGTTGCATCCTGCGTGAACCTCTCACGCGTCCGGCCATCGCGTAGCCGCAGCGCAACGACGGCCTGATTGCTCGCGAGCCCCGGATCGGCGACGGCGTGCGCGCGTTGCTGCAGCGCGCGCACCGCAGGATCCTGCACACATGTGAGTTCGCCTTGTGCCACGCCGGCTGCATGCTGGACGAACGCAGCGGCCATCCAGTGGAAAAGACTGACCTGCGCGTCGAGCACGTTGTCCGGGAGCTTGCGCCAAGTCAGGTTCAACGCATCCGGGTGCACGCGCATGTCGATGCGCTCGATATCTGCATGCGAAATTTCTTGCGCAAGAAATAGACACGCATCGATCGCCGGATGGATGACGATGCCGCAGGGATAGGGTTTATAGGCGTTCTGCAACAGTTCGAAGCGGCTGCCGAGGTCGGCGCGTATCAAGCTCGGGTCGGCTTCCCCCGTCAACACCTGCAGCAGGCCATTGCGTCCGTCGATGGCGATTGCGCTGCAGGTGAAATCGGCGGCTGCGAGGTACGCCGCAACCAGACCGTTCCTCGCCGCCATGCCTGGCACGAAAGTGATCGCCATGCTGCCATGCGTGGCACGCAAGCCTCCCGCCTGCGCCGCAGCGAGGCCGATGGCGTACATGAGTTGATCATGGCTGAGTTCCAGCAACTTGCCCACGGCGGCGGCGGCGCCTATCCCCCCGGACAGTCCCGTCATGTACCATCCAAGACTCGCGCCGCCCGCGGCGATCGCACAACTCACGCGGCATTCGAGTTCCATCCCTAGCATCAGCGCATTGAGCAGTCGCGCACCGGCCACCGGCTTTGCGCAAGCGGCCAGTTGATGGGCTGTTGCGAGCGCCGCCGACGCCACCGGTCCGGTCGGATGCGTGATGGTGGCGAGATGGGTGTCATCGTAAGTGTGTGCCGACGAGCTCAGGCTGCCGAGCAAGGCCGCATCCGCAAGGTGTACGCACTCGCGTCGACCCAGCAGCGGCACCTCGCCATTCGCTCCCATGGAAAGAACACCCATCACGGCAGCATCCATCGAGGGTGTCGCAGCCCCCCCTGTTGCGCACGCGACCCAGTTCATCCAGGCACGAGTCGCTTCTTTTTGCACCGGCTGCGGCAAAGTTTCCCAGTTCGTATCGATTACGAACTGCGCCATGCAATGCGTCACGGAATCCTTACTCGAGATCGTCATACCCGCTTTTTTCAGTCCTTCTCGCGCTGCGGCGGCGGCGCCACTTAGGAAAACTGGGTCGAAAACTGCGAAAACTGGATCAGAGTAACATTTCCCGAAAATTGGGTCAGAGTAACATTTCCAAATTAATTGGTGGAGCGAATTTTGGAATTTTGAGTCTGGTATTTCGAGTCAGAGCAACACTTCCAATTTGCCTGACACGAAATCCTTCTTTGGTCGACCTCGCTTTGGTGGCCGTGTAACTCGTTGCAGCACACGCGCAGTCTCGTCCTTGAAGCGTTCGCTACCTAGTGGCCACCCGCCGTTGACTGTTTCTCTGATTTCGCGCAGAGTCGGCTCGCCCAATTCAGTCTTGAATGAATCGCGATAGCGAAGTTGCCTCTCCTCGGGCCGATTGCCCAAGCATTGGTACAGTCCGTGCGCCGTCACCAGTTCATCTTCGCGCCCAAAGGCGTGAAATCGGTAGCTAGACCAGGCATAGCCCGCCGGGTCGCACACGATTCCCGCGCGCACCGGATTGTTCTCGATGTAACGGCAGCAACGCAGGTAGTAGTGCTCGCTATCAACGAGGCTCGCCTTGAAGCGTCCTTCCCACAACGTCCCGGTACGACGATACTTGCTGTTGACATAGCGCACGAAGCGTCGACCGAGATGCTGCATCATGCGCGAAACATTCTGTATGTCTTCTGCTGACGTAAGCAAATGCACGTGGTTGGTCATGAGCACGTAGGCATGGACCAGGCAGTCGTACTTGCGCTTCGCTTCTATCAGACAGTCGATGTAGAAACGATAGTCCTCATCAGCGAAGAAGGTTGGCTGCCGGTTGTTGCCTCGCTGGATAATGTGCTGAGGCACTCCGGCAATACCAAATCGAGCAGGTCTCGGCATAGGAGCGGGGACAGAAACAGATTTCCTTTGCCTCACTCAACGCGTAAGAGCGCAAAAAGTTACTCCGAATCTCAATTGTGCTACTTGGCAGCCCCGCCCAGTTATTGTCCGCAAACACAGAACTGACGCGGGTCTCCAGCACGTGACAGGCCGTGGAGGCCATACGCGTGAGATGCGAATGATGGAAGAAGTTACTCTGACCCCGATTTCTCCCCGATTTCTCCGATTTCTCCTCCTGATTTCTAAGAAAGTTACTCTGACCCAGATTTCCAAGAAAGTTACTCTGACCCAGATTTCCCAGATTTCCCCGGATTTCAATCGCTGTCGCGCTGCGGCGGCGGCGCCACTTTGATCGCTTCTTCGATGGTGGTGATGCCTGCGGCCACTTTCATCGCGGCGCTGATCCGGAGCGGCTTCATCCCTTCCTTGTATGCCGTTTCGCGCATCTTGGCGAGGTCGGCCTTGGCTTCGATCAAGCGCTTCATCGCCGGCGACATCAGCAGGATTTCATAGATGCCGACGCGCCCCCTGTAACCGGTGTTGCGGCATTCGAGGCAGCCGACCGGGCGATAGATGTACGCCGGTCGCTGCGCCTTCCACGGCGCGACGAACTCCTTCCACGTGAGGTCCTCGGCGCGGGAATCGTCGTAGGCCACCTGCTGCTTGCAATGCGGGCACAGCGTGCGCACCAGGCGCTGCGCCATGATGCCGAGGATGGTGGAGTTGAGCAGATAGGGCGGTACGCCGAGATCGAGCATGCGCGTGACCGCGGCGACCGAATCGTTGGTGTGCAGGGTCGACAGCACCAGGTGCCCCGTGAGCGCCGCCTGGATCGCCATTTCCGCGGTCTCGAGGTCGCGGATCTCGCCCACCATGATGATGTCCGGATCCTGACGCATCAGCGCGCGCACGCCGTCGGCAAAGTCGAGGTCGATGCCGTGGGTCACCTGCATCTGGTTGAAAGCCGGCTCCACCATTTCGATCGGGTCTTCGATGGTGCATACGTTGACCTCCTCCGTCGCCAGAGTCTTGAGCGTCGAATACAGCGTGGTGGTCTTGCCCGAGCCCGTGGGTCCCGTGACCAGGATGATGCCGTGCGGCGAGCCAGTCATCTGGTTCCAGCGCGCTTTGTCGTCGTCGGAGAAGCCGAGCTCGGTGAAATCCTTCACCAGCACCTCCGGATCGAACACCCGCATCACGAGCTTCTCGCCAAATGCGGTCGGCATGGTGGACAGGCGCAACTCGATCTCCAGACCGTCGGACGTACGCGTCTTGATGCGCCCGTCCTGCGGCCTGCGCTTTTCCACCACGTCCATACGGCCCAGGATCTTGATGCGGCTCGTCATGGCGGCCATCACTGCCGCCGGAATCTGGTACACCTGATGCAGCACGCCGTCGATGCGAAAGCGCACGTAGCCGACATCGCGGCGCGGTTCCATATGAATGTCGCTCGCGCGCTGTTCGAAGGCGTATTGCCACAGCCAGTCGACGACATGCACGATATGCTGGTCGTTTGCGTCGAACTGGCGATTGCTCTTGCCCATTTCGACCAGCTGCTCGAAATTGCCGATGCCGCTTGCCTGGCTGCCCTTTTCCGCCGCCCCCTTGACCGACTTGGCCAGATTGTAGAACTCGATCTGGTAGCGCGCGATATCGAGCGGATTGGCGAGAACGCGGCGGATCTCCAGGCGCAGTATCGGCTTGAGCTCCGTCTCCCATTCCTTGATATACGGTTCACAGGTGGCGATCACCGCCTCCTTCGTGTTCACCTCCACCGGCAATATCCTGAAGCGCTGTGCATAGGCGTTCGACATGACGTCGGTGACCGCGGCGAAATTTATCTTCAGCGGGTCGATGTGGTAATACTCGAGGCCGGTCTTTGCCGCGAGCCACTCGGTGAGCAGTTCCAGATGCAAGAGCTTGTTGGGCGGCCGGAGGGACTTCCATTTCTGGTCGGCGATGACCGCAAGGGGATGATGATCGGCGCGCTGCATGCGCCGGTCGGCGATCAGCTTGTCCGCCTCGGCGCGCCCGACCATGCCGTCCTCGACGAGATCGTTCAGCACCTCGGCAAGGCTCAGTTTGCGGTCGCTTGCGACATCGGCGGCAGATTGCATGAAACGCACTATAGCGGCATTGCGCTGCGGGTTCAAATTACTCCTGCGTGCAGCGCGGGTATTCATGCCATTTGTTTATGGTATTCGCGCTGCTGTTTGTGTTAGCATTCCGGCCCGCTCGCAAGGCGCCTCTTGCTGCGGCAATCACCGGCAGTTACTCAAAACCATGTGCCAAGGACTGAAAAGCCCCGCGCGCAACCCTTACCGACAGGAGCCCGCAATGATCAAAGTTGGAGACCGCTTGCCCGACGGCAAATTAAACGAAGCCACCGAATTCGACGAAGCCGCCGGATGCCCGTTAAATCCCCAGGAAATCAGCGTTGCCGAAGCGACCAAGGGAAAGAAGATCGCCATCTTCGCCCTGCCCGGCGCCTTCACGCCCACCTGCTCGGCGAAGCACGTGCCGAGCTACGTCGCCAATTACGATAACCTAAAGGCGAAGGGCGTGGACGAAATCTGGTGCGTCGCCTGCAATGATGCCTTCGTCATGGGCGCCTGGGGCCGCATCCAAAAAGCCGGCGGCAAGGTGCGCATGCTGGGCGACGGTAGCGCCATCTGGACCAAGGCGCTCGGCCTGGACCTCGACCTCACGGCGCGCAACATGGGCGTACGCTCGAACCGCTATTCGATGTTGGTGCAGGACGGCGTGGTGAAAGCCCTCAATGTCGAGGCGCCGGGCAAGTTCGAGGTCTCCAACGCCGAGACCATGCTGAAGCAACTGTAGGCGGATACTTCAATCTTTGATGATCAAACTTGCGCGGTCGGCGACCCGGCCGCACGGATCACCGCTTGCGCCCGAATGAAAGGCCATTCGCGCGCAAGCAATGATCTTGTAGAAAAGCAAAACCCCAGCTCTATTGGTTTTTACTCGTAACCGCATTTTTCGTACGAATGCTTTTTATTCGTACGAAAAATGCGGTTGGCGCGCAGAGCGCGCAATGGTCGTTAGTCCTTATCGATCGACGCAGAACAGCACATCGAACTGCCGCGATCGAGCTTGCGCGGCCGGCGGCCCGTCCGCGCGGATCGCCGATCGCGCACGGATGATGAATCCATCCGCGCACGATCGGCGATCTCGGGGAAAAGCAAATCCAAGCCCTTCCGGTTTTTACGTGCGTTACAAATTGTTACGATATTCCCCGAAAATGCGCCGACCCTCGCAGCAGTTCGCGTCGATAATTCACCTACGCGAAAATAATTCCAACCGGCAGTAGTGATTCCCGCGACGGATTCCGCACAACGCTGAGGAGCGAGCGCATGAATTACAAGGAACTTGGGCGGCGCGGTTTTCTGAAGTGCGCTGCGGCAGGCGCCATAGGCGCAGGGCTAACGCCGTTCGGTGCCATCGGCCGCGCGAGCGCGGCCAGCCGCATGGATGCCGGCGCGCCGAGCGAAACCGCGCTCGGCGCGGCGTGCGCCAGTACGTCGTGCTTGGCGCCGGGCTCGACACCTTCGCCTACCACAATCAGTATCCGGAGAACCTCTTGAAGATCTTCGAGGTCGACCACCCCGCAACGCAGGCCTGGAAGCGCGCGCGGCTGCGTGAAATGGGCATTGCAGTGCCTTCCTCGCTGACCTTCGCGCCGGTGGATTTCGAGCGCCAGTCCCTCGCCGAGGAACTGGCGCGCGCGGGTTTCCGGAGCGACCGGCCGGCGTTTTTTTCCTGGCTCGGGGTCGTCCTATATTTGACCGAGGCCGCCGTGATGGACACGCTGCGTTACGTCGCATCCCTCGCGCCGAAGAGCGAAGTGGTGTTTGAATTCAGTGTGCCTGCGGCCTTCCTCTACGGGCAGCGGCGGCGTTCGCGCGAGGCATCTGCGGCCAACGCGGCAAAGCTCGGCGAGCCGTGGATAACGTTCTTCGAGCCGTACGCGCTCACAGAGCGCCTGCGAACAAGGGGCTTCGTGCAAACGACGCGGCTCGCGCCCCGGGACGCAGACCGGCGCTACTTCGATGGCCGCACCGACGGCCTGCGTGCGGGCGGCGTGTACCTGATGGCGCCTTGCGTCTGAAGGTGTCGCGCAGTGAATAAGCCCGCAGCAGGGACCGCAGCGCTGCCGCGGCCCACTCTCACGCTCGCCGATAGCCTGGCCATAGTGGTGGGTCACATAGTCGGCATCGGTATTTTCAAGGCCCCGGCGATCGTTGCAAGCAACGCATCAAGCGAGACAATGTTCTTCGGCATATGGATCGCGGGAGGTATTGCGTCCCTGATCGGCGCGCTCTGTTACGCCGAGCTCGGGAGCGCTTACCCGAACGCGGGCGGCGAATATTTTTTTCTGCAGCGTGCCTACGGCAATTCGGTGGCCTTCCTGTTTGCATGGGCACGCATGACGATGATACAGACCGGGCTCATCGCAGCGACCGCCTACGTATTCGGGGATTATGCGTCGCAACTTCTCCCCATCGGCAGCCACGGTTCCGCAATCTATGCGGCCGCCGCCGTAGTGGGCATAACTGCGCTCAATGTGGTGGGAAGCCATCAAGGCAAACGCGCGCAAAACTACCTTACGCTTGCACTCGCATTGGCAATCCTCGCCGTCGTCACGGCTGGGCTCGCCTATGGCGGGGGCTCGCCACGCATAGTTGATAACGGCGATGCGACGATATCGCATGGCGGGCTGGCGATGATCTTTGTGCTGCTCACTTATGGCGGATGGAACGAGGCCGCCTATCTGACAGCGGAAATGCATAACTTGCGCCGAAACATCGTGCGGGCACTGGTACTGTCCGTAATTCTTGTTACGCTTTTGTATCTGCTGCTCAACTTGGCCTACGTCAACACGCTCGGCCTTGCGGGAATGCGCACATCCAAAGCGGTGGCGGCGGACTTGATGCGATCGACTCTCGGCGACTATGGTGCGGTGGCCCTGAGCCTGGTGGTGATGCTGTCGGCGCTGTCGGCATTGAACGCCGGCGTGTTTACGGGTGCACGCGCCAATTTCGCGCTGGGCCGCGACTTTGCCATGTTCCGTTTCTTGGGCCGATGGGACGAGCGCGCCATGACGCCGGTCAACGGCCTGCTGCTGCAGGGGGCGCTTTCCCTGCTGCTCGTACTGCTGGCGTCGTTCACTCCCGATGGATTCGAGACCATGGTTGGCTACACCGCGCCCGCGTTCTGGTTCTTCTTCCTGCTTACAGCGGTGTCGCTATTCGTGTTGCGCCGCCAACTGCCCGTCAATGCCGAACGATTCCGCGTGCCCCTCTATCCAATCACCCCGTTGCTGTTCTGCGCAGTCTGCCTATACATGCTCTATTCCAGCTTCAATTACGCGCTAAGCCTGGACCCCGGAAGTATCGGTGCCATCGTCGGCATAGCCGTGCTATGCGCAGGTATTCCGGTGATGCTCCTTGCGCCCAAGTTCGCCCTGCAAAGCTAGTGCGTCGGTTTGTCGGGAGCAGTGTGTAGAACGCGCGGCGGGCAAGCGCCGCTCTTATGGAGATGCAGCCCCTCGCCCTTGCGGTTTTCACTCATAACCGCGAATTCCGTACGGATGGCTTTTGATCCGTATGGAATTCGCGGTTCGCACGCAGAGCGCGCAATGGTCAATCTAGGCCAAGGACGATAACGTCGCGGTGAACCCGCGACCTACGCCGCGACCGAGGCCGAAGGCGGTGTACGGCGTAGGGCGCGGATTTATCGCGCCGCGCCGCATACGTCAATCACACCGCAATCACGCGGCGCCCTCTTTCAAACCATCCGACGCAATCGTCGGCTTCACGCTCGAACCATTGCGTTAAAACTTGCGCGGCCGGCGGCCCGTCCGCGCCGATCACCGATCGCGCACGGATGATGAATCCATCCGCGCACGATCGGCGATCTTGTATAAAAGCAACCCCCAAACGCTTCTCGGTTTTCACTCGTAACCGCGGATTCTGTGCGGAAAGCTTTTTATCCGTACAGAATCCGCGGTTGGCGCGCAGAGCGCGCAATGTTCGCGCACCTACATTGATGGCGATTAAAACTTCCGTTGAACTGCGACGGCCGCGCTTTTTGCGGTAATCGCAGAATCAACTCCCCGGCGTCCAGATCTTGGGCCCGCTGCCGGCCATGGCGAGCATCAATTCGTTCAGGCGCCGCACGAAGCCGGCCGGATCTTCGAGCTGCCCGCCTTCGGCCAGCAGGGCCTGGTCGAACAGCACCTGGCTCCAGTCGGCGAAGTGCGTTTCCTCGTACTTCAGCCGCTGCACTAGCGGATGGCCCGGGTTGATTTCCATGATCGGCTTGGACGCGGGCACCTTCTGCCCTGCCGCCTTGAGGATGCGCGCGAGGTTGCCCCCCAGGTCGTACTGATCGGACACGAGGCAGGCGGGCGAGGCGGTCAGCCGCAGCGTCACGCGCACTTCCTTCACGCGTTCGCCCAGCGCGCCCTTGATCTTCTCGGTAAGATCCTTATATTCGCCGGCCTGCTTTTCCTGCTCCTTCTTCTCGGCCTCGTCCTCGAGCTTCCCCAGATCCAGATCGCCTCTTGCCACCGAGGCGAGCGTCTTGCCTTCGAATTCGGTGAGGTTCGACACCAGCCATTCGTCCACGCGGTCCGCCAGCAGCAGGACCTCGATGCCTTTCTTGCGGAACACCTCGAGGTGAGGGCTGTTCTTCGCGGCGAGGAAGGACTCGGCGGTGACGTAATAGATCTTTTCCTGTCCCGGCTTCATGCGCGCGAGGTAATCGGCGAAGGACACGCTTTGCTCCTCGGTGTCGGCGTGGGTGCTCGCAAAGCGCAGCAGAGCCGCGATCTTCTCCTTGTTCGCCTGATCCTCGCCCACGCCCTCTTTCAGCACCAGGCCGAATTCCTTCCAGAAACTCGCATACTTGTCCTTCTGGTTCTGCGCCATGTCTTCCAGAAGCGTGAGCACGCGTTTGGTGCAGCCCGAGCGGATGGCCTCGATGTCCTTGCTCTGCTGCAGGATCTCGCGCGACACGTTGAGCGGCAGGTCGTTGGAATCGACCACCCCGCGCACGAAGCGCAGGTAGGCGGGCAGCAATTGCTCGGCGTCGTCCATGATGAATACCCGGCGCACATAGAGCTTGACGCCGTGGCGATGCGTGCGGTCCAACAGGTCGAACGGCGCGTGCGCGGGCAGATACAGGAGCTGCGTGTACTCATGCCTGCCCTCGACCTTGTTGTGCGTCCAGGCGAGCGGCGTCTCGAAATCGTGCGCGACATGCTTGTAGAACTCCTGGTACTGCTCGTCGCTGATCTCGGATTTCGGCCGCGCCCACAGAGCGTTCGCCTGATTGACGGTCTCCTCCTCGTCGGTGAGCCGGTGCTCCTTCTTGTCCTCGTCCCAGACGCGCTTTTGCATGCGGATGGGTATGGCGATGTGATCGGAGTACTTGCGGATCAGCGCCTTCAGGCGGAAATCGTCGAGCAGTTCGTCTTCGCCCTCGCGCAGGTGCAAAGTGACCTCGGTGCCGCGGTCCTGCTTTTCGGCGGTCTCGATGCTGTACTCGCCGCCGCCGTCGGATTCCCAGCGCACGGCGTCGCCGGCGGCGAGGCCCGCGCGCCGCGTCACCAGCGTGACACGATCGGCGACGATGAAGGAGGAGTAGAAACCCACGCCGAACTGGCCGATCAAATGCGCGTCCTTGGCCTGGTCGCCGGTGAGCGCCTGGAAAAATTCGCGCGTGCCCGACTTGGCGATGGTGCCGATGTTGGCGACGACTTCGTCGCGCGACATGCCGACGCCGTTGTCCGAAACCGTCAGCGTGCGTGCCTCTTTGTCGAAACTCACGCGGATCTTGAGATCGGCATCGGTACCGTACAGGGATGCGTCCGACAGTGCCTCGAAGCGCAGCTTGTCGGCGGCGTCCGACGCATTGGAAATCAGTTCGCGCAGAAAAATCTCCTTGTTGCTGTACAAGGAGTGAATCATGAGGTGCAGCAGTTGCTTGACTTCGGCCTGAAAGCCCAGTGTTTCCTTGGTGGTGGTCGCAGACATGGTATCTCCCGGTGGCAATCGATGTTTGCGCGTTAAATGCGGCTGAACGGGACAAATTTCAAGAGGGCGCGCGCCCGACCCGCACGCGGGCAGCCTAAGCGGCCATTTCAGAATTACCGAAACGGCCACTGATATAGGGGGGCATGAGGGGATGTATCCCCTCATTTTGTAATGAGATCTAAAATAGTGAACCTATTGCGAAAAATCCGGTCTTTCGCAGGCCGATTCAAATCAACGAGACCTTGATGCTGCGCCGCGCCATTGCCGCCACCCTTGCCCTGCTCTTCCCGGCCTTGTTGCTCGCGCCCGCTGAAGCTTATCCAGCCGATGCGCGCGCGGCCAGCGCAGGCGCTGCGGCATCGATTCGAAAAATCGCCTCGGTCGAGGGCATCACCGAGTATCGGCTCGCGAACGGTTTCAAAGTCCTGCTCTTTCCCGACCCCACGCAGGACACCATCACCGTCAATGTCACCTACCTGGTCGGCTCGCGCCAGGAGGGCTATGGCGAATCCGGCATGGCCCACCTGCTCGAGCACATGCTCTTCAAGGGCACACCGCAGCATCCGGACATCAAAAACGAGTTGCAGCGCCACGGCGCGCGGTTCAACGCGTCGACGTCGTTTGACCGCACCAATTACTACGAAACCCTCCCGGCGAGCGAAAAGAATCTGGACTGGGCACTAGGCCTTGAAGCCGACCGCATGGTCAATTCCAATATATCGAAAAAAGACCTTGACAGCGAAATGACGGTGGTGCGCAACGAGTTCGAAGCAGGCGAGAACAGCCCCTACAACGTACTGCGCGAACGCATGACGGCCAGCGCCTACCTTTGGCACAACTACGGCCGCCCCATCATCGGCGCCCGCTCCGACATCGAAAACGTGCCGATCTCGCGCCTGCAGGCTTTCTATCGCAAATACTACCAGCCCGACAACGCCGTGCTGCTCGTCAGCGGCAGATTCGACGAAGCGGCTGCGCTGCGCCTCGTCGAGCGCCATTTCGGCAAGACGCCGCGCCCGAAACGCGTGCTGATTCCGACTTACACGGCGGAGCCGACCCAGGATGGCGAGCGCAGCGTGACCTTGCGCCGCGCGGGCGAGGTGCAGATCATCGGCGCCCTCTACCACCTGCCGCCCGGATCCCATGCCGATTACCCCGCGCTCGACATCCTGTTCACGGCGCTCACCACGGTGCCTGGCGGGCGATTGCACCGGGCGCTGGTCGAATCCGGCGCTGCGAGCAGCGTGTTCGGCGACGACCAGCAGCAGCGCGACGCGGGCTACGGCTATTTCGGTGCCAGCCTGCGGAAGGACATGTCGCTCGAAGCGGTGCGAGCGGCCTTGATCGGGACGATCGAGGGCATAGCTTCCGCTCCCATCACGGCGGAGGAGGTGGAGCGCGCGCGCACGCAGCTCGCAAACGACGTCGACACGGCACTGACCAATCCGCGCGAATTGGGAATCATACTGTCCGAATTCATCGCGATGGGCGACTGGCGGTTGTTCTTCCTCTACCGCGACCGCCTGCACCAGGTCAAACGCGAGGACGTGCAGCGCGTGGCCATTCAATATCTCAAAGCGTCCAACCGGACGCTGGGAATGTTCATCCCGACGGAGCAGCCCGAGCGCGCGGAAATTCCGGCGGCCCCCGACGTCGAAGCGCTGGTCAAGGACTACAAGGGGGCGGCCGCAATGGCCTCGGGCGAATCGTTCGATCCCACTCCGGCGAACATCGACGCGCGCACCATCGTGCGCGAGCTGCCCGGCGGCATGAAACTCGCGCTGCTGCCGAAGAAAACGCGCGGCGGCACGGTGGTGGCGCAGCTCAACCTGCACTGGGGCGACGAGAGCAGCAAGATGGGTCGCAGCACGGCCTGCGGGCTCACCTCCGCCATGCTGATGCGCGGCACGAAGAAGCACACGCGCGCGCAGTTGCGCGACGAGTTCGACCGTCTCAAGGCGAGCGTCGCCATCGGCGGTGACGGCGCATCGATCGAAACGCGGCGCGCCAATCTGCCCGCAGTGTTGCGCCTGGTCGCAGAAATCCTGCGCGAACCCGCCTTTCCCGCGAACGAATTCGAGCAGCTCAAACGCGCGGCTCTCACGAGCCTCGAAGCCCAGAAAAGCGAACCGGGCGCAGTTGCGGAGCGCCAGCTCGAACGCCACCTGAACCCCTACGAACCGCTGCACTGGTTATATACGCCGACGCTCGAGGAGCGTATCGAGCGCCTGCAAGCGGTCGGCATCGAAGACGTGCGGCGCTGCCACGCCGAATTCTACGGCGCGAGCAACAGCGAACTCGCGGTGGTGGGCGATTTCGACGTGCCCCAAATTGCACGCCTCGCCCGAGACCTGTTCGATGGCTGGAATAGCCCGAAAGCGTTCAAGCGCATCGCCAGCCGCTTTCACGATGCGCCTTCGATCGACCGCAATCTGGACACGCCGGACAAAGCCAATGCCGTGTTGCGCGCGGGCTTGAACCTGCGCCTGCGCGACGATGATCCCGACTACCCGGCGCTCGCGCTCGGCAACTATCTGCTGGGCGGATCTCCGGACGCCCGGCTGCAGCGGCGCATCCGCGAACAGCAGGGACTGTCCTACAGCGTCCGCTCCATGCTGTTGGTCGGTTCCATCGATGCGGTGAGTGAATTCGGCATCAGCGCCATCTACGCGCCGCAGAACCGCGCGCGCATCGAAACCCAGATCCGCGACGTGCTGCAGCAAGCGCTGCGCGAGGGCTTCAGCGCCGAAGAAGTCGCGGCAGCCATGACCGGCTATCTCGCCTTGCGCAAACTCAGCCGCACCCAGGACCATGCTCTCGTCGGACGGCTCGCCAGCAACCTCTACCTCGGCCGGCGCATGGCGTGGGATGCGGATTTCGACGCCAAGATTGCGGCGCTGACGCCGGAGCAGATCCAGGACGCGCTCAAGCGCCACCTTGATCCGCACAAGCTGTCGCTCGTAAAAGCAGGCGACTTCAAGCGCTTCGCCGGCGAGTACCAGTCCCGGCCCAGCAGCAACTAGCGGACTTCCGCGAGCCGGTGAAGACGGCGCGCGTTTGGCGCGATAAATCCGCGCCCTACGCCGTCGCATTCGGCGCGCTAAAGCCGCGCCCTACGCTGCGACCTACGCGGCGACCATGGTGGGACGTGACCTGCAGTTCGGCGCGCTGAAGCCGCGCCCTACGCTGCGCCCTACGCGGCGTCCATGGTGGGACGTGACCTGCAGTTCGGCGCGCTAAAGCCGCGCCCTACGCTGCGACCTACGCGGCGTCCATGGTGGGACGTGACCTGCAGTTCGGCGCGCTGAAGCCGCGCCCTACGCTGCGACCTACGCGGCGTCCATGGTGGGACGTGACCTGCAGATCTGCGTAGGGCGCGGATTCATCGCGCCGCCTTAAGGCAAATCGACGTAGCGTATTTCCACCACCTCCAGCTCTTCCACCCCGGACGGGCTACGCAGGGTCACGATGTCGCCCGCGCGCGCCTTGAGCAGAGCCTTGGCAATGGGCGAGATCCAGCTTACGCGACCGCGCGACGGGTCGACTTCGTCCAGGCCGACGATGCTGACGCTGCGCTCCTTGCCTTCGCGGTTGGCTACGGTCACGGTCGCACCAAAAAATACGCGGTCCTGTTCCTGGCCGCCGACGTTCACCACCTCGGCGATATCCAGCCGCTTGATCAGGAAGCGGATGCGCCGGTCGATCTCGCGCAGGCGTTTCTTGCCGTAAATGTAATCGCCGTTTTCCGAACGATCGCCGTTCCCCGCGGCCCAGGAAACGATCCTGACCACCTCCGGGCGCTCCACATCCAGCAACTGCTTCAGTTCATCGCGCAAGCGCGCGTAGCCCGCCGGCGTGATGTAGTTTTTCACCCCTGCCGGTTGTTCCGCCTCAGGCGCCAAATCGTCGTCTTCGGCGGCGTCGTTTTCTCTGGTGAAAGCCTTGCTCAATGCTGCTCCTTGGTTGCTGACATGCAGTTGAAAAGCCCTTGCCGGACAAATACCTGCACCGTATTGTGACGCTCTCTTGCCGCGCTGCGGTTTCAATTGCGCACGCTGTGGGATATCAATATGGGGGCGCCGATTTGTCTGCAACACCTGCCTTCGCAACCCACTGATTCAACGAATGGATTATACTATCCGTAATGGAGCGCACTTATCCGTCGCAACACGATTGCTTGCAATCGCGTCCGAACGGCTCGTCGAAAGCCGTCGCAATGCGACTGTAGCGGCCTGAATAAGGGGAGTACGCGGAGCGAAGGAAGGTCGGGGATCCTTCCTTTTCCACCCGATCCCCTCATGTTGAAGCAGACTTTCAGCGGAGGAAGTCATGGACTTTCTACAGGCAAGAAAATACAAAGAATGGGCATTGTTCGGACTGGTCAGCATTGCTGCTGTCTTCGCTGTGTTGCCGCCGCAGCTTGCCGAGGAATACAGCATCGACCGCGCGTTCGTTGCGACGATACTCGGCATCGTGCTCGTGATCGCACTGTTCATCTACCTGAAATTCGCTTTCTTCATCATGGTCGCGCTGCTGGTGATCGGCGCCAACGTCACCGACAGCTGGTCGGATACGCTCGGAATATCCAAGATTCCGTTGATCATCGCGCTCGTCGCGATGGTCGGCATCTCGCTCATCAACTACGTCGTCAGCATCCTGCCCACCGGGCTTGAGCCCAAGCCGCGCGAAAAGAGCCCCGAAGGCGTGAAAGCGATGTTCTACGCCATCGAGAAAGACAACCTGGTCTACGCGCAAAAAGTGCTGTCGATGGGTTTCGATCCCAATCTGCTGCACGACAACGGCTACACGCCGCTGCAGTACGCGGCCATGCGTGGCAACGCGCAGATGGCCGAGCTGTTCATCCGCAACGGCGCCAACGTCAACGCACTGAGCAAGGAAGGCGAGAGCGCGATGGAGCTGGCCCTCAAGATGGGTCACAGCGAAGCCGCGGGTGTATTGAAGAAAGCGCGCCAGGAACAGCTGGCCCAGGAAGAGGCGGCCAAGGCCGAGAAAAAGTAGTCCCATCCCTACCTAAGCGGCGTCCCGGATGCCGTGCGCCCATAGCACCGAGCATGGGGGGATCGGTGCCGGAACCCTCGGATCACCCGCGCAGTCCGGCGTGTCCCCCTCGCAAAGGCCGGCAATTCGGCATGGCTTATTTCGATTTCCTGCCCATCCACATCCAAACGTAGGATGCGAAAGTCAGCGCGAAGCACGCAGTGAAGGCGGCTGTATAACCGGCTGCGGCATACCTGCCCTCCTGCACGGGCCACAGGCTGATGATGAGGCCCGTGCCCCACTGTACGGCAAACGCGCCCATGAAGACGAGGAAGTTGAGCGTGCTCGTCGCCCGCCCCGAAAGCTCTAGCGGTACCTCTTTCGCGAGTATCGAATAGATCAGCGGCAGGCACTGGCTGCAGAGCGTAAGCGCGAACAGCAGGTAGAGGGTTCCGCTTTTCACCCCGAGCGCGAGCAGCGCGAGGATCGCCAAGTACAATGCGACGCCTCCGAGCAGCACATTGATGGCGTTGATGCCTTGGCGCGACAACCTGTCGGCAACGCTGCCCCAGAGCGTCGCGCCCACGATCATGCCCAAGGAGATCGCAAGCAAATGACGCCCGATCTCCTCGCGCCCCAGGCCGACCACGTCCTTTAGCCAGGGCGCGATCCACAGGCTCTGAATCGACATGATCACGCCCTGACCCGTGATCACCAGCAGTCCGAGCCGCCAGAACTTGGCATCGGCGAGCAACGGCAAAAGGCTGCGCAGGGATTCGATAAAAGGCTGTGGCACGCGCTCTTCGCGGCGCTCCGGCACGACGAGGAATATCGCGCCGGCAGAAAGAAAAGTGAGCGCAGTCAGCATCAGGAACATCGTGTGCCAATCGATGACGCGCAATAGCGCATCCGCCGGCATCGACACCGACAGCGCGCCCAGGCCGCCGCAGGAAATCAGCCAGCCGTTCAAGGTGGCGAGGCGATTGAGCGGAAACCACAGCGTAAACACCTTGACGCCGGCCATGAGACAGCCGGAGACGCCGAGCCCGATCAGCGCGCGCGCGACGATCAGCCCCTCGAGACGGGTGCTCAGGCCGAACAGCGCCGCGCCGACACCGGCGAGCAGCAGCAGGCCCGCATTCACGCGGCGCGGGCCATAGCGATCGAGCAGTATTCCGAGCGGAAGTTGAAAAAAGCCGAAACTCAGGAAATAAGCGCTCGTCAAAAGCCCGAGTTCGCTCGGACCCAGGTCGAACTCGCGCACCAGGCTCGGCGAGATGATGGCGTTGACCGTACGGTAGAGGTACGAAAGATAGTAGCCGCCGGCGAAGGGCAGGAACACCTTCAGCAGCAGTTCGAACGGCAGCGACGCTGGTTTTTCATTTGCCATCGGTAGCCAATTAGCCAAGAGCATCGACGAAAATCGCAAACGTCTCGACATGGAGCAGGCCGTGTTCGCGGGGGGGGGTTACAAGGGGGGGCGCCCCCCCTTATTCGTACGAATGGGGTTCGCGTCGGCCGCAGGTACGCCGGTTGTTCCACGCATTTCCCTATTGCGATGATACGCGATCGGGCTTGCGCGGGCATCCTGATAGAATGGTTCTCTCTACTGCGGAGGCTCCATGGCAGACCCCAAGTACCTAGGCTTCGATACGCTCAGCCTGCATGCAGGCCAGGCGCCGGACCCGCACACCGGTGCGCGCGCGACGCCGATCTATCTCACCACCTCCTTCGTCTTTCGCGATTCGGACCACGCCGCGGCGCTGTTCAACATGGAGCGCGCGGGGCACGTGTATTCGCGCATCTCCAATCCGACCAACGCCGTGCTCGAGGAAAGAATGGCGGCGTTAGAGGGCGGGGTCGCCGGCATCGCCACCGCGAGCGGCCAGGCGGCGCTGCATCTCGCGCTCGCCACCATCGCCGGCGCCGGCTCGCACATCGTCTCATCGGGCGCGCTCTACGGCGGCTCGCACAATTTGCTTCACTACACGCTGCCGCGCTTCGGCGTCGAAACCACCTTCGTGCGTCCGCGCGATCTCGAGGCGTGGCGCGCGGCGATCCGGCCGAACACGAAAGCGCTGTTTGCCGAGACCCTCGGCAACCCGGGCCTGGATGTGCTCGACATCCCCGCGGTCGCAGCGATCGCGCACGAGCACGGCCTGCCGCTGATGGTCGATTCGACGTTCACGACGCCGTACCTCTTGAAGCCGTTCGACCACGGCGCGAACCTGCTCTATCACTCGGCCACCAAGTTTCTCGGCGGGCACGGCGTCGCGATCGGCGGCGTCCTGGTCGACGGCGGCAATTTCGACTGGGTCGCTTCGGGCAAGTTTCCCGAGCTCACGAGCGAATACGAAGGCTTTCATGGCATGAATTTTTCGGAGGAGTCGACCGTCGCGCCGTTTGCGCTGCGCGCGCGGCGCGAAGGCCTGCGCGATTTCGGTGCCTGCATGAGCCCCGCGACCGCGTTCCAGATCCTGCAGGGCATCGAAACCCTGCCGCTACGAATGGCGCGCCATGTCCAGAACACGCGCAAGGTGGTGGAATTCCTCGTGAAGCACCCGGCCGTCGCCTCCGTTTCGTATCCCGAACTGCCCGAGCATCCGGATTACGCGCTCGCAAAGCGTTTACTTCCGCGCGGCTGCGGCGCCGTGTTCAGCTTCAGCATCCGCGGCGATCGCGCCGCGGGCCAGCGCTTCGTCGAGGCACTCAAGATCTTTTCGCATCTTGCGAATGTCGGCGATGCGAAGTCGCTCGTGATCCATCCGGCGAGCACCACGCATTTCCGCATGGACAAAGCGGCGCTCGAAGCCGCGGGCATCACCGAAGGCACGATGCGGCTCTCGATCGGCCTGGAAGACGCGGACGATATCATCGAAGACCTCGGCGCGGGCCTGCGCGCGTCGCAAAGAACCAAATAGGACACGGCGCCATGGAACTGAGCGTCAACGGAAAAAAAACCTACGTCTACACGGGCGGCAAGGGGTTCGACGCGGCGCTGCCCACCGTCGTCTTCTGCCACGGCGCGCAGTGCGACCACAGCGTATGGATATTGCAAAGCCGCTATCTCGCGCATCACGGTTACGGCGTGCTCGCGCTCGATCTGCCCGGGCATGGGCGCTCGGGCGGCCCGGCGCTCGCGAAAGTCGAGGACCTGGCCGATTGGGTCGTCGCCGCACTCGATGCGGTGAAAGTCAGGCAAGCCGCGATCGTCGGCCACAGCATGGGCTCGCTCATCGCGCTCGAATGCGCAGCGCGGCATCCTGCGCGCGTGACCAAGATCGCGGCGCTCGCCACGGCCTATCCGATGAAGGTCTCGCCCGAGCTGCTCAAGGCGACCAAGGAGGATGAACCCCGCGCGCAGGACATGGTGAACATCTGGTCGCACCTTGCCTATGCGCAATTCCCGAACAACCCCGGTCCGGGCTTCTGGGTCATAGGCGAAAACCTGCGCCTGATGCAGCGGCAAAAAGCGGGCGTCATGCATGTGGATTTCGCCGCATGCAACGCCTATGCGGGCGGCGCCGCAGCCGCAGCCAAAGTCACCTGCCCCGCGCTCTTCGTCATCGCGCGGCGCGACGCCATGACCCCGGCACGTTCGGCGCAGGCGTTCGCGCAGAGCGTGAAAGGCGCGCACATCGCAATGATCGAAGGCAGCGGCCACAACATGATGGGCGAAAAACCCGACGAAGTGCTCGATGCGCTGGTCGCGTTTTTGAAGTAGCTGCGGGCGCTGAAGACGTAGAGATAGCGGATTACCGCTGAAGAGAGGTACATATGGGAAAACTCAAGCCCGTCACCCCTGGCGAACTCCTCCTGGAGGAGTTCCTTAAGCCCATGGGCATTAGCCGGTATCGCCTGGCGAAAGAAATCAGCGTTCCGGCCCAGCGTATTGGAGACATTGTGGCGGGGAAGCGGGGGGTCACTGCTGATACTGATTTGCGGCTTTGCCGCTTCTTCGGCTTGTCCAACGGCTATTGGCTGCGTGCGCAG